>OBMA010002225.1_pt1 | contig 11400 bp, 5 predicted proteins | sample 1539141 | NCBI WGS metagenome assembly OBMA01 (sample SAMEA3991484, study PRJEB22521) | metagenome | biome: anthropogenic terrestrial biome; feature: sewage plant; material: raw primary sludge | place: Sweden | collected 2012-09-26 | reverse complement strand
AGTGCTTTTTTTACAGAGATGGTTAGACTTTCGTAATCTTCGGCTATTCGAAGCATTTGAGAGTTGTTGTCAATTTCTGCTATGAGCGAAATTTTGCCACCTCTGGGGGTAAATTTAAACGCATTCGAAAGCATATTGAACACAATTTTATCCACCTTGTTTTTGTCAAGATAAATGGGAATGGAAGCCGGTGATGGTCTGAACTGATAATCAATATTTGTTTTAGAAGCCACATTGCTGAAGCTGTTGAATATCTCCCTGAGAAACACAACAGCGTCGGTTGGCTGCAAATTTAGTTTTTGTTTATTGTTCTGAAGTTTACGGAACTCCATTAGCTGATCAATCAATCGCATTAAGTGCGATGTGTTTTTGTCCAGATCTTCAATAAGATGCTGTGATGGAGCGTTCATTTTGTCTTTTTGCTCGTTCAGTGTATCCACACTTCCTTTTATTAAAGTAAGCGGAGTGCGGAATTCATGACTGATATTGGTGAAAAAACGTAGTTTGTAATCAGTAAGTTGTCGTTCAACTTTTACAGCATTATTTAAACGGGTGAACTTCATGATTAGCCCGTAACTAAAGTAACCTATTGCTCCAAGAAGAATGAGATATAGAAATATGGCGAAATTCGATTGCCAGAATGGTGGTTGTATTTCAATTTCAAGTGTAGTGACATTTTTGTCCCAAACTCCCTCGCTATTGACACTTTTCACCATGAACTGGTATTTTCCAGGTGGTACATTCCGGTACGTTGCTACATTGATAGAGCCGGAAAGGTTCCATCGCTTTTCGTAGTTTTCAAGTATGTACATAAATTGATTTGCATTCGGATCTCTGAAATTGAGATTTGCAAATTCAATATGGAAAACCTTATCGGAGGCCTTTAGTTCTATTTTGTCGGAGAATGAAATTGATTTTTCGAGTGGTGCATTTTTTGCATTGATTTTAGCATCCTCATCGAATATGGTGAATCCGGTCAGAATAACCGTATTTTTTTCATTTTTATTTAGTTGAATGTCCTTTGGATTGAAAATATAGAACCCATTCAAACTTCCCCATAACATCGTGCCGCTTTTGAGAGTCAAGCAGGCTGCCTCCGAGAAAATATTGGACGAAAAGTCATTAGTGAATTTATAATACTGGAATAAGTTATTCTTAGGGTTTAATTTGTGTAATCCACTCTCAGTGCTTATCCATAAACATCCCGTTTTGTCTTCCTGAATGGCCATGATATTATCGTTGGCCATGCTGTGTTGTTTGTTATAAACTTTGAAGATGCCGTTACCGGTAGAAGATTCACCAATAAATTTATTGATGCCCCCTCCGGCTGTAGCGAGCCATATATTTCCCTTCGAGTCCTGAAAGATATAACGTACTTCGGGGTTACTCAACCCATCCTTACTTTGGGGATTGGATGTATAGTATTTATAGGCTTTGGGGTTGCGGAGCAATGCATCCGGATTGAACCGAAGCACACCGTTGGAAGTGGCCACCCAGATGTCTCCTCCACGATCCTGAAAAATGTAACGGGCAAAGCGCACCCACTCATCTTGTTTGAAAAATGTTTTGAAGCCTTCATTGCCTTCAGCCGTGGTTTTTACACACACTCCACCGCCAAAAGTAGCTACCCATAGTCGCCCTTTTTTATCTTTTAGCAGCGAAAAAACGGTGTTATTGCTTAAGCTGGTTGGATTGTCGGTTTTGTAATAGTAATTGGCGCTTGCCGGATTTCCATTTTTAAGTTCAATAATTCCATTTCCTTTTGTACCCAACCAAATAGATCCGGAATTATCCTGGAACATGCTGTACACATTAAACTTTTTTTCAAAGAGTGTTTTTTTTGAGTTCAATGTCCGGTCGTACTGATAAAGCACGCCTGCTTTTGTAGCTACCCATATATTTTGGTTTTTATCTTCTAAAAAGGATCTGATGACATTGCCATCTCTTAGATTGTTTTCGGGGTCGGGGTATCGTATCTGCACATTTCTGTTGGCAAAAGATAGCTTGTTGATACCCATGTTTTCGGTGCCAATCCAAATATTCTCGTTCTTGTCGAGGACGATGGATAGCAAAAAATTGGATGCGAGTCCGTTTATATCTTTGCTGGAACTGTAGTGAGTCAGGTTTCCGGAGGCAAGGTTATAACAAAACAAGCCATTACCGTAGGTGGTAATCCACACATTGCCATGCTTATCACTCTCGAGTTGAAAACGTTCCTCGTCGATAAGATGCAAAATGGAGGGTGGGATAAGGTTTAGTTTTACCGTTTTTTTGTTGTTTTTGTCCAACAACCATATATTACCGGTGAAATTGAATGCCCAAACATTGCCGTATTTGTCTGATTTTAAATAGACATCGGAGCCAATTTGTTCGCCCAAAATAGATTCGGAAGTGCTGTATTGATTGGTGAGCGTATTGTAAATGTAAAGGCCCTTTCGCTGTATAGAGACCAGAATTTTTGTGGCACCTAAAGTTGCAATTTGGAAGGTAGATGTTTGCACAACCTTGTTTGAAAATTTAAGCGCTACAAATCGTTCGAATTTTTCTGTACCTAAATTATAAACCATTATGTCTCCATTAATAGAAACAAAATATATCTTTTTGTTCAATTCATACGCCTTTATATAGCTAATGTTGTTGTTTTTGTCCTGTCGGAGTTTGATAACCTGATTGTTCTTTATCAGACAAATACCTTTGGAAGTGAGAACCCAATTGTTGAAATGACTGTCCTGAAAAATATCATTCACTGCATTTGATGAGATGCTATTTTGACCTGAACCGGCTTTGAAGGTTTGCGCAGTAGCTTTTTCTCCCGAAAAAGATATTTTGACGCAGCCCGTAGACACACTTCCGAGCCAGATATTTTTTTGTTTGTCTTCGTAATAGAGATTGTGTTTTACAAGAAAATCGGCTTTATCTTCGTAGATTTGCACAAAGCTCTCAGTGGTAGGATCGTAACAATGCATCATGTCCCGGTAAGTTCTCACCCAAATATGGCCATAACTATCCTGATGCAGTTCCTTGATTTTCTCGCTCGAAAGAGTTGTCATATTTGACGGATCGAGTTTGAAATTTTTAATTTTCAGGCCGTCGTATCTGTCTAAGCCATTCAAGGTGCCAAACCACAAGAACCCGGTTTTGTCCTGTAGCATGTAGCGTATTGTGTTGTGCGAAAGTCCATTGTTGGAGGTTATATGTTCAATGGTCGGTTGGTTTTCGGCATATATAGCCAGAGGCAATATGGTTGCAAAAAAGGCAATCCAAATAGTTGCTTTTATACGCATTGGTTGTGTGATTTTAGTGGGTATAAGATGGTACTGGATGTAAAGAAATAAAGTTACTACGAAGATATGAAAAGTAATTGTTTCTACGAAGTAGTTTAGAGTAATTGTTTCTGAATATGTAATGAGTTTAATCTACTTGATTGAAATACAGTTTTTTGTAAACAGCTTATTGTAATATACAGTTCTATGTGTTTTTTATCGTTATAAGTATTGATATTTACCCTCGAAATTAAGAATTGATTCCTTTACGAGCAATTCATATCTATTTGCTACAAAGATAAGTTTGATCGGATACTGAATTTATATGAAATTTGATATAAAAACCATACTTTTTGATAAATATAGTTTCAATTGAAGCTGATTAGTCATTGCAATGTTGGATGAATCGTTCTTGTAGCTCCCTATTCTCGTTCTATTGTTCATTTAGTCATATGTTTATAACTTGTGGCTGATTTGATACTATCCGGCTTAAATTGAATTGTAGTTCATAAATCTGTACATTTGTCCATTTAGAATTGAGATTAATTATTGTTCTTTTGTACTCCATTTAAAAGAGAAAATGGGTTTTCTATTTATTGTAGTGTGATTTTAGTTAAGTATGTTTATGTCGAAAAACAGTTTTTATTTTATGAGAAAATTAGTGGGTTTGTTTGTGTTGATGTGTCTGAGTATTCACCTGTTTGCAAGTGCCGATAAAGTTATCAATTTGAAAGGCAAGTGGAGTTTTGCAATTGATGAGCATGATCAGGGAATTTCTGCGAAATGGTTTTCTAAAAAACTGAGCGATTCTATAAACCTTCCGGGTTCGATGGTAGAAAATCTGAAAGGCTATAAAATAACTTTAAATACAAAGTTTACCGGCAGTATTTACGACAGCTCGTGGTTTTTTAATCCTCGTATGGCAAAATACCGTCAACCAGAAAACTTGAAAATGCCATTCTGGCTAACGCAACTTAACCGTTATGATGGTTTGGCATGGTATCAGAAAGAAGTATCTATTCCGGCATCGTGGAAGGGTCGTTTTATTTCGTTGAAATTGGAACATCCGCATTTTATTACTCAGGTGTGGATAGATAATACAGAGATTGGTACTCAAAATTCAATGACTGTTCCACACGTTTATGGTTTGCCGGCAACTATTAAGTCGGGGAAACACCGCATTACGGTGCGCATCGATAATCGCCTGAAGAGTATGGATGTGGGGACTAACTCCCACAGTGTTACAGACCACACGCAGGGGAACTGGAACGGAATGGTGGGTGATTTGCAATTGGAAGCGCGTTCTCCCATTTATTTTGATGATATCCAGGTGTATCCAAACCTGAAAATGAAAACAGCATTGGTGAAAATTCATGTACTGAATGTAAATGGTAAACCTGTAAGTGGAAAAATAAATTTATCAGCCAAAAGTTTCAATAGCGGTATTTCTCAAACAGTTGCTCCTGTAGAATTTCCGATAAAGCTGACAGGAAAAGAAGCGTCATACGAAATATCACTTCCGATGGGTGATAATATGCAAACATGGGATGAATTTAATCCGGCACTTTATAAGCTCAATGCCACACTAACTGTAGGGAAACAAACAGATAGCAAAGAAGTGGAGTTTGGAATGCGTGAAATAACTATTCAGGGAAAATACTTTTACGTGAATGGTAATAAAACGATGCTTCGCGGAACAGTTGAGAATGCATTATTCCCGCTTACCGGTTATCCACCAATGGATGTTGCCTCGTGGGAACGTGTATTCCGTATCTGTAAATCTTATGGTTTGAACCATATGCGTTTCCATTCATATTGTCCGCCGGAAGCTGCATTTAAAGCCGCAGATAAATTGGGTTTTTACCTTCAGCCCGAAGGTCCCAGCTGGCCAAATCACAGTACTCAATTGGGCAGAGGGTTACCAATTGATACGTATCTGATGGATGAGACTAAACGAATAACCAAAGAATATGGTAACTATGCTTCATTTGCGTTTTTAGCTTCGGGTAATGAACCTCGTGGTGCATGGGTTCCATGGGTAGGTAAATTTGTAGATTACTGGAAAGCTACTGATTCCCGTCGGTTGTACACGGGAGCATCGGTAGGACAAGGTTGGGCATGGCAACCTAAAAGTCAATATCACGTAAAAGCGGGTGCGCGGGGTTTGACCTGGAGTACGGCTCGTCCTGAAACAATGGGCGATTATGCTTCACGAATTGACACGATAAAAGAACCTTACGTATCGCACGAAACAGGTCAATGGTGTGTTTTCCCTAATTTTGATGAGATAAAAAAATATACGGGAGTAACCCGTGCAAAGAATTTTGAGCTTTTCAAAGAAGATTTGTACGATAGCGACATGTCCGATTTGAGTCATGAATTTTTGATGGCGTCCGGTAAATTACAATCATTGTGCTACAAGCATGAAATTGAAAAAACACTCCGTACTCCTAATTATGCCGGATTTCAGTTGCTTTGTTTGAATGATTATTCGGGTCAGGGAACTGCTTTGGTGGGTGTGCTGGATGCATTCTGGGATGAAAAGGGATACATGAATGCTCCAACTTTCCGTCGCTTTTGTAACTCCACTGTTCCGTTGGCAAGGATAGAAAAATTTGTTTTCAGAAACAACGAAACGCTTGAAGCTAAAATACAGATAGCGCATTTTGGAAAAGAAGCTTTGAAAAATGTACGGACACTTTGGCGTATACGCGATACTGATGGGTTGACATTGAAAGAAGGTGTGTTGACCGAAGGCGAGATACCTGTAGGCAATGAAAAAGTTATGGGAAACTTAAAGCTCGAATTATCTGAATTTACAACGGCAGCAAAATTAAATCTTGAAATTGCCCTTGAAAATACTCCGTTTGTAAACGATTGGGATTTCTGGGTATATCCGGTGCAAAAACAAACCCCCAATACGGATGGTTTATATGTTAGCACAACGTTGGACGATAAGGCAATATCCACATTGAATACAGGTGGAAAAGTATTGCTACTGGCTGCTGGAAATATCAAATATGGTAAAGATGTTGTTCAGTTTTATCAACCGTCGTTCTGGAATACTTCGTGGTTCAAAATGCGACCACCACATACCACCGGATTGTTGGTGAATAATTATCATCCTGTTTTCAAAGATTTTGTAACAGATTCGTGGGGCAATATGCAATGGTGGGAATTGACCAACAAAGCTCAAACCATGTTGCTGACCGACTTCCCTAAAGGTTTCCAACCTATCGTTCAGCCGATAGATACCTGGTTTATAAACCGAAAATTGGGCATGCTTTTCGAAGTAAATGTGGGTAAAGGGAAGTTGCTTATGACTTCAATTGATCTTACTGATAGTCTGGCGGAACGTCCGGTAGCTGAGCAGTTGAAATTATCCATTATCAACTATATGCAATCGGATAAATTCCGTCCTGAAACCACGGTTTCATTGCAAACCATTAGCGATTTGTACAACAAAACTGCTGCTGCTATTCAAACGTTTACCAAGAGCAGCCCCGACGAATTGAAAAAAGACGTAAAGTGATTTACGGATTAAAATACATGTAATTTATTAAAGAAAAACGCAAGCCGACTTTGTTGGCTTGCGTTTTTCAGTTTCATCTCTTTGGGTAAATCTTTACACTTATGGCGAATCTCATTTTTGCATTGAGATAGGGATTAGTTAATGCCAAGTGTGTTGGCGTGGGTAGTTTATTTAATCCCTTCCCATTCATCATAAAACTGTTGCAAGTAGTCTTCCATTACCGCGTGTCGTTTCTCCGCAATTTGTTTTGCCGTTGCGGTATTCATTAGTTCTTTCAATAGTAACAGTTTTTCATAGAAGTGATTTATGCTGGTACCCTGACTATTTTTGTACTGCTCAAAGGATGCATGCATTTCCGGGTTTATGTCGGGATTATACATTTCTCTGTTTTTACTTCCTCCGTAGGCAAACGTTCGGGCAATGCCTATTGCACCAAGTGCATCTAATCTGTCGGCATCCTGTACTACCATTCCTTCGGGAGTTTTCATTTCTGTAGCCACACCTGCTCCTTTAAAAGATATATCCTTGATGATTTGGCATACATGAGCAACCACCTCTTCAGTCACGTCTAGACTTTCGAGCCATTCTTTTGCTACTTGTGGTCCTATTTCCTCATTCCCATCATGAAACTTCCAGTCGGCCACATCGTGAAGCAGAGCTGCAAGTTCTACCACGAACATATCAACCGATTCTTGTTTGCCGATATGAATTGCATTTTTCCAAACACGGTATACATGCCACCAATCATGACCCGATCCTTCGCCCATGAGTTTGGTTTTGATGTATTCCGTTGTTTGAATGATTATTTTATTTTTGTCCATTTTTGGAGTTCGCTGTTGTACTGCGTTGATTCGTTTTTTGATCAATTATTGTTTCACCAGGTTCAATAAGAATACATCGTTTTCGCGAATGTCCATTTCTTTTGAGAATACTCCATTTGCTTTTACAGTTACTTTTGTTTTGGCAATGGCAGAACCGTCATTTTGTTTCTTTATCAGCTCCACTTGTTGTTTGCTAAGCTGATTCGGTCTGTTCATTGCCAAATACGTAGCATAAGCATCGTTTACACGGTAACCGACTTTGTATACTTCAAGCATATAGTTTCCTGCGGGAATGCCTGACATATTTACTTTTACTTTGCCTTTTGATTTCGCAGGTAAGTCGCGGATATAATAGGTTTGATTGTTTACCGAATCGCCCGGATGAGTATTGGTAAAGTCCCACATCAATATCTGAACATTTCCTTTGGCATTTTTACAAGCCCATGAAGCAGCATCGGTATTTGTAAGTTCGGTATTTCCCAGCTTATTCATAAATTTATAAGCGTAAAAAGCCGGTTTATTGATGCCTTGTGTATTCAACAATCCGAAACCGCCATGAAAAGGAGTAAAGCGAGGAGCTGATTCTTCAAAGATATCGGTGAATACCCAATACGACATTGAAGTAGCGGCATTGCCTACTTGTTTGATTTTTTGCAAAATATAAGCAGCCTCGTGATAACTGTCGTGAATAGGATCGGAAGGAGTATACGAAGCGCTCCATTCGGTGTAATGAAGTTCCAGGTTGGGCATTGCTGAGTTACTGATTTGTTTACGTGAGTTTAAAACGTCACCGCTTACAGCCATTGGGTCTTTACTAAGAACGGTACCCGAATTGCCATATTCATCAAGAAAACCTTGGTTTACACCATAGGAATGTGTGCTTACAAAATCCAAAGGGAGTTCGTTTTTCTTACAGAAAGCAATCATTTCAGGTACCCATGCAGCTCCTGCGGTAGCCGGACCACCAACACGATATGCTTTATTTACTCCTTTAATAGCATTTACCGAATATTTGTATAATTTGAAGTACTCTTCTTGTGTTCCTGCCCAGAAACCATCCAGGTTCGGTTCGTTCCACACCTCAAAATACCATGTTTTTACTTCTTCTACTCCGTAACGTTCGGTAAAGTGAACGGTAAGGTTACGAATCAATTCTCCCCATTTATCATAATCTTTGGGAGGTGTAACGTTTCCTCTCCACCAGAAAATTGTTTTCGAACCACTGGCCAGTGCCGAAGGCATAAATCCTAATTCAACAAATGGTTTTATTCCTATGCTTTGCAGATAGTCGAATAAAGCATCGATATATTGATAATTGTATTCAGGTTTTCCATTTTTATCTTCGCGGTACACAGCCATATCGTCGGTGAGTAGTCCGTGCATACGGATGTATTTGAAGTCACACTCTTTCTTTACGTATGTGAGTTGTTGTTGCCAATCGGCACGCAAGCCTTCGTTGGCACGACCGGCACCAATACATTCTTTAAACATCGTGTTGAGTGGCCCTTTTACTTTGTTGTAATTGACACTGATAACCCGTTCTTGTGAGGCCGTGTTGTTGGAGAAACTTGTTTGCGATGAGGCTATTTGCCCAAACACACCGAGAAGGAATGCTAAAATAAGAAATCTTGTTTTCATGTTTTTTTGAGTATATTAGTTTGATGGTTTTTTTGCAGCTCAAAAATACATATTTTTCTTAACTTGTCAATGTAAATCAATCATTTACTTTTGACTAAATTTCGATAGTTTCACATATAAGAGTTTTATGAAATGAAAAACCGTACAGATGATTTTATCAGTACGGTTTAAGATAAGTGATAGAATGAAATAAATGTGGTATTCATAAATAAATACTATTCATTACGCGTAATTACCTCGAGTCGGTTTTTGTCGGGGTCAAGGGTCACAAACTCATAATAACCATCGCCAGTTACTCTTGGTCCGTTCAATATCTCAAGTCCATTTGCCTGAAGCAATGCAGCTTTTGCATCCACCTCTTGTTTGGTGTCTACACTAAATGCAATATGAATAATTCCTTTGTGTTGCGCATTTATAGTATCGTTTGTATTGTCGGGGATATTGGGCATCGACATAATTTCCAGTCGTGCGCCCGATTCGAACGAAATAAAATAGCTCTGAAACTGAGTTTTGGGGTTTATATACATTTCGTTCGACTGTCCATCGAAAAAGCTTACATAGTAGTTTCTGAGCAGTTCTATGTTGTCAGTCCAGATAGCAATGTGTTCAAGTTTCATATTTTGATGATTTATACCGGATAAAATGCTCCTAAATTAAGAGTAAAAGAAAAAACGACCACTAAGTACACAGAGAATCACTAATGTTTTCTAAGGAATACAGAATACTAAGATAACGTGAGTTCGATATAAATATTAGTCCGTTAGGACCTACCTGCGGCAGGCAGGCTTAAATGTCAATAGAAAACACATCCTATTTAGATTAATTTCCCGTAGGGAATTGATATATTTATCCCCTAACGGAGAATTTAATCGCTGAAATGACATATTCTATGGATATAAATTCCCGTTCGACTGAGCTCACGCCGAAGCCTATGGGAATGATGATGGGTGTATTTCAATCAGTTATATAAATTCTTATATCGAACTCACTTTAATTTAATAACAAATGCTGCTTCCTCTTGGAAAATTGTAAAAGTATTGTATATTTGCACGGTATTGGTATTGTTATTCAATAAAAATACAAGCAAAGTTTATAATTATCCATTAAAATCAAAGATATGAGAACATCTATTGTTACTGTTGTTTTGCTGGCACTATGCATTGGCATAAGTGCTCAGGAGGTTTTTGTAAGTAATAAGCTAAAGAAAGCATGGAGCACGCCTGCCGGGTTAAACGTGCCGGAATCTTCGCATTATAATCCATCTGATAAAATTATTTATGTGTCGAATATTGTTGGAAAACACAATGTAAAAGATGGTGAGGCATTTATTTCGAAGCTGAATGCAAAGGGTGAGTTTATTGAAAAAGAATGGGTGAAAGGATTGAATGCTCCTAAGGGAATTAGCTGCTCTAAAACTAAATTGTATGTTACCGACATCGACAGGGTAGTGGAGATTAGTTTATCTACGGGCAAGATTTTGAAAGAATATCGTAATTCAAAATCGAAAAGTCTGAATGATGTTTGTGTTGCGGCTAATGGTAGGGTTTATGTTTCCGATTCGGAAGGAGACTGCATTTTTTATGTAGGAAAAGATTCGTTGGAAGTGCTTGTTCAAAGTACAGATCTGGGTGGCATGAATGGTATTTGTGCCAATGGGAATTTACTTTATCTGGGTTCGAAGGGAAATCTTATTTCTGTCGACCAAAAAACAAAAGTCATCACCGTTTTGCAGGAGAAAGTAGGCTACCTTGATGGTATCGAACAAATAGCACCAACTGTATTTGTCACTTCCGATTGGAGCGGACATGTTCAACTCATCAGAATAGGTAAGGGTGTCGGAAAATTATTAGATACAACGCCTTTGAAAATTAATGCAGCCGATTTGGGTTATATTCCATCGCAAAAGATACTGTTAGTTCCCACTTTTTTGGATAATAAAGTAGTAGCGTACAAATTAAGCTGGTAATTTCTTTTTGTTGTATTAAACAAGTGTGTCTACCCCTAAATCCCCGTTCGACTGAGCTCACGCCGAAGCCTGAAGGGGACTTAAGAGTGCAATCCAAGAAGATATACACTTAATTAAGTGTGTCTACCCCAAACCTCCGTCAGTAGACGGACAGGCTCTGAAGGGGCTTAAGAGTGGTAT
>OBMA010002223.1_pt1 | contig 11406 bp, 13 predicted proteins | sample 1539141 | NCBI WGS metagenome assembly OBMA01 (sample SAMEA3991484, study PRJEB22521) | metagenome | biome: anthropogenic terrestrial biome; feature: sewage plant; material: raw primary sludge | place: Sweden | collected 2012-09-26 | reverse complement strand
TGCTCTTCCGATCTAAATGGCCCCCTCCTTTCATTTTTTAGAGCACAAAATTCCCCAAATGTCAATAGTAATATTGCACAAATAATAGGCATAAACTTTGTGAATTATTTACATTGACAAATGAGGATAACAAATAATTATATTAGCAAATATTATAAATCATAAATGCCATACGTGATGAAATAACAGACTTCATTGGCAATCATTTCATAAAAATTATATTCTGCAACTTCACGCTCCATCTGAATTAGTTCTTGTGCGGGGCGGGATCTACCTTTCATGCGGTCGGTTACGTCAACAATATGTCCAAATTCGTTTTTGCCGTTTACTTCAACTATGTGTCCGAACTCATTAGTACCACTTGTTGTATTATTTAAATTATCTGTGTATGTATCAACTGCCCCGTATGTAACAGTATTATCTATTTTATCTGTAACGGTCAAGGCATTATCATCATAGGCATTTTTAGCAGTAGTTTGAGAAGTTGTATCTGGTCCTGTTTTTGCATTAACAGTATTTCCGCTATTTTCAGATGTAACTGTATTTTTATCTGCTCCGCTGTTGGTGGTTTTATTTCCAATAGTGTCAGACCCGCTATTTTTTTCATTGTGAATATTAGTGTAATCTTCATCATCTAATGCAGAATATTCGAAATTAATTGTTGAATATTTTTTAGTCCAGTTATACGAATGCATATTAAATACAGTATTTACTAATGTTTGAATATTCTCAGCTTGTGAACCGTCAATTATTAAATTTCGGCTCGGGAATTTAAGTAACATAATAGATTCGACAATATCTCGTCCTGTCGTTTTTAAATAGTTGATATTATTAGCTTCGTCATCTGTTAAAATGTGATTACTCAGTAACCATGCTTGAATCGTTTGTGTTGTCATTGTTTTCGTCCTTTCTCTCAGACAGTGTTTTATATTCTTCTGTGCGAGACACTTCAATATTTGTATTAAAAACATCATTAACTTTTGCAATGCCTTTTTTACGTTGCAATGTCAAGTCAGCAACATTTGTAACGAGTAGCTGTTCATCCGACGTTACCTCAGAGGTAATCAGGCGTTCTTTTTTATCTTCAGCAACCCTGACACCAATTTCAGTTAGAAAGTTTTTCATAATTTCATTTTTTGTATTAAGTAATTCAGAAAACATAGAATTAATAGGGGTAAAAATATCGGCTGTTTGCAATGTGTTAAAAATCTTATCTGTTAATACAGCGTAAGTTTTACCTTCGTACATTTTACTAAAAAATTCATTTAAGGTTTTGACTGTAGTTTCATCCCCAGCCGACACTATTTTCTGATTACGTGCATTTATGCACGCAATGTCAATAGATGCATCAAAGTCAGAGAGCATGCGCGCATAGCGTGCAATAATTTCAGAAAAGCCAACTCTATGGTAATAGTCAGAAATAGAGTTATAAATAATCACGCAATCTTTATCAATAATGAGACTTTTACCACCAAGCACCGGATTTCCGTAAACGAAATTAGTAGGCATATAATACATATCAACACCACTCAACCCGCCAAAACTTGTTACCATACCATGCGGAGGTTTTATAAAAATCGCACACCAACCAGTCGTGATTAGTCTTAATTCAATTTGTTCGGATGGGAGCGATTCAGGCAGATTTTTATATGTATACATACCAAGGCATTTTTCAGTTAATAAGTTTACATAATATAAAAACCCTTCGTTTACGTCATTCACTTCATATAATTTTTTTCTATTTGTTAACCAGTCATCATAATAATTTATCATAAAATCACCCCAGCTTTTAATAAATTTTCAATTTCTTTTTTTTCATTTTCTGTCGCATTTGGCACATCAATATATACAGATTCACATTCGGTGTAACCGTGTACGTCACTTAATTTTTTAGTTATGTTGCAAGGTAGACCTGAAAAATGCTGATAATTTGCTGGTATACTTTGCTTAGGTCTTGTAATAATAAAGTAAGGTACTTGCACAGATAGCGTTCCGATTGACGACCCCAAACAGCCAGCCCGCTGATATGTGGGTTTGATGCCACCCAACACATCACCAATGCTCCCCGCCGCTCCTGTTGCCGCACCAGCTGCGCCGCCCTTTATTGCTCCAGCCGCTGTATTTGATAAAAGCGAAAAAATACCTCTAACAAAATTAGTATGGTCAACGGATGTAACAGAAATCTCTGTGTTAATATTGCCACTATAATGATAAACCACAGAATTTAAACTATTTTTTTTGCAAGTAACTTGTGCTACACACGTGCCAGTTAAAAAATCTATGTAGTATTTAATACTACATATCCCCGACATAACATCATCCGTTGAAATCTCGTGGCAACCACAATAAGGCAAAAATAATTCAATTTTTGTATTCGGAGTGTAGTCCGCCGCCGCCCCGAAAAATTCGGAAAGTGAAACGGATCCACAATCAAGAATTGTATATTGAGAGTTGACAACGGGCATTGATACATCCGAACTCACGCCACCAAGTTTTACAATTCTACTTGACAATTTCTGAGGTTCTGCAGCTGTGAGGGATAAAGATATTATGGGGTCCATAGGATTTGCAAACACTTTTTTTAACGTAGTAAGTGCATCGGCACTCCAAAACCAAGCAGAAAGCTGTTTTAATTCTGAAAGAGACGGAGAGTACATAGTTAAAAAACCACTATCAATTGCTGATATTGCGGGCAACTCTGAATTGCTTATTGTATCGCTTGACTTGTCAAACGTACCGCCACCACCACCTGTGTCGGACTCCCCGCCATCAAGGTATGGGTTGTCAATGTCAACTGGTGTTGTATCTGATAAAAAGTTTTGTAACATTTCGTATCCATCGGGAAGTGCGGCGTCACAACTTACAACATAATTCCAGTATGACCAAGAAACGCCGCCAGTATTCCAAGTCGTATGGTCATTTACATTAAAATCACTATAATACGTATTAAAGACAGATACAATAGATGCTGTATCTGAATGAGACGCACTTCCAGGCACTATGAAATATAACATAAAGTCCATTTCGTTTGATGCGTCAGTTTGAAATGATGAGTTAATCGAATTTAATAAAAAACTCATGCTATTTCGTCCATTTGCTAGCAGTATTTTTTTATTTTCAACATTTTCAAAAATTAACGCTTCGGGAATTGTGTCTGTTCCAAGTCCGAGCCAATTAATTTTTGGGAATAAATCGGTATAACACCATGCAAAATTAGATTGCACTACATCCGCAGATGTGCCATAAAACGTTGAAAAATTTTTATAATCATCACAAAAAGATTTTAATGTTAATTGCGCTGTTTCTTGTGTAAACGTTTCATAATTGTAGACTTTTTGATAATTCCTTTTAAAAAAAAGAGGGTATAATACATCTTTTTGTAACAATTTAAAATGATTGCTCAACGCATCTTTAGTTTGAGACAATACAGCCCAAGAACTAGCTGTCGTTACGTATACATTAAACTTATAATATATTGTATCACTCATGTGTTACCACCTCCAGCGACTGTAAATAATATATTGCTATTAGCTCCAAACCCATGCGGGAATTTTTTTGTGACAACCTGTGCCGGTTGCAAAACTTTGAATGCCTTGTCAGGATAATAAAGATTATATAAATTCTCGTTTCGTGATATTACAGCGGTTAACTGGCGTATTGCAAATGACATCAAAACATCCGAGCGACAATGCAAAATCATTTGAGAACTATTTAACATTGATACGCTATCAATATAATAATATCTCGCCATCTGGGGGATATAACAATAATTAGCTTTTGCATAATCAGCATTATATTTCATTAAGATTTTTGGTTCTTCGACTGTTGATTCTTCGTAAAAATTAATCGCTGTTGCTTTTATTTGATTAGTTAAATCTTTAGTTGCCCTGCGGGGATCACTTGCGTTATTGTAAATTGTTATTTGCATAAAATATTTCTCCTTTCAAAAAATGTTTCACGCGAAACATTTAAAATTGTTCACGTGAAACATTTAAAATTTACTCCACTATCGAAATAGCGCACTGCATAATTGCATTTGTTGACAACTCAATATTATATGTATAAGTTGTGTTAACTTTTAAAGTTTTTAAATATGTATCTGTAAATGTAATCACACCACCAGCAACCGTTACTGACGTATCAGGCAATTTTTCCGTGGCGCCATATGCAATTACAGATGATATTGTTTCATTGTTTTTAAGTGTAGCATTAAAATCAACCGGATTATCGGCGCTAATAGAATACGTTTCATCAGTTTTATCGATGTAGGATGTAGTAGTGACGCATGGTTTGCCAAGACAAATTACAACACCGTTTTCTGATAAATCGTTAAAATAACCATAATCAGCAAAATTGAAATAATTTGTATATCTACCTTTATTGTTTCGTGCCGTGCCAGCTGACGGCTCAAAATATGTCATACCGATTGCTTCTTCATCGCAAATTAACCCAATTATTCCGTCCTGCACTAGCGTTGTTCCGCTCGAAGTTCTGACAGCAACCGTTGATTTTTCTTCAATTGTTGTCTTTTTTTCTCCGCTACCTTGCCAAAATAAAATTTCTTTAAATTTCGGAAGTTTTGTAAGCTCATCATGAAATGTTGGAGACTGTAAATACACATCAGCAAGTTTAACAAAATCAGCCAGCATATATACTCTCATGCGGTCAGCTGGTGTAAATCTTTTATAATTTTCTGTGTTAAAAAGCGTTGACATATTGCCCATACTTTTAATAATCATGGTTATTGTGTAAGTCAAATATCTTTCAAAGTCCAAGTCCTTTAATGCTTTAAAATAATTATCAAAAGTAATCCCAGTAAGTTCAGTATACTCATCCAACGGGTAAAATATAGTCGTTCCGTGTGTGTTGCCATCTGCAATTCTTTCACCAATAAAATTTGCATAACAAGCTGATGCCATTGCCGCCGCAAATACTTCTTTACTATTTTCAACAGCTGTAAAAATGGACGAAATAAAAGCGGTCATTTCCTCGACAGAGCGGAACGCACTGTTTACCTGCATATCAGGTATGGTAACGTCAACCTCCCATGTCACCCTCTTGTCAAAAAGTTTCTGTCTGACTTTAGGTTTAGTGATCACATATTGGTCAACAGATTTTCCGGCTTCAACTTCCCACGATTTGTTTTCAATTGCATCCAGTGGCTCAACATATATTTTTTGCAAAATTGACCCGAAAACGAAATTATCCATCATCAAGTCAAGCACATCTGCTGATTTGTAAACTCTAGTTGACAGCACTGTTTTTCCGATAACGTCCGCGAGTGTGTTTGTCCAAACATCTTTATTTTTATCACTTGACAACACAGTATCACCAAGCGCTATAAGACTTGATAAATCGTTAACGTGTACAGCGCTATCACCAAACGCTTGTTTAGCCGCAGAATTTACAATATTATATATCTGTTTTACTTCCATTTTTTATTCCTCCGTTTTTTCTTCTTCTGTTTCAGTTTCAGTTTCAGTTTCATCTTCTGTTTCAGTTTCTTTTTTCTGATTTGTCTGCATGTCAATCAACATTGATTGTATCTCAGCTGTCGCTGATGATAATGCCGCTAATTTTTCAAGTATGTTGTCAATATTTTTTGTTTCTTCAATTTCAATTTTTTCTTCATTATCATTTCCGAGTTCTTCGATTTCATTAAACATCACATCATCTCCTTTTTAGTTTTTGTCAAGTGCATCTTTTAACTGAGTAATTGCAAGTGTATTAGCTTGCAACACATCAGTTAGATTTTTGACTTCTTCAGAGTGTTTTTCAGATTCTTTCTGCATATAATAAAAAATTGCTATACACGAAAAAATTGGAAATCCAACAGAAGAAATCAGCGTTGTAATAGTATTTATGTCCATCTCATCACCTCCCCCCTTCAAAATTACATTATAACATATATTTGTTTATAAGTCAAATATCTGAATTATAATATAAAATAACAAGCAAATTATAAAATATAACATAAAATATACTACACTCATTAAATCACCCCATTTTTTATGCAATTTTGAAAGTCTGTAGCTGTTAAATCGTCTGAATATTTAATCCATCCATTTTTTAGCATGTCAAATATTTTTTGTTCATTTGCTGTTAACGCTTTAAATCCTAACGTGTCATATTCTGATTTTAAATCAAATATATTATCAGTTATAACCCTATCTTTTAATCGCGTTTCCGGTGTCGTTTTTGGGTAAATATACCAGGTATAAATATTTGTTTTTTTATTTTGTAAAAATTCAGCAAAAAATTGTAAATTTATCATTTTTATAATATACCTGCAACAAATATTATAATCATCTGGGTAATTGTCTGACAACTTCGGACTGACTACAGTATCCCATTCTCCTTTATTGACAGTCGATGACGCATGCCCGAATGCCATTTTTCCTTGTTCTTCTGTCTCAGCGCAAAGTTCAACCGCAATTTTATGATTTTCTCCGTTTGCGTCTTTTTTGTTGTAAATATCAATAGTACCTTGTTTTTGCTTAAAAATACCTCTTAAATCCCAGTCCCTTACGTATGGATTTATTCTTGATATTACATTTCCTATCAAAAAAACTTTTATTTTCCGATTCCTTGCAACGGTCGACACAAAACTGTTAAATTTTGAGATTTCATTAGGCAAATAATACGTATCAGATATATATTCTTCAAAAATTATCATATTCACGTCATCAAAACTTGATGATTTATAATGTTGTTGACTTGTAAGCGACCGAATATATCCAACCTCTTTTATTTTTTTACATTTTCCCGTTTCTTCATCACTTTTTGACAAGTAGATTTTCTGATTATAAAAACTAAAACAATCGCCATCTTTGAATATTTTTTCAATAACTGTTGTCCCCGGGTCAGAAAAATACTGATCACAGTTTGCAATCGTTGTGTCCTCCTTAAATCTCCGTAAATATATAAATTTCTTTCCAGTTTTCATAAAATTATCATAACATAATTTTTTTACAGCGTAAGATTTACCGTTGCTACGTGCACCGTTTATAATATAATACTCCGCGTTTGTTGACATAATCGGTTTAATATTGTAGTGTTTATCCATTATTTTTTCACTCTTTCACAAAATTTAAATGTTGATTTAAAAATGTTGTATAATATTTTGTTCCGTAATCGTTTATATTGTTGACTTTATATGATGTATCATAAATACAAATTCCGTATTTATCTTTTCTGTATTCTTTGTTGCCTTGATAATCAACAAGTATTGTTGCACTTTGATTATCATTGTATGCAACACCTTTTTTTCCGCTTTTATCATCTGTAAACTCAAAGTCTTTTGTAAATTCATTAAGATTTTTTAAACATTTTGCAGCTGCCTTCGGTACACCAGCTATTGTGATTTCAATGTCTTTGGATCCTTTGTGTATATACGCATATTTTTTAGCGCCCAATGTTTTAAATTGTTTATAACCTTTTTCAAGTTCAAAAACACCTAGTGGATGTGCAACGTTTTCGTCATCTTGTGGAGCTAAAAGATTTTTATCAATATTGTAAAAATCGCACATAGTTTCTAATTCTGTTGTTATCTTTTTATTATAATCATTAATAATTTTTGTAGCATTTTTACATTTTTTAAATTTGATAGAATCTGTATCATTATATACAACGTTGCTATCCATTTTTAAAATACAATACCATAGCGCCTCACGTGCATATGCTGTAACATAGACCCCCCACTGTGGCACAAGAAATGTTGTTTTTTTTTCTGTGATTTTAAATAATTCCGTTTGAGCTTTGTTGTTTGTTAATTTTTTTGTTCCCCACTCCCCATCAACAAATGTCACAATATCTTGTAATAATGCTGTAACCATCATACCAAACAGCGAATTAATTTTTCTTTTAGCGTCGAGATATACTGCTTCATCTTCATGCTTTAATTTTGTTTTTTTATTGTATAAATCTAATATTTTTAATATATATTTTTTATCAAGATACTCTGTATCTGCAATATATGCTGCAGTTACCGTGCAATTTTGCCATTTATAACATTGTTTAATTATATTATAATCTACATTTGTTAACACAATCGTTAATGTCTCAGCTTTTCGCACTCTGCCGTTGTCTAATATAAATTTATTAATTTTCGTACATTTTGAAAAAGAAATATACGTGTTAAATGTTGTTGCCTCAATATTTTCAAATGTGATTTCAAAAATATACGCTTTTTCTTTGTCTAAATTACCTAAATCAATATTTTCAATTTTTTTAAATTTTTGTGGGTATTTTTTAGCGCACATTTGCGCTGGATAACTTGATGCTTCATCAACCGAAAAGATATTTTTTAATAATTGATTTACATAAATATAATTTGCGTGAGTGTAACCACCTGCGAACGCTTGCATTAAAAAATAGTATAAATTTAAATCCGACGGAAATATTTCAGCTATTTTTTTATGATATTGATCATCATTTTCAAATAGTTCTTGACATTCGCGCCTGACAATTCCCGTCATCGTCAGCGGAATTTTATCAACATGTATATATTTTGCTTTAAATTTCTTAATTAGTTCTAACACAACTCTATTATCTGTTTCGTTATAATTCAAATCTTTTTTAGTTAGTTTTGTTTTTGAATTTCTTATTTTTTTATAGTCGACATCTCCAACTAGTTTTTTAACCGGCAGTTTAAAACTGTCTGTTAATTTTTCAAGTTTCATGCTTGTTAAAAAATACGCACATCTAAATTCTATATTTTTGTAAAATCCCCAAGCAAATTTAAGTGGATGCCGTTCTGTTCTAGCAAAAACATTAATTTTTTCTGTTAAGTCGTTCATCAAAAATTGAAACTCGAAACTCAGATTGAATATATATATTATGATTTTTGTTTTATAAAAAAAATCTTCAAGAGTTTCGAGCATATCTTTAAATTCATCTAGCGTTCTACTATAAAAAAAATTATCATCAACCCCTAAACTCCACAAATAGCAGTAACCTTTTTTTTCATAATCATCAAAATGCCCCGAATTTTTTGCTGTTTCAAAATCGACCGCAACCGGATTTCCCTCAATCGTGTATACAGATGACGTTTCAATATCAAATGTGAATATGTTGTCGCATAATCTTAATATATTTTTTTGTTTTTCATTTTCATTATCATAATAATCAAATTTATATGATATTAAAAAATTATTAAAATCCATGTGATTATATTTAAACATTTGTTAATATCTCCATCACGCTATTAAATACATTTTCAGATACTGCTTCATCAGACATTCCCCACTTTTTTTCAACGCTTTGTTTAAATAATGCGTCTACTTTATTATATAAAGCTGTATAATCTGATACTTTAGCCATAAATTTTGAAGAATACATTTCTTGCATTATTTCACGTTTTTGTTTAGAGTCAAAACTAAAAGCATCAGCTATGTTATATATGATTTTTTCAAAATCTTTACGTGTAAATTCTTTTCGCTGTGCGTGCTGTTTTATTGCAACATTTACAACAGCTTTTGATAATTTATTTATATTTGATTCTATTTTCGTCGGCGTTAGGCTTTTATTGCTTAATATGATTTTTGCAACCTTGTACTGATCATGTAATTCTTTGACTTTTTGCTTTTTACTCAAAGAAAATCGTTCTTTACTATTTCGCGTCACAAATGATACCATTTGTGACGCGAGCATGTAGTCGTTATCTCCAACATAGCCTGCTTTCTGTATTCTGTATAATTTTGCATTTGCATTTTTTAGTGTTCTCAGCATTTCAGCTTTTTTTACGTAAGCCATGTTGACTTTCTCCTTTTTTATTAGTGTATGATAACGTCAAAATAATTTTTTACACGTTTAAATTCAACCATAAATGGTTCACTGCTTAATATATCGTTTACTGTTTTTCCTTCTTTTTCAGCATCTGTATTTATATCATCAAGTATATTATTTAATACTGTTCCAGCATAAATAAAATTTTTTGGATATTCATTTAATACACATATCCACGTTTCCCCTTTTTTTGTTTTAATTTTTTCCGCTTTTTCTATATTTACGATTTCTCCTATGCAATCAGATATACTCATAATTTCCACTTTGTCAAAGTCTACAATGTGGTCTTTTTTTGTTTTATATTTTTTGTAGATGCTATCTTCCATTTCTTCGGTTTTGTTTGTCATTGCTCTATTCATTGTTATTCTCCTTTTCTTCTTTTGCTGTTTTCATAAAATCGTCTATGCTCATGTTAAACCATGATTTTATTATCATTGTTTCATTGTGATTAATTTTTGATGGTTTTTTGTATGTTATTGTGTTATTTTTTATGTTTTTATACAATGTAACCTTTTTTCTGATTTTTTGTGAATCGTACATGGTGGACTTCTCCTTTTTTTCATTTTATTTTTCATTTTATTTTCCTTTTTTTTTATTCACTATCTATTTCTTCTTTTTCAAATGCTCTACGACTAAATCTATAGTGTGTAGCCATATCCACATATTCTTTTTCTGTAAATTCTGTTTCAAAATTGATTGACTTTTGTTTATTTGCAATCATTATTTCATCTGTTGACAAGCAAACGTTTAAATATTTTGCACTAAACCATCCGCCTCCTCGGAGTTTCCAATGATATTTACGATTTGCTTCTTCATCGTAATTTTTAAATATTTTTTTAAGTGTTTCTACGCTATGCTCATCTATATCTGTCATGCATATTAATCTTTTTACTGTTATATTGTCGTATGTTGTTTCTTTAATTATTGCATATGTTGTTAACATAACCTCATGTGTGCTTTTAATTTCTATTATTTTAAATGACATTTTATTAAAAAATCTCATTGTATCTGCTAAATGATCAGATCCGGTAATTTTATTTTTATCAGTATTTATATCGTTATTATAAATAATCTCATTAATACTATAATCAATATCTCTAATCTTTAAGATTCTTATAATATCTTTATTTTTTGTTGCGTCCATATCCATTCTATAAATGTTATATCTAGTGTATATTTTCATTTTTTTATTCTCCTTTGTTTTCAATTAATTTTTCAATCATTCCATATCACAAGTTCTTGACCCCTTGTATATATTACATCAAGTGTATTTCTCTAATGGCTGTATCGTTGTATGCATCAATTAAGATCCTCTTTAATATCTGTATCAAATGCTATTGGACAAATTAACACCGTGCAGGCATCAGTCGTAAAAACCTAATGCTGTTTCTACGTTTTTGGCATAACACCTCCATTTTATTTTCATAGTTTTATCCTCCGTAATTTTGCTACTATAGTTATCTTTCTTTGATGATTAAATTATATCACAACTATAGTTATATGTAATTATAAATAATGCACAAAGTTTATGCCTATTATTTGTGCAATATTACTATTGACATTTGGGGAATTTTGTGCTCTAAAAAATGAAAGGAGGGGGCCATTTAGATCGGAAGAGCA
>OBMA010002222.1_pt1 | contig 11408 bp, 7 predicted proteins | sample 1539141 | NCBI WGS metagenome assembly OBMA01 (sample SAMEA3991484, study PRJEB22521) | metagenome | biome: anthropogenic terrestrial biome; feature: sewage plant; material: raw primary sludge | place: Sweden | collected 2012-09-26 | reverse complement strand
CAAACTATGTATCAGTAGTGCCAATGGCTAAAAAATATTTTATGTTTTAGGAAAAGTTGTGACATTTAGCGTAATAAAAAAAGTAGTAGAAATTAAAAAAGATATTGAAGCAATCGATGAGGTAGAATTATCTTGGTTTGATATGCAAAAGCCAAACCTAACAGCTGTTAGTAAAAAAAATGTAAATATAATCGTAAAAGCAAAATTTACCCATCTTCATGAAAATGATATTTTAGTTTGTGAAGATGGATATGCTATCAAAGTTAGCAGAAGTATGGATGAAGTTTTTTGCTTAGAATTTAGCAATGCATTAACTTTTGCAAAAATAGCTTATGAAATAGGAAATAGACATCAACCACTTATGATTGAAGAGTTTAAAATCACTGTTTTAGATGATATTTCAATTGCAGATATTATCAAAGGTTGTTATACAAATGAGTCTATAAAAGTAGAAAAAACAAAAGGGTATTTTAAACCAAATGGTAAAGCACACCATAGTCATTAATATGAATAAAAAAACAAGTTTAAAAAGCCTAAGTAGATTTTTACAAATACTTGATGGAACTTTTCCATCTGGTGTATTTGTACACTCTTTTGGGCTTGAGCCACATATAATTAAACAAAGTGTAAAAGATATAAATACTTTAAATATTTATTTAAGAAATTTAATAATCGACCAATACTCTAAAATAGAGTTTGTATGTATAAAAAAAGTGTATGAGGCTTTAAGAAATAACAAACTTCTTTTGATTAACAAATTGGATAAAGAATACAATTCTTACTTAACTTATGAATATACAAAATCATCTATTAATATAGGTAATAATTATTATACACATATAAAAAATCAAACTACAAAAGATATCGTAAAAGAGTACTTTTCTTTGATAGAAAATAAAAAAACAAGTGCCAATGAAATAATTGTTTTAAGTGTTTATGCCTATGATTTAGATATTTGTATGGAAGATTTTATAGTTATGTGGACTAAAAAAAATCTTATAAATATAGCAGCTACAAGTCTAAAAATTTCAAGAATAAAACCCTCTGAAATTCAACAAATGTTGTTTGAGTTTGATGAGATTTTAGAAAATTTAGATTTTGAAAACATAGGAAATAAAATCACAAATTTTAATCCACTATTTGAGGAAATTATATTTTCACACAAGAATTTAGAACCAAAGATGTTCACAACATAAAGGAAAGAAAATGGCATTAAAAATCGGAATAGCAGGACCAGTTGGAAGTGGAAAAACTTCTTTGATTGAAAGCTTAACAAATATTCTAAAAGACAAATACTCTTTGGGAATCGTAACAAATGATATTTATACAACAGAAGATGCAAACTATCTAAAACAACACCTTGATTTAGATGAAAATAGAATCATAGGAGTAGAAACAGGAGGTTGCCCACATACGGCAATTAGAGATGATATATCTATGAATCAAAGAGCTGTTATTGAGCTAGAAGAGAAGTTTAACCCTGATATTGTATTTGTAGAAAGTGGTGGGGATAATCTAAGCGCTACATTCTCTTATGAGTTGATTGATTATTATATGTATATTATTGATGTGGCTCAAGGTGCTGATATTCCTCGAAAAAAGGGTGCCGGCTTACTATTTTCAGATTTACTTGTGGTAAATAAAATAGATTTAGCACCATATGTGGATGTGGATTTAGAACTTATGAGAAGTGATGTGGCAAATAATAGAAAAAATAAACCCTCTGTTTTTATCTCACGAAAAGATAAAGAGAGTTTAAATCAAGTAGTAGATTGGATAGAAGCTTTATGCAGTTAAATCTTTTATCTTTTTCTCTAATGACTTAATTACATCATTTAAGTCATTTATTTTTTTTATTTTTTCAGCATTTGTTTTCATTAAAAGTGCTAACTCTTTTTTAGTTGCAACTATCTCTTCATTTGCTTCTTTATTCTTTTCTGCTAAAAGATTTTTTTCTTGTTTTATCATTGCAAGTGTTTTTGCATACTCTTCAGCTTCTTTACTTTTAACTGTCATGTGTCCATAATATTTTTCATCAACATTATGCATTTGCATTTCGTAATGTTCAAGTTGTCTTTGTCTATTTATAGTTTTTTCTTTTTGTTCTTCTAATTCTTCTTGCAGTCTTGGAAGATAAGATTCAAGTTGTTTTACTCTGTCATTTAGTTCCAGAACAAGTTTTTTATATGTATACTCTTTTTTATGAAACTCTTCAATATTTTTTATAACTTTTTTTTGAAATTCTCTTTTTTCTAAACTTTCTTGAGTTGTAGAAAAGCCAATAGTTATATATTCATCTTTTAGATTAGATTCTAATTTAAAAATTGTATTTTTTAGGTAAAAACTCTCTTTATCTTTTGAAATAAATTTTGTATTTCCTGTCCAAATCTTATCTTCCTTTATAATTTTCCAAGTATTTTCTATGGATTGTTTTGGAACATCAGGATGAATTAAATCATTAAAATTTACAGTTTTTAATTCTTCAAGTGTATATTTTGACTCTTCTAATAAACTTTTATTTGCAAAAGAAATATTTCCATCTTCATCCATTTTGTAAATTAATGCCACACTATCAACTGCATCTAAATATTTTTGAAGCTCCTTTTGTCTATCTTGAAGTTCTGTTTCAAAATATTTTTTTTCACAAACTTCAGAGATTTTTCTTACTAATAAAGAAGTGTCTATTGGTTTGATAATATAATTACTAACATTTAGGTCAATAGCTCTTAATATATTTTCAGTTTCACTTCTTGCAGTTGTGAAAATCAATGGAATATAAGGGTCGATTTCTCTAATTTTTTCCAACATTTCAAGACCATTCATAATTGGCATATTAATATCAGAAATGATTAAATCTATTTTTTCATTTGTTATTCTTGATTTTTCATATTTTTCTAAACCTTCAAGCCCATTTGAAGCTAAAACAACTTCTTTAAAAAGTTTACTCAAAAGTTTTGCTAGTTTTTCCCTAGCAAGTTCTTCATCCTCAACAAAAAGGACTCTTTGGTTTTTTAAAAAATCAGGTGTAAACATATTAAAACCTTTTATTCATAAGGAGTTATTGATGGTGGAAACTCTTCAAAAGCTTTTTTTATTGAACTAATAATTGAATTTTTATATTTATAATTTTGCATAGGGTTTGAAAATTGTAGATAATCAACAGCCCCTTGTTGTGTTTTTTCTTTTTTATAAACAAAAACCACTTTTTTACCAAGTTTTACGCTATTTTCATAAAGAAGTCTTGCATAATCATTGATATATGGAAACTCTTTTTCTTTGATTTTATCTCCCCAACAGAAGAATACAAACTTACCACTTGGGATTAAATTTGCTGCATCTAAATACATAATATCTCTGTCAAATTGAGTTGTTTGAAAAGAGTTATAACTCTCTAAATCACTATTGAACTTTTCTAAAAGCACAGGAATATCAATACTTCTTTCTATTAAATTAAATAGATTTCTTATTTCTACAATTTTTCCTGCACAATGTTCTCTCATTGCTTGTTTGAAAACTGTAATATATCCTTCACCTTTTAACTCAATCATTTTTCCAAAATCTTCAAAATCTTGTTCAAGTAGATATTTGTTTGAATCAAATCCAACAGGAGTTACCATTGGACTATATAAAAATACAGTTCCAATTATATTTTTTTTTCTATCTTTTGCTGTTTTTATTTTTTCTTTTAACTCTTTTACAGTTATTTCTTCATCTTCTGCATTAAAATACATATAACTTTGCGTTAAAAAAATCTCTTCATATTTAGTTTCAATTGTTCCAAAATATTGCATTAAAATCCCTTATTAATTATTGAATATATATTATCAAATATTCTTGAATACCTTGCTTATATTATCTTTTTAGCTCTATTGTTTTTTAACCACTCTTCTTGTAATTCTTTACTTTTTTTATTATCTGCTCGTTTGCTTATAAATCTTGATCTTACATGAGTTGTTGTTTCATCATTTTCATTGTAGGTGTAACTTAGATTTAAATCTGCTAGTTGTATGGCATTTTTGGCTCTTGTTGCTGCTACGTAGTAGATATTTAACTCTTCGTTTATTCTTTGAAATGAGAGTTTATTTTTTGTATTTGTTATCTCTTTTTTTGAGATAAAATCATCAGCCATGATAACTTGCTCATACTCTAAACCTTTTGATTTATGGGTTGTTGTGAAGATTATATCGGCATCTTTTTTATCATTTACAAGAAACTCTTTTATCTTTTTATTTATCTCAAAAATATTATCTCCATAGGTATTTATAAACTTGATGATATTTAAATAATCTTGATTTTTTGTATCTTTTGCAAATTGTTCTAGTTCATTTATTGTGTCAAAATCTTTGATTTCATCTATTGTAATTTTGTCATTTTTTTTCTGTTTTAGATAAAAAATAGAATAAACTGTTTGATTCATAAACGAATATGAATTATAACCACCTTCAAAATAGACCTTTTTTTTATCATGAATAAAATAGACTAATTGTTGAATCAGTCCAAAAGTACTTCTGGCAATCACACAAAATTGTTTAGAAAAATCTATATGATTTTTTCCAATCAAAGTAGTTTTTTCTAAACCTGAAATTTTAAGAGGTTTTGAGGAATTTATCTCATATAAACTATTTAGATTATTTTGTAAAACTTTGGCGTAGTTATCTCCAAACCTAAAACTTTGTGTTAAATCATACGAGGGTAAATCTATTTTATTTAAAGCATTTGTGGCAAATCTGAAGGTATAAATTTGTTGAAATGAATCCCCCACATAAATTCGTCTGCAACTTTGATTTTCAACAATTCCAATCATAACATCACTTATGTCTTGAGCTTCATCCACAAGTATCAAATCATAAGGAAGATTTGCCGATACTTTTTTATTTAGATAAAACATTTTTAGATAAAAATCGTGGGTTGCATCTATGACTTTGTTTTTCATAGCGCTTAAAATTGTTTTTAAATGCTCAATTACTCTTTGTTCATTTTTGTTTATTAGTTCAAGTATTTTTGCACCTAGTTCTGATTGTTTTTTATAAGACTCAATTAGTTTTGAATCAAGGGCAATTAAAGAAGAGTTACAATAAAAATTTACTAAATCTTTTATCAAAGCCACATATTCAGGAATTGGATAATAAGCCTTTTGATTTACTGTTAATTCATGGTTTGTTATCACATTTTCTATAACTTGATTTTTTAAATCATGGGCAAGATTGTAGTTATATGCTTCAATTTTATTATAAGCTAATGAGTGAATGGTGCTTATATGCATAAAAGGTAAGTTGTACTCTTTTAATTTTTCTTGAAGTGAAGTTTGCAAAGATTTATTATATGCTAAATACAAAATCTTTAGGTGAGAATTTCTTTTTGCATATTCAAGAAGTGTTGTTGTTTTTCCACTTCCTGCAACAGCATTTATTTTAAATGAGAGTTTATCGCTATTGATTATCTCTTCTTGTTCTTTTGTTAATATCATTTTGTAATTTTAGCGAGCATTTCTAAATTATGCATAAAATAATATAGCTTTTATTTGGAGCTAAATTTCCTATTTTTTAATTAGAAGAATTCATTTAAATAAAATTTATCAAATACAAAGATTTGTAAGATTAATTATACTTATATTGAAGTAGAATAATTGAAATAAAAGGATTTACTCAACTATTTGTAATAAGTGAGTTTTTAAATAGATTTTTTTGTAGGATAAGATGAATAAAAATAAATATAAAGAACAACTTGATACTTTACAAAAGCTAGCTCACATAGGTCTTTGGGAATTTGATTTATCAACTCAAACTTTAAATTGTTCTGATGAAATATATAGTATTTTTGAATTGGATAAAACTAAATTTAATCCAACTTATGAAAATTTTTTTAATTTAGTACATCCAGATGATAAACAAGTAATAAGAGATATTTATATTAATTCTTTGCAAACTAAAAAAAAGTTTAAAATTATTCATAGGTTATTAATGCCTGATGAAAGAATAAAATATGTTGAACAATCGGGTAATACAATATTTGATGAGAAAGGAAATCCTTTAGTATCAAGTGGTACGGTACAGGATATTACAGAGTTATCAATGGCTAAAATAGAATCAGAAAGTGAACATAATAAATTAAAAGCCATTTTAGGAAATATTCCTGATTTATTGTGGATAAAAGATGTAGGTGGAGTTTATATAACATGTAATAAAAGATTTGAAGAGTTTTTTGGAGCTAAAGACGAAGACATTATAAACAAAACAGATTATGATTTTGTTGATAAAGAACTTGCAGATTTTTTTAGAAATAATGATATAAAAGCAATGAATTCAGAAAAACCCTTATCAAATTTTGAAGAGATAATTTTTGCAAATGGTCATAAAGAATATCTTCAAACTACTAAATCAAAAGTTATTGATTCCAATGGAAATATTATTGGAATTTTAGGACTGGGAAGAGATCTTACAAAACTTAGGGATAAAGAACTTGAATTATTGGAGCAACAAGAAGAACTTCAATCCATTTATAATACAACAAAAGATGGTTTAGCGATTATTGATATAAAAACTAATTTTATAAAAGTAAATAAAGCATATTGTGATATAACTGGACTTAGCCAAGAAGAATTACTACAAACTTCTTGTTTTGCTCTTAGTGACCCAGAAGATATTGAAAGAGTTAAAGGAATTTTCAATGAGTTCCTTGAAAAAGGTTTTATTGATAGTTTTGAGAAAATTTGTATAATAAAAGATAGAAGAATAAATGTTGCTTTATCTGCTGCTTGGATGCCAGATAAAAAGAATATTCTTTTAAATATGAAAGATATTACAAAAAATAAACTTTTTGAAGAACAAAGTAAACTAGCAGCCATGGGTGAAATGATAGGAAATATTGCCCATCAATGGAGACAACCTTTAAGTGTTATTACAACCATATCAAGTGGTATAAAAGTTCGTAGTGAATATGAAAAATTGGAAAATTATGACATTGTATCTGATATGAATATTATTATGGAACAAGCTCAATATTTGTCTCAAACAATAGATGATTTTAGAAATTTTATAAGAGATACAAATGAAGTACAAAATTTAAGTATAAAAAATACTATTGAAAAAACTTTAACCATTTTACATTCAGTGATAGTTAATAATGGTATTACAATTATTACAGATTTAAAAGATGATATGGATATAAATGGTTATGAAAATGAATTAATCCAATCTTTTATTAATATTATGAATAATGCTAAAGATGCAATAAAAGAACATCTAAAAAATAATGATGAAAAATTGATTTTCATAAATACTTCAAAAGAAAAATCTTCTTTAATAATTACAATAAAAGATAATGGTGGAGGAATTCCATCTAATGTTGTTCATAGGATTTTTGAACCATATTTTACAACAAAAAATAAAAGCGTAGGAACAGGAATAGGTCTTTCTATGAGCTATAAGATGTTAGTAGAAAGACATAATGCTTCAATTGATATTTCCAATGAAGAATATATTTATAATAACAAAAACTATAAAGGTGCATGTTTTAGAATAACTTTTAAACAATAAGATTTTTTAAGAAAAAAAAGTTGATTAAGTTGTACAATAATAGTATATTTTAAGGAGAATACAAAAATGGTATCTTTATTTTATAGATTAATAATATTGTTATTTCTTACCTTCTCTATCTCAAAAGCAGAAAGTGAAAAAGTTACTTTACTTTTAAAATGGCATCATCAGTTTCAGTTTGCTGGTTTTTACATGGCAAAAGAAAAAGGTTATTATGATGAATTTGGACTAGATGTAGATATGAAAGTATCTATAGGACAAAATACTGCGAAAAATCTTGAAAGTTCCCAATCAACCTATGCGATTTTAGACCCAATAGCTTTTATAGAACAATCAAAAGGTACAAAGATAAAAGCAATAGCTGCTGTTTTTCAACAATCACCCTTAGTATTTCTAACTTTAAAATCATCAAATATAAAAGAACCTCAAGATTTTGTAAACAAAAAAGTAATGACGGTTTTAGGAAAAAGAGATGCTTCCTTAAGTGCATTATTGAAAGAACAAAAAATAGAACTTGATAAATTTACATTAATTCCTCAAGTTCCTACTATCAAAGATTTAACCGAAAAGAAAGCGGATGTTATAGCTGCTTATTTAACAGATGCACCAAATATATTAAAGAATAAAGGATATGAATATACAATAATTGACCCTTTAGCTTATGGAATAAATTTTTATGGAGATATGATTTTTACCTCTGAAAATGAGATAAAAGATAATCACTCAAGAACTCAAAGATTTTTAGCAGCTACTCAAAAAGGTTGGGAATATGCCTTTGCAAATATAGATGAGACAATAGATGTTATTTTAAATAAATATTCATCATCTTTATCAAAAGAGACATTAGCTTATGAAGCAAAAGTATTAAAAGAATTGATGATGATGGATAGAATTCCGTTTGGAATGATAAATGAGAGAAAAATAAACGATATGGTAGAAATTTTCTCAAATTTAGGTCTAACAGATCCAAATATAAAATTAGAATATGAAAATCATATAAAATCAAGTGATTCTTTAGAATTTTGGAAAACACTAACAAAAGAAGAAAAAGCTTTATTAAATAATAATTCAAAATTTTCTATTGGTGTACAAAAAAATCATCTTCCTTTTTTTGGTCAAGATGAAAATGGAATAAACAAGGGATTAATACCTGAATTAAATAAAAAATTAGAAGATTTATTAGGAATATATCTTGAACTAAAACCTATTGATTCAGTAGATATGATTCAGAAAAAAATAGATTCAGGGGATATAAATCTATTTTATGGAAATTCAACTTCATTTGGAAGTAAATATATTTATTCAAATGGATTTGGAACATATAGTGGAGGGGTGTTTTCTAAAGATTCTAACCTAAAAATTAAGAGTATAAAAGATTTAGAAGGTAAAAAAGTATCCACACTAAAAGGTTATACTCTTGAAAAAGATTTAATACAAACACCAACAATAAATTATATTCCCAAAAAAGACACTCTTGATTTAATTGATTCTTTAATGACTGGTGAAACTGAAATCATTATCGATTCTCTACCTTCTTTAGAATATTATCAAAAAGAGTTTAATCTTAAAAATATACATATGAATGGAATATTTTATAGCTTTCCTATAAGTCTTGCCGTTGGAACTGATAAGCAAATGCAAACTATGATTAATATTATAAATAAAGCTATTAAATTTATTGATCAAGATGAATTAAATAATATATTTAATGAATGGTTTAATAAAAATTATCAACAAAATGTTTTAAATCTTACAGAAGAAGAACTTAATTTTATAAAAAAATCTTCAACTATAAAAGTGGGAATTGATAATGATTGGGCTCCTTTTGAATTTACTAAAAATGGTATTGCACAAGGATATTCAATAGATTTTATAAAAACTATTGAAAAAATAAGTGGTTTAAAATTTGAAATAATAGGTTCATATCCATGGGATGAAACAATAAATAAATTCAAAAATAGTGAAATAGATATGCTTTCATTAATAGGTAAAAATAAAGAGAGAGAAAGTTATACACTCTATACTTCTGCTATACTTTCTTCTTCTCTTGCATTTGCTTCAAATAAAAATAATCCTATTTTTTCCCTTGAAGAAATGGAAGAAAAGTCTTTAAAATTAGGAGTTATGAAAGATTATTGGTTTGTTCCAATAATAAAATCTCAATATCCTAAAATAAAATTGATTGAATTTTCAAAAAAACAAGATGCATTAATACAAATATCAACTTCAAAATTAGATGCATTTTTAGATACCTCTGCTGTTTTGCAATATCATCTAAATAAAAATTTAATTAGTAACGTAATAATCTCAAATTCTATATCTATAAAAAATGAAGCCTATCAAGAATATCATATAGGTGTAAATAAAAATCAAAAAATATTACACTCAATAATTCAAAAAAGTTTAAATAAAGTTCCTGAAATAGAGATTCTAGAACTTCAAAGAAAATGGTTTGGACAAATTTTAGAAGGAATAGTTTCTAAACAATTTCTTTTGAATGATAAAGAAAAAGAATTTTTATATAAAAATCCTAATATTAAAATAGGAATTGATACATCTTGGGCTCCTTTTGATTTTGTAGATAACAATGGAAATCATCAAGGTATTGTGGCAGACATTACAAAAAATGTTTTACAAGAAAATCTAGGATTACAAACAACAAAAATTATAAAACCATATTGGAAAGAGCTTATTGAAGATATTTCTAATAAAGAAGTAGATGTGATTACAGGAATTACAAAAACTCCAGATAGATCTGAAAAAATGCTTTTTAGTATCCCTTATGTAAAAATACCAATGGTTGTTGTAGGAAGAAATGAAGAGATATTTATTACTTCATTAGATGATTTAGAAGGTGAAGAAATTGGAGTTGTAGATGGCTATTTAAGTGATGAAATACTGCAAAAAAAATATCCTAAAATTAGGATAAAAAGATACCCTGATGTTAAAACTGGACTTTTAAATTTGAGTAGGAAAGAGATAGATTTTTTCTTTGATAATTTAGGTGCAATTAATAATGTAATAAGAGATACTGGACTAACAGATATAAAACTTTTGGGACAAACAAAAGAGAGTATAGAATTAAGTTTTGGGATTAGAAAAGATTGGCCAGAATTAAAAGATGCCATAGATAAAATCATAACTTCGACTCCTCAAAATCAAGTAGATTCAATAATCCAAAAATGGATTTCTATTTCACTAAAAGAAAGAATTAATTATGAACTTATTTGGAAAATATCAATTGCATTTATAATAATTACATCAATAATATTTTATTGGAATAGAACACTAAAAAAAGAGATAGAAAAAAGAAAACTTGTAGAAAAAGAGTTAGAAGAAGCAAAAATAAAAGCAGAAAGTGCAAACAAAGCAAAAAGTGTATTTCTCTCAAATATGAGCCATGAGATTAGAACACCAATGAATGCAATATTAGGCTTTACTGAATTAACAAGTAAAATGGATTTACCTTCAAAAGCACTATATAATATAAATATAATTCAAAAATCTGCAAATGCTTTGATTTCTATAATCAATGATATTTTAGATTTATCAAAAATTGAAGCTGGTAAATTAGAAATAAAAAAAGAAGTAATCAATATAGAAAATTTAATTGAAGATACTTTTTCAATATTTATATTAAAAGCACAAAATAAAAATTTATTTTTTGATATATCTTTAGATGAAAACATTCCAAAAGCATTAATTATTGATGAAGGAAGAGTACGTCAAATTCTTATTAATCTAATAGGAAATGCAATAAAATTTACAAATAAAGGATACGTAAAAGTAAGCTTTAATTCAAAGGCAAATCCAAATGCAGATAGTACAATAGATTTAGAAATTAAAATTGAAGATAGTGGAATAGGAATAAAA
>OBMA010002219.1_pt1 | contig 11426 bp, 8 predicted proteins | sample 1539141 | NCBI WGS metagenome assembly OBMA01 (sample SAMEA3991484, study PRJEB22521) | metagenome | biome: anthropogenic terrestrial biome; feature: sewage plant; material: raw primary sludge | place: Sweden | collected 2012-09-26 | reverse complement strand
CTCTTTCCCTACACGACGCTCTTCCGATCTTAATCAAACCCAAAGCCGGATTAAATAACCAAAAAGACAAAGTAGTCCTGACAATTGATGAAAACACAACTTCTGCAGAACTAGAAGATTATCGAGTCAAGCTAGAGGCTAGAAATATTGACTTTAGGGTAAAAAGATTTGAACTAGAAAATTCAACTGGTAAAATTGTCTCAATTGAAATTTCTGTTGATTGCAATGATGGCTTTAAAGGTACAATCAAGCAAAGACTGAATATGAATAAAATAGTAGGATTTTACAGAAATTACAATAAAAATTCACAATCACCTTTTGGCATGTTACCTTCTGAGGCTCAACAATCAGATTTACGCGTTATACAATAACTCTAAAATGATTAGTTACATTTAACACACAATATCAATAAGCCATTTCACGTTCCATCACCGTGAAGTGGCTTTATTTTATATGCCGAAAATCCTTGAAATAGTGCGAGACCTTTTGTGATTTGGAATCTTTTAATTACGTTTGCGAATCAATTGACACAACTCATTATCTCTAAAGACAATGAAAATAAAGCCTACACTAGCTTTCTGTTTGATAATGGACTTACTCGGTTCAGCCACTTTTCTGCTACCTGGTCTGGGCGAGTGGTTCGACATTCTTTGGGCTCCGATTTCGGCTATGCTATTTTTCAATAGCTTTGGTGGAAAAGTGGGCAGAATAGGGAGTATTATCAACTTTGCAGAAGAAATGCTTCCGTTTACCGATTTTGTCCCCACATTTACAATCGCTTACTTCTACAATCGCTATTTTAAAAAATAATGGAAAAGAAACTCAAAATACATACTTTACAACACGTTCCGTTCGAAGGACTTGGTTGCATCGACCAATGGATCACAACAAAAGGACACAGTGCTAACTACACAAAGCTTTACGATAATCCCAAATTTCCAACTCTAGATGAATTTGATTGGCTTATTGTAATGGGCGGACCAATGGGCGTTTACGACGAAGCTGTTTACCCCTGGCTGAAGGAAGAAAAAGAGTTTATCCTTCGGGCTATTGAGAGTGGGAAAACGGTAGTTGGAATTTGTTTGGGTTCGCAACTCATCGCCGAAGTATTGGGAGCAAAAGTGTATCCAAACAAACAAAAAGAAATTGGCTGGTTTGACATCCACAAAACGGAGTTTGCAAAAAAACATCCGCTTTTGGAGCAGGTAGAGGAACAATTCACCGTTTTTCACTGGCATGGCGACACCTTCGATTTGCCAGCCGACAGCGAACGTTTATTTAGCTCGGCTGTATGTCTCAACCAGGCATTCTTGTATAAAAAGAAAGTGCTTGGGTTACAATTCCATTTTGAAGTAACTTCTCAGACCTTGAAAGAAATGATAGAAAATGGAAGGAACGAATTAGTGGAAGATAAAACGATACAATCGGCAGCTAAAATTTTGGAACAAACAAACCATATCGATTTGAACAATCAAAAAATGTTTCGGATATTGGATTATCTGGAAAATGAATAAAAGCACTTCAATACAAAAGCAAGGAATTTCAAGAATGACTTTGAAATTCCTTGCTTTTATTTTTACATGGAGATGTTTATCAGCGATTGATTACCTCTAGCCCTGCTTTCAACCAGATCTCTAAATCCTTGGTGTAATCTTGCTCAACATTGTATTCCTTGTCGCGATCTTTTCCCAAACGAACGATAACAGCATCCAATTGAGGAATAACAAAAATATACTGTCCCAAAATACCGCGCATATACGGTATTTTCAATCCCTGATAATTTACAATCCAAAACTGATAGCCGTAGAATGTACACGGAACATCCGGACGAGGACTTGTTTCACCAGGAAGAAGTTGACGCGTATATTTCAACCATGTAGCCGGAGTAGTAGCTTCGCGAATATAGTTCGAATCAACAACCGGCACACCATCCCAGTAGCCTTTGTTCAGTATCAACTGCCCCAAACGTGCAAAATCGCGTGCATTGGTATTGAAACAACAATAGCCTTTTTCCATACCATTCTTTTTGTCGAGCGACCACATAGCATCTTCTTCGGCCTGAATGGGTGTCCATATTTTTTCGGAAGCGTAAGTTGATATATTTTTTCCAGTGGCTTTCTGGAGGATAAACGCTAACATTTGCGACACACCACTTTGATAATTAAAGCGCACTCCGGGCTTCTCTATAAGTTTTTCGGTTTGCGTCAGCGCCCAAAGATCTCTTCCATAATATGCTTCGGTAGTTTTCGAAAAGAGGGTACTGTGAGATTCTTCCCAATCCACTCCGGCACTCATCGTCAACAAATCTTTAATGGTAAGCACTTTGCCTTCGAACGAGGTCCACTCAGGCAAAAAGTCACTTACCGGCTGATCCACGCTTTTTATTTTTCCATCGGTTATAGCGCAACCCACTAAAAGCGAAACAAGGCTTTTCGACATGGAGAATGAATTGCTCAAACTAAGCGGCGAGTAATTATCCCAATATTGTTCAAGGATTACTTTATTATGCTGAATAACAATAAATCCCACCGTTTTGTATTTCGCAAAATCTTCTTCAAATTGCGGTGCAATTACTTTATTATCAACACCATGTGCAAATTCCCATGGATGCGGATCATCTGCTTTTACCAGTCGATTCTCAAAAATAGTGTATTGGTCGATTTTTGGCATTCGATGAAGCAATGCCTTGCGAACATAATAGTTGGATGGAAGCGATAAAAAAATTGCGCATCCTACTAATACAGCGATTAGGAGGTATGACGCAGCTTTTTTTAAGTTAGTTTCGGTTGTAGACTTCATAATTAAGTAATTGACAATTATTATTGATTAATTGTAAATTATCAATTGGGAATTGCTAATTGGCAATTAATTTATGCTCTAACATTTGATATTTAATTCGTTGAGAACCACACGAATTTTCTCGTAAGTTTTAATGGTATTTGGCACAAGCGGTAAACGTAATGTATTATCAATAAATCCCATAACCGCCAACATACTTTTCACGCCTGCCGGATTTCCTTCCACAAAAAGAAGTTGGATAAGTTCATTAAAATGATGATGAATAAGACGTGCACTCTTATAATCGCCCTGTAAGCCAAGACGCACCATGCGGCTAAACTCGCTTGGAAAAGCATTTCCAATAACAGAAATAACCCCCACAGCCCCCAGAGTAATAAGCGGGAAAGTTATACCATCATCACCGGAAATAACCATAAAGTCGGCCGGTTTATTTTTGATAATATCGTCAATTTGGCTAAAATTTCCAGATGCTTCTTTAATAGCGCAAATATTGTTGAACTCTTTTGCCAAACGGAGCGTAGTTTCGGCAAGCATATTAACACCTGTCCGACCCGGAACATTATAAAGTACTATTGGCAGCGGAGACGCTTTAGCAATAGCAGCATAATGCTGGTAAATACCTTCTTGCGAAGGTTTATTGTAATATGGAGTAACCGACAAAATAGCATCTATACCACTAAAATCAGTCGTTTTAAGTTTTTCCACTACGGCTTTTGTGTTGTTTCCACCCACTCCCAAAACGATAGGAATACGTTTGGCTGCACATTGTATCACAAAACGGGTTACCTCCTCTTTTTCTTGTTCGGTAAGCGTTGGCGTTTCGGCCGTGGTACCCAAAACTACTAAATAATCCGTGCCGTTTTTAATCTGATACTCTACCAATCGGGCCAGAGCATCAAAATCTACCGATTCGTCACTTTTAAAAGGTGTTATCAGCGCAACACCCATTCCTGTCAGTTTATTGTTGATCATCTTTTGAAGAACTTCATTTATTTTGCAAAAGTACTGATTTAATCGTTTGTTTGTATGCTTTTAAGGTAAAAAGTTATCTGATTGAAAAGGTACATTTCGTCAATGTTTGGATCAGTCTCTTGATGCTGCTGAACCAAGCTCTCTAAATCAATCAAAAAATCATACATTAGCAAGTCATTCTTCTTTACCCCTACCTTACAAGAAGCACGGGCGTACATCGTAAAGTATTCTATTGGAATGACCGGTCGCAATGTCAGGTCAATCAATAAATCAAACTCCATGTTCACCAATTCATCAATATATGGAATTAACGGTTTTCCTACAAAATCCGTTTGTTTTTGGTTTAAAATCCTGTAATCAGGCATTATAACCGTCTCCACCAGTTTTTTATGTACAAACCCCCAGGCAACCACTTTTTTTCCATCATTTTGTAAGGAGGTAATGATATTGCGCACCAATGGATTCTTTTCTGCTTGATCGCTTTCGAACAACAAAAGCACTGTTTTTGCTTTGCTGTAACTCACAAACTTGTGTGATCGCGGCGTTGCATTCAGGTATTTCTGAGCACGCTGCCGGAACAATATATTATTTATGTATTTCATTTTCAATCTTGATTTTACAAATAAAATTGATACTAAATCAATCCATTATCATCGCCAAAAACTCCGTTTCGGTTAGTAATTTCACGCCCAATTTCTCGGCTTTCTTTAATTTTTCAGGGCCCATGTTTTCGCCCGCCAAAATGAATGATGTTTTAGCAGAAACGCTTCCCACATTCTTGCCACCGTTCCTCTCAATCATTGTTTTATATTCGTCGCGAGAGTGTTGTGAAAATGTTCCACTAATAACGATAGACAAGCCGGCTAATGCTTCACCATGCGCCTGCAACTTTTCCTCCGACAGGCTCATTTGTAATCCAAACGCTTTAAGGCGCTCCAATGTTTCGACATTTTGTGGTTCGACAAAATAAGCCACCACGCTTTGAGCAATCCGCTCGCCAATTTCGTCGACAGCTATAAGTTCTTCGAAAGTAGCTCGTTCTAATGTCTCTATATTTTTGAAGGCAAAAGCCAGCTTCTTTGCAATTGTTTCGCCCACAAATCGAATACCCAGTGCAAAAACAACACGTTCAAAGGGTATTTCTTTCGATTTTTCGCAACCAGCCTGAATATTATAAGCAGATTTTGTTCCCAAACGCTCAAGTCTTATTAAATCAGGTATTTGTAGCGCGTAAATATCAGCAATATTTCGTAATAAATCGTTTTGATAAAGTAAGTTTATGGTTTCTGCACCTAAACCATCAATATTCATGGCTTTTCGGCTCACAAAATGCTCCATTTTACCTTTTATTTGCGGTGGACAGGCATTTTCATTTGGGCAATAATGGGCAGCCTCGCCATCGAAACGTACCAATGCAGCACCACATTCGGGACAATTCTTGATAAACTGAACCTTATCACCTATCAAAAATCGAGCTTCTTTATCTACAGCAGTAATCTTAGGAATAATTTCGCCACCTTTTTCCACAAAAACCATATCGCCAATGTGCAAATCGAGTGCCGCAATAATGTCGGCATTGTGCAACGAAGCCCGCTTTACAGTTGTCCCGGAAAGTTGAACAGGATCAAGATTTGCAACCGGCGTCACCGCTCCTGTCCTACCCACCTGATACGATACCGAATTAAGTCGGGTAACCGCTTTTTCGGCTTGAAATTTATAAGCGATAGCCCAACGTGGCGATTTGGCTGTATAGCCTAAATTTTTCTGCCGACCTAATGAGTTAACTTTCAACACAATTCCATCGGTGGCGACAGGTAGATTTTTACGTTCCACATCCCAATAGTTGATAAAATCGGCCACCTCAGCGAGTGTTTTACAAACCTTTGTTGCATCCGAAATTTTAAAACCCCACGAATGTGCAGCTGTCAGATTCACTGAATGTAAATCGGAAGGAAGATTTTCGCCCAACATATAGTAGAAATAAGCATCCAGTTTACGACTTGCTACTACCGACGAGTTTTGCAGTTTCAATGTTCCCGAAGCTGCATTGCGCGGATTGGCAAAAAGCTGTTCTTCTTGTTCCTCACGTTCGCGATTCAACTCATCGAACACCGCCCAGGGCATAAGTATCTCTCCACGAATTTCAAAAGAGGCAGGGTAATCACCCTGTAATCGTAAGGGAATACTACGAATTGTTTTTACGTTGGCAGTCACATCATCACCTTTCTCACCATCACCACGCGTCACAGCCCGCACCAACAAACCGTCTTCATAAGTCAGCGAAATAGATGTTCCATCATATTTCAATTCACACACCAATTCAAAGTCTTCGTTCAATCCTTTACGTACACGCTCATAAAAATCCTGCACTTCGCCAAGTGAATAAGTATTACCAAGCGAAAGCATTGGATATACATGCGCCACTTGTTCAAAACCATTAGCTATGTCGCTTCCCACTCGTTGAGTTGGCGAGTTTGGATCGAAAAACTCAGGATACTGAGCTTCTAACTCTTGCAACTGCCTGAGCTTTGCATCAAACTCAAAATCAGTAATAGTGGGCATCGACTTCACATAATAGTCATAATTATGTTGCTCGAGTTCGCGACGAAGGGTTTCAATCCTGGATTTCATATTTTATGAGTAAATAACCAACCCTAATAATGGAGTCAGACACTTATGATTTAGTTTTCGTTTATTTGCAAAAGTAAGGATTTATAGACTAGAAAACAAGTAAAACATGAAAGAATGGTAAGAAGTTCTTTAAGCAAAAAACCACCGCACACTGCTGTTTTGATCATCTGTTTATCCGCAAAAGAGTGATTTTGTGGGACACACAGATCATTTAACTTTAAACGAAAGTCTTTATATATTTATTGCGATACATTGTCATAATTTATTCTGTGTATTTTTAAAAAAAGTATTACATTTGTTTAAACATAGAATTCTTATATTTGTCATGCATAAAATTACAATGCATTTATATACGAATAAGCGGCTATTCGAAAGTTCAGATTGCCCTGACACTGAAAATGAATTAATTATCTCAATTTACAACTAAAGATATGAATAAAGTTGAAAACAAACTTATTTTAGTGATTGATGATAATCCAATGAACGTATTGTTGGCATGTAAAACTGTAGAAAACTTTGGATTTAGAACCATTTCGGCCGAAAGTGGTGCTTCGGGAATTGCATGTTTAGAAAATGAAATTCCGTCGCTTATCCTTATGGACATAATGATGCCAGAAATGGATGGTTATGAGGCCTGTAGAGAAATAAAAAAAGTAGACAAGTGGAAAGAGATTCCCATTATTTTTCTCACCGCCAATATGCACACCGAAAATTTACTCGAAGGTTTTGCAGCCGGAGGAGTTGATTATATAACCAAACCATTTAAGGGTGAGGAATTGAATGTGCGGATAAAAAACCATATCGAACTGGCCGAATCGCGCAGTACGATTTTGGAAATGAACCGCTCGCGCGATAAACTTTACTCCATCATTGCCCATGATGTACGCTCACCGCTGTCGGGAATTTCACAAACCTTGGATGCTATTGATCAGGGATATATAAATCCGAACAGTGAAGATTTTAAGGAAATAATTCATCAACTAAAAAACAGAACAAAAGATACCAGCACACTGCTTTCGAGCCTTTTGGAATGGACTCGTGCTCAGGATCCTACAAAAACTATTCAGCAAAAGCAAACAAACATCCAGCAATTAATTAACAACTGTGCACATCTATTGGAGTCAAATGCTCAAAATAAAGGCATCAGTATTTCCATCAATATTGATGATAAAATTGAAGCCTTTTGTGATGAAGTTACAATTCACACCGTTTTTCGCAATCTGATTTCTAATGCAATCAAATTCACCAAAAACGATGGAACAATTTCCATTGAAGGTAAACAATCGGAAGATACGGTCAGCATAAAAGTTCAGGATTCAGGCATCGGGATGAGCGCAGAAGCTATTGAAAATATATTTGAAAAAAATCAACATTTTACGAGTACAGGTACCGCCAATGAATCGGGAACCGGACTTGGTTTGATGTTAGTAAAAGATTTTGTAAGAATGAACAAAGGATCAATTCGTGTTGAAAGTACAATTGGTGCAGGCACAATATTTACGGTAGAACTCCCGGTGTATAAACCATTATAACATGAAAATACAGTTAATCATCAAATAAACATTATGAACAAAAAAATCTTAGTACTAGACGACAAGAGCGAATTCAGAAGATTGACGAAAGCGATTTTATCGAACAAATACGATGTAGAAACTGCTGAAAATGGACTAGAAGCTCTTTCAATTTTGCAAAGCGGCGATATACCCGACTTGATAGTTTCGGACTTGATGATGCCCGTACTTGGCGGAGTGGGTTTTTTAGAACAAATAAAAAAAAGTGGTGCCTTGAGAAATATACCTCTTATCTTTCTGTCGAGTATTGACGATAAAGAACAAAGAGAAAAACTGCTGGCCATGGGCGCAAATGATTATCTACTCAAACCTTATAACCCGGCCGAATTGCTGGCACGCATAGAAACAATATTTAAAAGCATTGATTCAAAAAGTATTTCCGAAAGTCAAAAACGTTGAATGATTATAAACAATCTAATCAAATGGGAATTAAAGCAATATACATTGGAGACAATATCGACTTAATCGAGAAACTAACTAAAGAAACTAGTATCGAAAGTCTATCGGTTACGACTCAGACATTAAATGTAGTAAAGTCAATTGAGAACCTCGATTTGGTTATTTATGAAGTATCCACCAATCGAAACGATTTAATGATTGTCAAGAACCTGAAAGAAAGCATCAAAAAGCACAAAGTCATTTTATTCATCATAAAACAAAATGCCCATAACTTTGGAATAGACTATATAAAAAGTGGTGCGAATGATGTATTCGATTTTGACGCTAACCCTACGGATATCATACAACGATACGAGTTTATAAGAGACAATTACGATACTCTAACAAAAAAAAAGACAGAGAATCTTCAATCTTTTCAACTCCCTATTTGGAAAAGAGCATTTGATATTTTGTTTTCCGGTTTTATGCTTCTACTTCTATCGCCGGTTTTTCTAATTATTATGCTTTTAATAGTCATAGGCTCCAGTGGTGGTCCCTTTTACGCATCACCGCGCGTAGGTACCGGATATTGTGTTTTTGGATTTCTTAAGTTCAGAAGCATGTATAAAGGTTCGGATAATAAAGGAGAAACTAAAGCAAAAAAAAGCCGATTTACAAAAATGCTGGAAAGTTGGCAATCCGATTCGGAAAAGTTCGGCAACTACCAACCGGTTGAGATTAACGATCCACGAATTACCAGGTTTGGTAAATTCCTAAGAAAAACGAATCTCGACGAATTACCTCAATTTATAAATGTACTGAAAGGTGATATGTCTATTGTTGGTAACCGACCATTATCATTGTTCGAAGCAGAAGAATTCACTACCGACCAATGGGCTGAGCGATTCTTTGCTCCTGCCGGAATCACTGGACTATGGCAGGTTACAAAACGGAGCAGAGCTAAAAAAATGACTGTAGAAGAACGGAAACAACTCGATGTGGAATACGCTGAGAACTATTCATTTTGGTTCGATCTTAAGATTTTATTGAGAACAATTCCGATTCTTTTTCGATCTAAGAACCGTTAAAACACCTTGACTAATGGTACGGTTAGTATGGCAATAAAAACATATCGACTTTCCTAAGTTATCCTGAAACAATAAGGCTTTCACCGAACAGTGGAAGCCTTATTTTATGATCCTATATAGATTATGAATCAGCCTACGAAATAAGTGCTAGAACAACAGCCCATTCAACTATCAAACTTGTTGCTAAAGTTTTAAGCACTTCATGGTTCTCAGCATTCTGTTCTACTTCGAGTGCCAAGTTGCCAAGTTGCATAAACTCCATATTGTAGGCACTTCCTTTTAATGTGTGAGCAGCCGCTTTTATTTGTAGTATGTCGTCAGCCAAAATAGCTCGTTGTATTTCATCAAGATATTTAGGAAACTCGATTACAGATTCTGAGAGTAAACTCTTCAACACATCATCATCGTTTCCTATTTTTGAATTCATTTTATCTCTATCGAAATGAATTATACCAACCGACTCTTTGTTCTCCAAATTTTCATTCAACGTTATTGTACCATCAAGATATTTTACAATCATTTCGTAAAGTAAATCTTTATCAATCGGTTTCGACAAGAAATAATTCATGCCTGCATCGTAACAATTATCCTTTTCTTCTCTCGAAACACCAGCAGTTAACGCTACGATAAGGACTTTTGCAGACGGATGAGTCGTATTGGCTCGAATTCTTTTGGTGGCTTCTACCCCATCCAGCACAGGCATCTGCACATCCATAAGCACCAAATCGGGCACAGCATCATTTAATGCAGACAATGCTTCCTCACCATTACCGGCTTCGAACAATTTTACGTTTGGAAGTATGTTCTTCAACATTTTGCTGATAACAATCATATTCATTTTGTTATCTTCAGCTATCAAAATTTTAATTTCAGAATTCAATTGAGGGGTGAGGTCAGCCATATTTATTGTTTGTGAATTGGACAATTTATTATCTACTTCGGGTTGCTCCTCAATATTTTGTAAGAAACAATAGAGTTCATCCGATTTTACCGGTTTTGTAAGTGAGAACTGAATATTAAGATCGCGGGCAGCATCGTGTATTGTAACATCATCGGACGAGCTGTGCAACATTATAACAGCTTGTTTTTCGGGCGAAAAACGACTATCTTGTCTAACACGTCTTATGGTTTCAATGCCATCAATATCCGGCATATGATAGTCCACAATTATCAGATCGAAACGTTCAGCGGTATTCAGAACTTCAATGGCTGCAATCCCGCCATCACACCCTACAAAGTCAATTCCCCAATGTTTGAATGTATGTTCAAGGATCATTCGGTTATTGTCATTATCATCAATAACAAGGACTCGTTTGATTGATTTAGATTGTTTCAGATTCGCATCTTCGGCCGTTTCGTATGCTGTTTCTAGTGTGAAGAAGAACTTTGATCCCTTGCCAAACTCACTTTCGAACTGAATACAACTTCCCATTTTATGAGCTAGCGAATTGGAAATTGTTAATCCCAACCCTGTGCCACCATAACGACGGGTGGTAGAGGTATCGGCCTGCGAGAACGCCTTGAAAAGTTTATCTCTATCCGTATCTTTCACCCCGATTCCCGTATCGCGAACTGCAAGAGTGAAGAACCCTATTTTTTCATCTTTCTTTTCGAAAGACAGTTTCAGTTCCACTTCGCCATCATGCGTAAATTTCACGGCATTGCTCATCAAGTTTACCAGTATTTGTTTCAATCGAATTGGATCAACAAGTGCAAAACGTGGCATATCGGGCTGAATGCTCAACAACAATTCTATTTTTTTATTCGCTGCATGAACCTTGATAATATCAGTTGCACTTTCCATTAACTGAACCATATCGGTTTTTACGAGTTCCAGATCTAACTTACCTGCTTCTATTTTAGAGAAATCTAGAATATCGCTGATAACGCCTAACAAAGAATTGGCCGATACAATTGCATTTTCAAGGTATTCTTTTTGAGTTTTATTAAGCGGAGTACTTCTGAGTAATTCAGTAAATCCAATCAC
>OBMA010002214.1_pt1 | contig 11452 bp, 9 predicted proteins | sample 1539141 | NCBI WGS metagenome assembly OBMA01 (sample SAMEA3991484, study PRJEB22521) | metagenome | biome: anthropogenic terrestrial biome; feature: sewage plant; material: raw primary sludge | place: Sweden | collected 2012-09-26 | reverse complement strand
AATTTATTGTGGAGCATGATTCCTGAAACAAAGGCTTTCTGTCCGCTAGGATTGGGAATAGTTCCTTACGAACTACCAGGCTCAAACAATTTGGCTCAGGCTACATTGAATGAACTTGAAAACTATGATGTTGTTATGTGGGAAAAGCATGGTGTATTTGCAAAGGGACTTGATGTAATGGATGCTTTCGATCAGATTGATGTCCTTTCAAAGAGTGCCAAGATATATATCAATTCACGTTGCATGGGATTTGAACCTGAAGGAATGAGCGAAGCACAGATGAAAGAAATGTCTGTTGCCTTTAACCTTCCAAAGTAATAAGGATACAAACAAAAAGGACTTAGTTTTATATGTTTTTAAAACTAAGTCCTTTTTGGTATACGCATATATTTGTACAGAATGTTGTATATTTAAGTTTTTGCATAACAGTTGTATTTTATAGTTATTACATTAATTGATAGGAAATGATTAGACTAATATGCATTTTCCGCTATCATTTTTATAAGATAAAAAAAATGATTAAAAGTTATCTTTTTTTAAAAAAAACATAATCTCTCTTTTTTTTCTATATTTTTGTACTAATCTAATAAATTATTTTTTTTTGTAAAAGGCAGAAACCGAAAAGTCTTATGAGAGTAGGTGTAAATTATTATATTTAATAATTATGAAAAAATATTGTTTTGTTTTATCTTTTTTGATGTGTGTTTTTATATCTTCGTGTGAAAATGAAAACATTTGTTTAACCTCCAAAAGTAAAGTAGAAGAATTGAAAAAAATAAGTGAGTATCACTCTAGTGGACTTGATGCAATTTATACTCAGTTAGCAGGTTCTTCTACACGCTCAATAAGTTCTAATGTTACCAGAAAAGATATAATTAGGTTGGCATCAGATTATATTTATAGTCAATCTAAACTGGAAAATTTTAAAACCCGCTCTTTGAGTCCTTCTGAACAAATTTCAGATACAATAGTTCGTCAATTATCACCTAAAGCAGATAGTTTATTTAATGAATATTTTACTAATCTTGTAAAGTCTTCAAGTAAGGAAAGTATGTTGTCTTATGTTGAGTCTTTGTTGAGGGAAGAAACTTTTATGTCACTTGATAGTGGTGAGCAAAACTTTTTAACCTTTATGATGTACATAGGAATAGATTCTGCAGAGTATTGGTCTAATCCTTATAATTTGGACAAGTGGATGTCACTTAAGACCAACTCACCTATTACTACAACAAGAAGTGTAGCTGGACCTGCAGGAAGATACTGGTTGACTCGGAAACAAATAAATAATCCAGCCTTTCAGAAAATTTTAGGAGCGGACTGTAGGGGATGTGGATATTCTTTACTTTGTGGCTTTTCCCCTTGGGGATGGGCAGCTGGTGGCATAGCAGGTTCTGTTGATGCGGCGTTGTTTTAAAAGTTCCTTATACTTTAATTAGTTATGAATAAGAAATATATATATAGCTCTGTTATGAGTTGGTTAAGGTTGTTTGTGATGTTTTCTGGCATCTGGACCATGAGCTTAGTGGCTACTAAAATGCCGTTTAAGCAGTCAAGTAGAATACTTGTTGCTTCATTTATATTTGGTTTGGCGCTGTCTTTGGCTATTTCATTACCAAAGATATATAAGATATATAAGATATATAAAAAAAAGAATCACTAGTGATATTTTATATGTTCTATAACTATTGTATAGTTGTGATTTTTTATTATATTTGCATCAGTGCTTAATAAGAGAAAAACTAAAAAAGTTTCAAAAATTATAAATAACCTCCACTTTAAACGTAAGTTGCTATCCTGTAGCCTGTTATCTAGTGGAGGTATACCTCCACTATCATCCACTGTCCTCCACTAAAATTTGCTGTTTTCTACGATAAAATAGATGATATACCTAGACCACTACTTTGAAAGTTCGGTAACACTAAAAGAATAAAATGGAAATTTATTTACTATATTATAATCAATAAACATATCGTTGATACAACTAAAATATTAGTAACGACAAAACGAAAACGTTTGATCAATGGAATGGAAACTTTATAACGATATAATGGAAACGTTTGATCGTAGAATCAGAAACTTTATAACGACATAACGCAAACGTTTGATCGATAGAACGGGGTGATGGACGATTAATAATAGAAACTTAGTAACGATAAATCAGAGACATCCTACACTATAGCAAAAACTCTGTATCGTGAAACGGATTTATTACTAGCAGTAAAGCGTATATGCGCAACGATGATATAATTAGTTTCTTCGACATACCATTGAGTGATTAGGGCCTAATCACTCTGCACTTTGTGATACATTATTGAGTGATTAGGCCCTAATCACTATTTAATAGAATATCTGAAGGATATTTCATGTAAGAAATCAGGTAATTTGATAATTTGGAATAAAACGCTAAAAATAGGTGTGTTTTCTACTTTAATGTCACTTTTACCCCGATAATGTCACTTAATGTCACTCGCTCATCCCTTATAAACAAAGGGTTTGTGACAAAGTGACATTAGTGACATTGAAAAAACTTTTTCTGGTGGAGAGCTAAATGCTTTCAAGTCCAGAACTCATTTTGCTGGGAATCAGTCATAGTTGCGCCACATTGCGGACACGTTTTCCCGTCCCAATTATATATTTTGTCGCTTCCGCAATTTAGGCACAGGCGTCCAGCCTCTGATTGGAATGATGGAGCAGCATCTCCTATTGCACCTCCTACAACAAGAGGTTGCAGTGTATGGCAGTCTGGACAAGACATGGTGACAATATGCTGTCCCATAAAGCCTACACCTTCGTAAATGTCAGCTTCATATCCGCACTTAATGCATTTGTATTTCTTCTTAATAGCCATTTGTTATAATTAATATGCTGATGCAAACGTAATTATTAACATACAAATATTATTCTGTCTAAGAATATAATTAAGATGTTGCACGTAGCTAATCTAATTATATAATCGGCATTTGAAGAGTTTCTTTATCTTGATGAAAAGAAAATAAAGAAGCTCTGGAACATATATTCCAGAGCTTTTTGTATTTATTTTGCAGCCAATACTTCAACTTCTACTAGCGCACCCTTTGGCAAAGCTTTAACTGCAACGGCTGAGCGAGCAGGATAAGGCTCATTGAAGAATTGAGCGTAGATCTCGTTCATCGCAGCGAAGTCACCCATATCTGCCATGTAGACTGTTGTTTTTACAACATGGCTCAAATCAGTTCCGGCTTCTTTTAGAATGTTACTTGCATTCGTCAATGCCTGCTTTGTCTGTTCCTTTATACCACCTTCAACGAAATCTCCTGTTGCTGGATTTATTGGAATCTGACCTGAAGCAAATACAAAACCGTTTACCTCGATAGCCTGGCTATAAGGACCTATAGCTGCAGGCGCGTTGTTTGTGTGAATAGCTTTCATAATTAATATTATACTTTTAGATTTGAATTATTCGTTATTGTTATTCCTTTTTCCTCAAGAGCCTTACGAATTTCATCAATATGCTCCTGGTTCTTTGTCTCCATGGTAACTCGTAGTATACATGCATTAACCTTATTACGGTTTCCTGTTCTGTCATGATGTACACTTGTGATGTTTGCGCCCTTGTTAGCTATAACTGTACAAACCTCTACTAATTTACCAGGTTGGTCATCAAGTTGCATATCAAGAGTACACAGACGACCGCTTTTGGCAAGACCTCTGTTGATAACCCTGTTGAGAATTGTAACGTCGATGTTTCCTCCACTCACAATACACACGGTCTTCTTACCTTTAACAGGAACTTTGTTGAACATGACTGCGGCAACACTTGCGGCACCTGCACCCTCAGCTATCATCTTTTCTGATTCAATGAGTTTCAATATTGCTGCACATATCTCGTCTTCGCTGACAGTAACAATTTCATCAACATATTTTGAACAAGTTTCAAAAGTAAGTTTGCCTGGTTCTTTTACTGCAATACCATCAGCAACAGTAGATACAGATGAGAGACATTCTCTTTTTTTGTCGCAGAGACTTTTCTGCATGCTTGGTGCACCTTCTGCCTGAACACCATAAACCTTAATCTTTGGGTTGAGGCTCTTTATGGCAAAAGCCACTCCAGAGATAAGTCCTCCACCACCAACAGGAACAACAACAGCATCAAGGCTAGGTAACTGTTCCATGAGTTCAAGTCCGATAGTGCCCTGACCGGCGATTACATTCTCATCATCAAAAGGATGTACGAATGTGTAACCTTTTTCGTCGTGTAGCTGCAGTGCCTTCTGATATGCGTCATCATAAACTCCTGGTACAAGACAAACGTCTGCACCTAGCCGTCGTGTGGCTTCAACTTTACTTATCGGTGCTCCTTCAGGTAAGCAGATAAGGCTTTTTACTCCCATAGCAGTAGCACCTAGTGCCACACCCTGAGCATGGTTTCCGGCAGAACAGGCAACTACGCCCTTCGCCTTTTCCTCTTCAGACAGCTGTGAAATTTTGTAATAAGCTCCACGAATTTTAAACGAGCCTGTCTTTTGCAAGCATTCCGGTTTAAGATAAACATCTACATCCGGGTTAATCTTTTGGGTATGCACCAATTCTGTCTTGCGTATTACATTGCTCAAGACATATCGTGCTTTGTAAAAATTGTCTAACTGCAGCATCTTTTTCTTCGTTTTATGTTAGCAATACTCATTGCAAAGTTACAATGATTTTTTGTATATCGGTAAAACGAATCAGTTTATTTTCCTAAAAAACGTGTGTTTAAATAATTATTAAAAGTATCTTTATATAAATCACCAATCGGCAGGTATACGTCTTCGTTCATTATAACACGATTTTTGTTTACTTCCATGATCTTATCAAGGTTAATAATATATGAACGATGAATTCGCATGAAGTTTGCTGGTAGGCGTTCTTCAAGTTTTTTCATACTTAGTAAAACGATTAGCGGCTTAGGCTGAGAGATTAGATGTATCTTCATATATTCACTCATGCCCTCTACATATAATATATCGGATATGTCAACCTTGACAATTCTGTGTTCTGTTTTGAGGAATAGGGTGGAAGCGTCTTCTGAAACACTTTGATTTGATGTGGAATCGTTGTCATTAATCTGTTCATAAACTCGCTTTACCTTGTTTGCTGCACGTTGGAACTCGTCAAGTCCAAATGGTTTCAGCAGATAGTCAACAGCGTCAACCTTATATCCTTCTACGGCATACTCGCTGTAAGCGGTGGTGAAGACTATTATTGGAGGAGATGCAAGACTCTTAACGAAATCCATACCATTGAGATCTGGCATGTTGATGTCACAGAATATAGCATCAACAACATCACTCTGCATTATTTGTTTCGCCTCAATAGCACTCTGACATTGACCTACAATAGATAAGAATGGAATTTTGCTGATATAAGCAACGAGTTGCTGCAATGCTAGCGGCTCATCATCAATAGCTATACATTTAATCATCATATTTTGAGTGTTCATTTATATACTGTTATGTAATAGGCAAGTCTAATCTTACATTGTAGGTATCAAAATTGTCCTTTATTTCCAATGTATATTTGTCACCATAGATAAGTTCTAGCCTTTGTTTCACGTTTGCTAGTCCCACGCCACCCTGTTTAGGCAGTCCTGTTTCTTCTTTCTCAGAATTGTCCTCAGGTTTTTTGCTATTTATGCAAGTAAAGTAAAGTCTTTTGCCTGTGAGACTGATGCTGATATTTATAAAACTGTCTTGCTGATAGCTTACACCATGTTTGAAAGCGTTTTCTATGAATGTTATCAACATAAGTGGAGGAATTCCTTTGTCGTTAATAGTATTTTGTATGTTTAGTGAAATCTTTACCTTGTCGGTGTATCTGAGTTTCATTAATGTAATATAGTTGTTGATAAACTGTATCTCACGTACTATAGGAATAAATGATTTGTTTCCTTCATACAGTATATAGCGCATCATCTTGGACAGTTCAACTATTGTGGTCTTTGCTTTCTCTGGATCTATGTCTACAAGTGCATGAATGTTGTTAAGCGTGTTCATAAAGAAATGCGGGTTTATCTGGTATTTCAGATATTCTAGTTGTTGTTGAAGGTTTTGCTTCTCTAGCTGCTGCATCTCCTTAGAGTCCTTATCATTCTTTAAATATAGTTTCACACCAAGATTCATTCCGATGAGCAATACTAATATCATTGACGATATTATATTTTTCTCTGCTAAGAACATTGGTGGATCCGGACGTCTCTCTTTCATGTCAGGTCGAACATTCATTCTTATTGGTTCGTTATCTGCCCTGTCAATTCCATGTGGTAGTTTCTCTACTTTATATCCATGCATACGTAAGTCTCTAGTCATGAATTCTATCCTATGTATTTCCATTTTCTTTCTGAAATCCTTAGGTTTCTGTGAACATTGGAAAACTGCAAAAATAGTAATGAGACATATCGTAGTTAGGAAATAAATAAGTTTCTTATTCTTGTATATCAGCAAGGGTGCCAATATGAAATTATGTATAAGGAATATTATGCCGTATGCCGTGTACAAATTCCATATATGGAAAATCTCCGACCAGTCCATTGTCATGGCTGAGTTATTCTGCACCCGCATATACATGCTTAATGCTGGTGCAATAAATAATATTAACCATAAAACTAGGTATATTAGATTTTCCTTGTAAGCGGATGATTTTATTTTCATTATTCCTATAACGTAATGTTTATATAAAAATTGCATGTCATTTTGTGCTTATTATCAATTGGTTTCTGCAAATATAAACACATATTATATTCTTTAAAAAATAAATCAGCCAACACCGTGTTTTTTTCAGCAAACGAGAAAACACAAAAAGAGGTGCATCACTTATTCTCGTGATGCACCTCAGATGTTGAATTATATAACTGACCTAATTTAATAGTCTGTGTTTTGTGGATCAAAGTTTGTCCAGCCTGATGTCCAAGTATCGCCTGCGTTTAATGCACCAAGATATGATACTTGAGTAAACCAAGAGCCAATGCCTGTAAACGATGCTCCGTTAAGAACAGGACTTCCTGCTTGTGGAATATAACTGTTGTTGAGCAATAGGTCTGACCATTTGTCAAAAGACTTATTTCCGTTCTGTGCAAGGAAGAATGTGCTTGAGAAAGACTTTTTGCTGCTATCCATTATAGGCTTTGAATCAGCATCATATCCTGTAACCATCACATCGTCATAAATCTTGTTGGCATCTGTTCCAACAGCATCCATTCCTGCGAAGTAGATGTTTTGAAGTTTCATGTTTCCTGCTGTGGCAGCACCCTGTGTGTCTCCCTTCTGATTATCAAGAATCAATCCGATAGGCCAGCCAATGGCTATAGAATTTACACAGTTCAGGTGTGAGTTGCGTCTTATATGCATTGCAGCCTGGAATTTTCCTAGTGCAGCACCATTGTTAGGATTGTAGCTTCCTCCAGTGATATAATCAGGAGTGTTGACAAAGTTGTTGTCAAGCTTTGGACCTACAAATGTGATGTTTGAGAATGTTGCCGTTGTGTATGGGCTAACTGCAGAACCGTCTGCACAGTTGTCGCTTTCAAAACCGTTGCTCTGTGATGTATCTGCAATTTTTGAGTCACGAATGGCAAGTCCGAACTGAACGCTACCTGAAAATCCATTGTCGGTATCGAAATCATCATCCCAGCCTTTGTAAGCTATAAGATATTTGCAGTTTACTTTTCCACCAAACCATTCGTATGAGTCGTCATTACTGTAGCTCACCTGGACATGGTCTATTTGTGTACCACTTCCGACAGAACCGAGTGTAAGACCATTAATCTCCTTATCCTTTTGGAATGGATAACCTGCAAACTCAATACGCACATAACTCAAAACTCCAGAATTGTCGGTGTCGTCATTGCCACCATGTTTTGTACGTGGACCACCTTCAATCTGCATTTCATTTTGATTGTTTTTGGCTTTTCCACAAAGTACCAAACCTCCCCAGTCACCAGGCTTTCTGCTGCCTTTGGTTTGTTCTGAAGTAAATATAATTGGTGAGTTAGCTGTGCCTTGAGCGATAAGCTTTCCGCCACGTTCTGCAATTATCGCAGCTTTTGATTCCTTATCACCTTTAATGATAGTTCCAGGTTCTATAGTCAGCTGTGCGCCGTTGCCTATATATACCCATCCCTTAAGCAGGTAAGTGCCTTTCTTTAGAGTCTGTTTACCAGTGAATACGAATTCCTGATCTCCATTACCAATTTCAAGTCCATTAGCGTCTTCCTTTCCGTTGTTGAACAGAATGTGGTCGCAAGCTTTTAAACCTCCGTCTGTAGTCCAGACGTATGATGTGCTGCCTGTACCGCCTCCATTGTCTGTTACATTGTCGTTGCTACTGCATGCTGTCATTGAAACAGCCATTGCAAAGATGCTAATACATCCTAATAACTTCATACTTTTCATCTTCATGTTTTTTGTGATTAAAACTTATATATAGCTGTTAAACCTATATTTCTTCCTGGTTTATATTTTCTTGTAACTTCTTCGATTGTTTTTTTGTTGCCATTTGAATATGTCACGTCGGCAAACTGTTTGTATGTCACATTCTCGTTGAGAATATCCCTTACACTTAGCTTAAGTTCCAGATGACTTCCAATACGCTTTGTCGCCGTAAAATCAATAGTGTTTCTTGGCATTTCGTAGCTGTCTGGTATTCGGGCATTGTCTTCGCTTCCCGTAGAACCTTCACTTCTGCCTACACCGATTATTCTTTTTCCTATGCGGTTGTAGAGTAATGCCATGTCAAAACCGTGACGATGGTTGTTATAAAAGAGTCCTGTATTAATAAGATAAGGAGACTGACCTTGCATTGGGCGGTTTTCCTCTTTTGCTCCCTTCTCAAAGTTTACTCTACTCTTTATCAGTGACCCGTTAAACGACCAACTGAAATTAGGCAAACCGATGAATGAGAGATCTTTACGAATGTCGAGCTCAATACCGTAGTTGTTGGCTGAAAGAGCATTCTTATAAGAATAGATAAGGTCTGTTCCGCCTGCTACAGTGTATGTCCACTCTATCGGCGAGTCGAAATGCTTGTAGAATAATGCCAGTGTTACCATCTCTCCACGCGACGGATAAAATTCATATCTTAAATCCAAATTATCCACATGACAGTTCTTTAGTTCTGTGTTTCCCTGTACGCTTGAAGCCAAGTCAAAGTCATAGTAAACGGATGAAGACACTTCACGGAACTCGGGTCTGTTTATGCTTCGTCCGTAACTTAGTCTTAGTTGTTGACGGTCGTCTATCTTGTAGGTAGAGTTTATTGAAGGGAACAGGTCGCCGTTGCGGTAGAATCTACTGAAATGACTTTCCTCATTGTCCTTCGTGTTTGATATAAGCTCCATCTGATTATATTCATAGCGGACACCGGCGTTGATATCCAGTTTGCCAAAGGGGAGTGAAGCAGCTAGGTATCCTGCGGCGAGAGAGTTGTGTCCGCTGTAGTTATTGCGCATCCTTACTATCTCAAGTAGGTTGAGTTTGTCGTCACCATAATTGCTGCCGTCGCTCAACAGAGTAGGGATGTCCATGTGTCTGAAGTTAGTCGGCAGATTATTCTTGTCGGCATTCCAGTTGTATATGAATTCATGTGTGGTGTATTTTCTGGTACGGTATTCACCATAAGCTCCAAACTTCAATACAGGCTGCCATGAGTTGAAATTAAATTTATGTGCGTCGTTGATATTTGCAGATAATATATTTTCGTCAAGGCGAGTCCATTCTCGTGAAATGTCGTTTCCTGTTGAAAGTGCATATACACCGCTTTCCAAAGCATCATCTGTTAAGTATCTGCGACGGTCGGGAAGATTACGGTTGGCATACGCATAGCCGACGCTCCAGTCAAGTGCATCGTTGCTGAATGTATGCTTACCCGTAAACTGACCGTTGTATGTTGTTCGGCTTCTGTAGTAATATTCTGCAGAACGTTCCAAATTGGCCTGTGCACTTACGCCGTCACGCCATGTATATCTGGAGTTACCGATTTGATTGAATATGTTTTTAAACTGATATTTGTTATTTCCTCCCGCACTAAGCAGTGTAATGTTGAGCATTGCACCAAGCCTAACGTTAGTCGTATATTGATTATCGGTAGATTTGCGCAAGTAATTGCTTCTGTCGTTAGCTAAGTCATAAACACCAAAGAGATTATTTTCCATATTCTCGTGGGTCTGTTGTTCGCTGCTATAGTTTGCTGCTGCAATAAGTCCTATCTTGTTTCCGCGTATGTCCCATTTATGGTTGTATCCCATTGATAGTTTCATGTCGCCGATAGGAGTGGAACGCTTTACGTTCCAGTCATTTTTCATCTTGTCCATAGAGCGCATTCCATTGTCAAAACCTAGAAAGTCTGTCGCTGAGTGTTTGGCTGAATAGAAATTTCTGAAAGCAGAACTACTGTTCCAGTTTCCTCCTACAGATAAGTTGAAAGAGTTCTCCTCCGGAATTTCCTTTGTGTTTACGAGGATAAATCCTCCAGTGTAATCAGCCGGATATTCCGAAGAAGGTGTTTTTATAATAGTAAGGTTGTCAATCTGTGAACTTGGGATTATATCGAAAGAGAATGCCCTTGCGTCAGCTTCGCTGCTGGGAACAGCTCCTCCATTAATCCATACGTTGTTGTATCTTTGCGAGAGACCTCTCACCATAACGAACTTGTCGTCAATGAGGCTTACTCCTGGCACGCGTCGTATCACCTCTCCCGCATTTGAATCTTGTGTTCTCTGTATTTCCTGTGCCGATATGTTGCTCACTATGACGGAACTGTTTTTGGCTAGTTGCATCATTGCCACCTCTGTATTCTTACGCTCTACCGCTGTAATGGTAACTTCGCCCAGTTGTTGCTCGTCTTCTTTCAAAGCCACACTTATTGTGTTATCCTGCTCATTTGAAGAAGATTGCACGCCGTCAATTTTTTTAGTCTGATATGATATATACTTTATAATAAGATTGTATGCGCCGTTGTTTTTCAGTCCTAATATACTGAACTTTCCGCTTGCGTCAGTTATCGTTGCAATGTCGCTTCCCTCAATTTGGACTGTCGCTCCGATAAGTGGCTCTCCCGTTTTTTTGTCAACAACGTTTCCGTTAATGCACTGTGCAAATCCGGAATTTGTAATCATCATTAGTAGCATCGCTACTGTTCCCCTTTTAATTCTTTTCATGTTTATCTTCAGTTTATCTTTTTTTAGACACTGCAAAGATAGATAGGGAATGTTTCAATAATATTGCCTTGAAGTTATGAAATCCTTACATTGTGGTTACATACAAGAAATGAATAATACAAACGTGTTAAGCATTTGCTTATATAATATATAAGGTGAAAAGTTTTTGGCAGAAGATCAAAATGAGGATAAAATAGCATGTTACTTATGTTACGTTTGTTATTCTAATCTTGTGTGCGATTACAATGTTAAAATCAAAAAATAATGAAGAATTTAGTTGGAACG
>OBMA010002208.1_pt1 | contig 11467 bp, 12 predicted proteins | sample 1539141 | NCBI WGS metagenome assembly OBMA01 (sample SAMEA3991484, study PRJEB22521) | metagenome | biome: anthropogenic terrestrial biome; feature: sewage plant; material: raw primary sludge | place: Sweden | collected 2012-09-26 | reverse complement strand
ATTTATTACATATGGATTAGATATACATTTGCTTAGTTATAATTACTTATTTTACTATACATATTTTTTATAATGTCAACGATTTACCATACAAGACGTCTCAATTATTCATAATAGGTCTATGCTTATAAAGAGTAAGAAACTACATACGGATATTATCGGCAAAAGTTAATGAAAAAAGATGGCTGTAATATGAGTATAAAAGTTGCCTTCAGCCGAAGGTGCTGACAGTCAGTCTCTTAAGGGATAACTGAAAGCAAAACACTAATAACTTTTAAACTATTCACCAGAATAAATAACCATTATCACATATGAGTGTATTAATATGCAGATTATCGGGTAAAAAATCTGGTAATATTAATCCAAAACAAAATTTTAGTCATAAAACATTCATTTATTTACCATCTTACTGCATTTTTTTACATTAAAGTTTGTATCTTTGCATCAACAAAGAAAAAATGATATAGGTATGAAAATTGGTATTATAATTGCTATGGATAAGGAATTCGAACAGGTAAAGAGTTTGTTTGAAGGTGCCTCTGAAATATCCAAGAATGGCAAACTGTTTATCTCGGGCCACATAGGAGATAATTCCGTAGTGATACAAAAATGCGGTATAGGTAAAGTTAATGCTGCTATAGGCGCTGAAGATATGATTAGTCTGTTCGCACCCGATGCTATCATCTCGACAGGTGTTGCAGGCGGAACGAATAAGAATATAAATATAAGGGACATCGTGGTAAGTTCATCTATATGCTATCATGATGTATGGTGTGGAACTGAATGCAAATATGGACAGGTGTTAGGTTTACCAGCTGTGTTCACATGCAATAAAAGGATGCTGGAAAAGGCTATGTCTGTAAAATACGAGCATAAGATTCACCCAGGACTTATCGTTAGTGGCGACTGGTTTGTTGACACCAAAGAGAAGATGGAGTCTATTCTTGAAAAGTTCCCTGAAGCCATGGCTGTTGACATGGAATCAGGTGCCATTGCTCATACCTGTTTTGTAAATCAGGTTCCTTTTATAAGTTTCCGTATAATCAGCGACCTGCCTCTGTCAGGCACTTCGACAGAGCAATATAATAACTTTTGGGATACGATAGCGAATGATTCCTTTAATGTTACAAAGAACTTTATTGAAAGTCTATATTAATCAAGATGGATAAGATACCTAGTTTTACAATAGACCACAACCGTCTGAAACGTGGAATATATGTTTCAAGAAAGGACATTGTAGGTGGAGAAACAGTTACTACATTTGATATCCGAATGAAAGAGCCTAATCGCGAACCTGTAATCCATCAGGGTGCAATACATACGATAGAGCATTTAGCCGCAACATACTTGCGCAATGACAAAGACTGGAAAGATAAGATAATATATTGGGGACCTATGGGTTGTCTTACTGGTAATTATCTTTTGCTTAAGGGTGACTTTGAGAGCCAGGATATTGTTGAACTAATGAAAAAGACATTCAGGTTTGTAGCCGAATTCGAAGGAGACATTCCTGGCGCAGCCCCTAAAGATTGCGGTAACTGGTTACTGCATGACCTTCCAATGGCTAAATGGGAATCTATGAAGTTTCTTGAGGAAGTACTTGAGAATATTACAGACGAAAATTTAACTTACCCAAAATAAAAGCTTCACTACAAATGAAGCTTTTTTATTTATAACCTGAACCTATATCCGAAGGTCACTGTCAAGAAACTATTCTTGGAATTTGGAGAATCGGTATAATTGAATATTTTACTAAGTCCAAAATTATAACGGGCATCCATTATCACATTCATATATTCATAAGATACTCCTACTGGTATTGAGAAATCAACTTTATTGAAATAGCTGTTTACATTATAATCCATAGATTCGGTATCACCGTGTGTAATAGTGGTAGAGCCGTTTGCCGTTGTTTTGGTCATTAGTGTTTCATCGTCTTTAGCTCTGGCATCTAACATAAGACCAACTTGAATACCTGCTTTTATAGCAAGCCCCTGAGAAACATATGCATTAAAAAGAAGTGGAATGTCTATATACTGCAGGTTTATTTGATGATCGCCGATACCATAATATGAACCAGTTGCCTGAGAATTATTGCTCAATCCATTATATTCGCTACCAATCTGAGAAGTATGGTCTTTAAATTTTGTTCCAAGCATAGTATACATTGCACCGAGAGACAAACTTACGACAGGTGTAACTTGATATTCGGCTTCAAGCCCCGCTGTAAAACCTGGCTTAAAATTAGATTTCAAACTACTACTATTACCTTTTTCCATATCAGTTGACATCCCTAGTTTATAATTTGTAAAATTAGAAATACTAGTTCCTACACGCGGATATATTGATATTTCGCCAACACGGGTTTGGGCTTTAGCCGCTATGGCAAAAACCACGATGGATACCATTACTATAATTTTTCTCATAATAGAAGCTTTTCAAGATAAACGCAATAAGGCGAAAGATATTGCTTCATACTGTATTAATTTATATACATATTATAAAATAAAAAACGGCATGAAACATATTACGTTTCATGCCGTTTTAACTATTGTAGTAAATTAATCTTTATTATTACGTTTTCTATCAAGATGATTAAGACAAAGCTTTCTCATTCTCATACTTTTAGGAGTAACCTCAACAAGCTCGTCTTCCTTGATATACTCAAGAGCTTCTTCCAAAGAGAACACTGTACGCGGTACAATACGTGTCTTATCATCAGAACCACTAGCACGAGTATTTGTCAACTGCTTTGCTTTTGTTACATTAATAATCAAATCGGTATCATGAACATGCTCTCCGACAACCTCTCCTGCATAAACTTCTTCACCCGGATCAATGAAGAACTTTCCACGATCCTGAAGTTTATCAATAGAATAAGCATAAGCATTTCCTGTCTCCATTGCTATCATACTACCATTAAGACGGCGAGTTATTTCACCCTTGAAAGGCTGATATTCTTTGAAGCGATGTGCCATGATGGCTTCGCCCTGACTGGCTGTAAGGACATTAGTACGAAGACCTATAATTCCACGTGATGGCATATCAAACTCGATATTAACACGTTCACCCTGACTCTCCATAGATGTCATTTCACCCTTACGGCGAGTAACCATATCAATCATCTTACTGCTGTACTCTTCAGGCACATTGATTGTAAGTTCCTCAATAGGCTCACACTTCACACCATTTATGGTTTTAAATATTACCTGAGGCTGACCTACTTGTAGTTCATAACCTTCACGGCGCATAGTCTCAATCAAAACAGAAAGGTGCAACACACCACGGCCGCTAACGACCCATTTATCAGTAGAATCCTCAAAAGTCCTTACACGAAGTGCCAAGTTTTTCTCCAATTCTTTCTGCAAGCGATCATTAATATGACGGCTCGTAACGAACTTCCCTTCTTTACCAAAGAAAGGAGAATCGTTAATAGTGAATAGCATGCTCATTGTTGGCTCATCTATAGCGATAGGAGTCATTGGTTCAGGGTTTTCAAAATCACAGATGGTATCACCAATCTCAAATTTTTCAAGTCCAATAATAGCACAGATGTCTCCACTTAGCACCTTATCAGTCTTTACATGTCCCATACCTTCGAATGTATGAATCTCTCTAATCTTAGTCTTCTCCATGCTACCGTCACGATGAGCCAGGGTAACATTCATACCTTCGGCCAAAACGCCTCTATGAACACGACCTACAGCTATACGGCCTGTATAACTTGAATAATCAAGAGACGTTATAAGCATCTGAGGTGTACCTTCTAAAACTTTAGGAGCAGGTATAACCTCTAGGATTTTATCCAATAGATAAAGTATATTATCTGTAGGTTTTTTCCAGTCTTCACTCATCCATCCGTTCTTGGCTGAACCATATACAACCTGAAAGTCTAACTGATCTTCAGTTGCATTAAGAGAAAACATGAGGTCAAAAACCATTTCGTACACTTCATCAGGACGACAATTTGGCTTATCAACCTTGTTTACAACAACAATTGGCTTCAAACCAATCTGCAAAGCCTTCTGTAGTACAAAACGTGTTTGAGGCATCGGGCCTTCAAAAGCGTCTACCAGCAGAATACAACCATCTGCCATATTAAGAACACGCTCTACCTCACCACCGAAATCCGAGTGTCCCGGAGTATCGATAATATTGATTTTCACGCCCTTGTAATTTATTGAAACATTCTTTGAAAGGATTGTGATACCACGTTCACGTTCCAAATCATTGCTATCCAATACCTGACCACTCATGTCTTTACCTTCGCGGAACAAATTTCCCGCTAACATCATTTTGTCCACAAGCGTAGTCTTTCCGTGGTCTACGTGGGCAATGATTGCTATGTTTCTGATATCTTGCATATTATACCTTAAAAAATTGGATGCAAAGGTACAAATAATAATTGAGAAAGGTGTCATAAGAGTGGATATTTTATAAAAAAACCTATATTTTACCTATTTTAGTAGCTCAAAGTTTGTCAAAATAAATATTTTATTGTACCTTTGCAGCGTTTTAAGAAATATAAACAATAAAATTAAACAAATCTATGTATTTAGATCAAGCAAAAAAACAAGAGATCTTTGGACAATACGGAAAGTCTAACTCTGATACCGGTTCTGCAGAGAGCCAGGTAGCATTGTTCTCATACCGTATTTCCCATTTGACGGAACATCTTAAGAAGAACCGTAAAGATTATACTACGGCAAGAGCTTTGACTCAATTGGTAGGAAAACGTCGTGCATTGCTCAACTATCTGTATGACCGCGACATCAATCGTTACCGTGCAGTCATTAAGGCTTTGGGTCTGCGTAAATAAGCGCAGATTTGCTTAAGGCTATTAAAAGAATCCCTGCAATGTATTATTGCAGGGATTCTTCTTTTTATTTCTTATTGAGGATTTCGTTTAATGGTTTCATCACAAAATCTCTTTCTTTCATAAAAGGATGTGGTATTTTAAGATCGGGCTCGTCTATATGGCAATCGTCATATAAAAGAATATCTATATCAATAATTCTATCTTTATATTCCGCATTAAGGGATTTATGAACACGCCCTAATTCACATTCTATTCTTTGTGTCGTTTCCAATACTTGTCTGGGCGTAAGTTCAGTGATACAGCGTACTGCAGCATTTATAAACATATTTTCGGAACTAAAACCCCATGGTTCTGTCTCATAAAGAGCTGACTGGCAATCAACATTGCCAACCAGCTCTTTTATTTTTTCTATCGCTTTAAGTATCGTTTCGCGTCGGTTCCCGATATTCGAACCGAGGCTCAAATAGACTTTATGCATTAATCGTTCAAAATCAGCATGGCATCGCCATAGCATCCAAACTTATAACCGTTCTTAAGTGCTTTCTGGTATGCCTCAGTAACAAGATCATATCCACCGAATGCTGCCGTTGACATCATAAAGATTGACTCCGGATGATAAAAGTTTGCAATCAACGTATCTGACAATCCAAAATCATATGGAGGGAAGATAAACTTACTTGTCCATCCTTCGTACTCTTTCAGCATTCCGTCTGTACCTACTGCTGTCTCAGTAGTTCTCAACACGCTAGTACCTACTGAACAAACACGATGGCCGCTTGCTTTAGTTTTGTTTACGATACCACAAGCATCTGCATCAACCTTTACTTGTTCTGAATCCATTTTATGCTTCGTGAGGTCTTCAACCTCTATAGCGTTAAAATAGCTCAATCCGCAATGCATTGTTATATATGCAAAATTGATGCCTTTAATTTCCATTCTTTTCATCATCTCTCTGCTGAAATGAAGTCCGGTAAACGGTGCAGTTACAGCACCTTCATTTTTAGCAAAGATGCACTGGTAATCATCCATATCCTGAGATGTTGCTGGACGATCGTATTTACCATCCTCATCTTTATGGTCAATAATATATCTTGGTAGAGGTGCTTCACCTAATGAATATAGAGCTTTTTTAAATTCATCATGAGGACAATCATAAAGAAATCTCAAGGTTCTTCCACGACTTGTGGTATTGTCAATCACTTCAGCTACCATTGTACCATTATCATTAAAAAATAGTTTATTGCCAATTCTTATTTTACGAGCTGGTTCAACTAAGACATCCCATAGTCGCATATCCTGATTCAATTCACGAAGCAAAAATACTTCTATTTTAGCATCTGTTTTCTCTTTAGTACCATAAAGACGTGCAGGAAAAACCTTTGTATCATTAAATACAAATGTATCGTCCTCGTCAAAGTAATCTAGTACACTACGAAAATCAAGATATACCGGATTACCGTTTTCATCTTTGCTATCATTGCCATCCCCATCTTTCTTAAACATTTCGATTGTCTGACTCTTCTTATGAAGGACCATCAATCTGCACTCATCACGATGAAGAGGTGGATAAAGTGCGACCTGGTCATCAGGTAAACGGAATTTGAATTGTGATAATTTCATATCGGTTCTCCTATATCTAGTTATTAAATTCTATTATTTGTTTGTCAAGCCATTCTGGAAAATCATCCAGTTTTATGCAGTCTTCTATTTTAACGTTTCCGACTCTTGTTCTACAAAGTGCCGTAAGATAGGCTCCACTTCCTAAAGCCAGACCTATATCCCTCGCCAAAGCTCTTATATATGTTCCTTTCCCACAAACTACTCTAATACTCATCTGCATATTTTCAGATTTAAAGTCGGTCAGTTCTATCTCGTCCACACGTAATGTTTTGGGCTTCAGTTGGACGTCCTTACCTTTACGTTTTAATTCATAGGCTCTGTCACCATTCACTTTACAGGCTGAATATTCAGGTGGTACTTGTTGTATCTCGCCTATAAATCCTTTGAGTTTTTCTTCTATCAGAGCTTTTGTTATATGTTCTGTTGGATAAGTTGCGTCTTCAGGATGTTCCATATCAAAACTCGGTGTCGTTGCTCCTAATTGAAGTGTTGCAGTATACTCTTTTGTCTTAAATTGGAACTCTTCTATACGTTTTGTAGCACGACCTGTACAAAGTATAAGTACACCTGTTGCCAACGGATCAAGCGTACCCGCATGTCCGGTCTTCATTTTCTTCACACCAACCTTTCTGGATATGATTCCTCTAACTCTGGCTAGTGCACCAAAACTAGAAATTCTATAAGGTTTATTGATGTAAATTATTTCTCCCTCACTGAAATTCATTAATCAAACATTATCATTGAATGACCTGTTAAAAGCCATATCAGGATGAAACCTCCAATAATTATACGGTATACGCCGAAAGCCTTAAATCCATATTTTGCAAGGAAATCTACGAACCATTTTATAGCAAGCATTGCAACGACAAAAGCTACCGAACTACCTATTATTAAAGAACCGGCATTTTCTGTTAAAGCAGCTGTTCCTCCATCTCTCACCAATTTAAACAAGTCCCAACATGTAGCTGCAAACATAGTAGGAACAGCCAGAAAAAATGAAAATTCTGCGGCAGCCCTGCGAGTCAGTTTCTGAGACATTCCACCAACGATAGTTGCCATTGAGCGTGAAACACCTGGAATCATTGCTATACACTGGAATAATCCAACAAAAAGAGCACGTTTCTTTGTTATCTTTGTATGAACATCACCCTTATTGAATATGCGGTCGCAGAAAAGCATAAAGATACCTCCTATTACCAACATTATAGCAACGACCTCAATACTACCCAATAATTTATCTATTATCTTATTACCTAGGAATCCTATAATTGCAGCTGGCAAAAAAGCTATCAACAACTTATAATAAAAATCCCATTTAGTAAGAATTTTTTTAATGTTAGAAGAACCTTTTTCTGCCTTTTCATGATTTAAACGGAAGAAACGCTTCCAATATAGCACAACAACCGAAAGGATTGCTCCAAACTGTATTATCACCGTAAACGCTTTCACAAAAGGCGTACTTGGTATACCCAACAGATTTTGGGTAATTATCATATGACCCGTAGATGATACTGGCAAGAATTCAGTCAGTCCCTCAACTATGGCCAAAATGATGGTCTGTAATATTGTCATTAGAAATTATTTATTGATTTCGTTATCTTTAGGTTTACGTATAACTGCATAAATCATAGACACAAAGCCTATCAGACACACAACAGGAGCTACTTTAATTCGCCTGGCGCTGAATACATCTGGGTCGTAATGAGTTTCTGTTGAACCAGAACCACTAAGAAGAATGAAACCTAAGATAACGATAAACATACCTACAGCCAACAATATAAAGTTGACTTTGTCGAAAGCGAAATTTTTCTTATTCATTATTTTATTTATTTCTTAATTTACATTTATATTTTGTAAAGTTCTCCAGCTTTCATTTTCAGGAATTTATTAACTGAAAGATATGTGCAAAACATAGATATGACTATACCGAAGAAGACTACCGAAAGTCCAGTTATAGCCATTACTTGCCATGTAACAACATTGATTATACCCGGTTCGAAATCATACAAGAAAAACACTCCACATGCGAGGACAATATCAGCAGCAAATGCGGCAATTACACCTATTGTTATTGACTGATTAAGGAATGGTGCCCTTATAAATTTCCATGAGGCACCAACGAGCTTCATTGTTCTTATAGAGAAACGATGAGCATAGACACCCAATCTCACAGTATTGCTGATAAGCGAGAATGAGACAAACGCAAGCAAAACAGCCAGCACCAATAATACAACACTTATTTTTTGGAGGTTATTATTTACGCTGTCCATCAGACCTTCCTGATAATTAACATCTGTAACTTTTGGTATTCTCTTCAGTTCAGCTGATATCCATTTCAGAGAATCGCGGTTTGCATACTCCGATTTCATATGCAATTCAAGCGTAGCTACAAAAGGATTTGCACCAATAAACTCTGACGGATCTGTACCCATAGCCTTTGTTTGTTCTTTTAGAGCATTATCCTTACTGATATAATCAATGTGACTGCAAATATGGCGATGGTATAAATCACGGCAAAGCATGTGCCCTTCATTTACAGACATGTCATCCCCTAACATTACAGTTACTGTAAGGTTTTCCTTAACATAATTGGAAAGATTATGCGTTGTTAATACAGAAAAGACAACAAGCCCTAATAGAATCAGCACTAAAGTAGTGCTTATACATAAAGTTAGTACCTGCATACCGTGACGATTGCGGGTTTTATTTCGTTTTTTTGTCATTACTCTAAGATATAGTATACCTAGTTTTGTGCAAAGTAACAAAAAAAACGGATAACGGCCAATATATTTAACTACTATTAACTGCCATAATATATATTTTTTTTATACCTTTGTTTTACAAAAAAAATATCATGTCTACAATTATATATCCATCACCAATATTCGGCCCTATACATAGTCGCCGTCTTGGTGTTTCTCTAGGTATAAATTTACTTCCTTCCGACGGAAAGAGTTGTACTTTTGATTGTATTTACTGCGAATGCGGTTTTAACAAAGATAATCGCCCTAAATTAAAATTGCCTACCCGTGAAGAGGTTGCCTTTGCTCTTGAAGAAAAACTTAAAGAAATGAAGAGGGATGGTCCTTCGCCTGACGTGCTGACTTTTGCCGGTAACGGAGAACCAACAAGTCACCCACATTTTCCAGAGATTATAGACGATACTTTACGACTGCGGGATAAATATTTTCCACATGCCAAAGTATCAGTGCTCAGTAATAGTACTTTTATCCATCGGCATGCTGTACATGAGGCTCTTTTGCGTATAGACAACAACATTTTAAAATTGGATACTATAGATCCTGTGTACATTAATAAGGTAGACAGACCTGTAGGCGGAAATTATGATATAAACAAGATTATAGACGGGCTTAAATCGTTCAACAGTCATGTTATAATCCAGACAATGTTTATGAAAGGTAATATTGACGGTGATGATGTTGACAACACCTCGGATAAATATGTCGGACCATGGTTAAACGCAATAAAGGAGATAAAACCATCAGAAGTAATGGTTTATACGATAGACCGTGAAACACCGGATAAAAACTTGAAAAAAGCTACCCACAAAGAGCTTGATGCTATACGCGACAAAGTTATTGCTGAAGGTATAGCATGTACAGCATCGTATTAAATAAAGACAAACATAAAACAATAGGGATTTCCCGCTTAAATAGTAGGAGAATCCCTTTTGCCATTTAGATAACATGTGTTACCTTTGCAATATCAAATAATTACGCACTTTGGTATAAAAGATTCTATAGGATATACATCTGACAATAAGGTAACCCATAATAAAACATTCTCAATAGGTAATAGAGGTGGCTGCATAAAAATTTATGTAGCCACTATTTATTTACTCTTTACTATAAATTTGTATGGTTCAGTATAGTTTGGCGACTTTAGAGCTCTTTTAACAGCATTGCTGAATTTTAGATTTTTGCCATCGTTACTTTTCCCTTTATATTGTTGTGAACCCAAAACGACCATATCTTTTCCATTTTGACGATTAATATTATCTATCGTAGAAGTAAGCACGTGCATCTTACGATGATTATCAGCATCATAATCTGCAAAGTCTGTCTGAACAGCACATTCATCGCATATATCAGTCACTATAACACCACCCCTCTTATACTTATATCCTTCTTTATATATGTCGCAAAGGATCGAGAAGCAGGCTTTTACTATTGTCTGAGTTGCATTGCTAGCTGTATGTAGTGTTATACTCATGCCATTACCATATTGAGGAAGATCGTATCTCAAATGATTTGTATCAATAAAGACAGTAACCAAACCTGCGACAGAATGCTGTAGCCGGAGTTTTTCAGCACAACGAACTGCAAAATTGGAAATATGTGTACGGATATCATCGAAGTTTTCTATCATATTTGGAAAACTCCTGCTAGTGCATATGCTTTTTCGTTTAGAGTCAAGTGAATCTAAAGGTATGCAATCATAACCTTTCAGCTCAAACCATGTACGAACGCCTGTAATACTAAAATTTTTCAAAACCCAAGATTTTGACTTCAATGTAAAATCATAAGCCGTGTGTATTCCAAAATATTCCATTTTCACTGAGTTTTTACGACCTATGCCCCAAACATCGTCAATAGGAAATACTTTTATAGCCTTCTCTCGTTTTTCATCTGTGTCTATATAACAACATTTATTATACCCAGGATACTTCTTTGCAAATTCACTTGCAATCTTAGCCAAAGTTTTCGTTTTAGCGATACCTATACTCACAGGCATGCCAACACACTTAAGAATTTTAAGAGATAGATTCTCCCCCCACTCCTTAATATTAATATTTTCCATACCATTGAGATCTAAAAAGGCTTCATCTATAGAATATTGCATAACGATCGGCGCCTCTTCGCGTAGAATATTCATAATGCGATTTGACATATTACCATAAAGCTCATAATTGCTCGAAAAGGCGGTAACCTCTTTATCTCGATAGTGTTCCCTCATCTGATAATAAGGCATACCCATACGTATGCCAATATAGATCGGAAGAGCGTC
>OBMA010002207.1_pt1 | contig 11468 bp, 5 predicted proteins | sample 1539141 | NCBI WGS metagenome assembly OBMA01 (sample SAMEA3991484, study PRJEB22521) | metagenome | biome: anthropogenic terrestrial biome; feature: sewage plant; material: raw primary sludge | place: Sweden | collected 2012-09-26 | reverse complement strand
ATCATTATCTAAAATCGTACCTGTTGATGTTGCTTGTTTATCTGCTACTTTTACTGTTAATGTAAAGTTCTCTTCATTTTCAATTATTGCATCATCAAATGTTTTTACTTGAACTACAAAGTTTGTTTGTCCTGCTTTTACTGGAACACTATACGTACCATCTACATTTGCAGCTATTGTAACTATTGATCCATCTGCATATTTAACTGTAATAGATTCTGTCTCACTTGCATTTAAGAAGTCTGCACCTTTTGTTGCACTTCCTCCTGCTATTGCTACATTTACAACTTGATCACTTGATGATTCTGTCAATGTTACTTTAAACTCAGCTGTATCACCTTCAGTTACTTTAGCTCCTTTTGAATCTAAATCTTTTGGATCATTTGGATCTTTTGGATCTGGATTTGGATCTATTGTAATTCCTTCAATATCATTATCTAAGATATATCCTACTGCACTTGACGTTCCAACACTTACTGTTAAACTCTCTGTATTTTCAATAATCGCATCATCTATTGTTTTTACATTTACTTCAAACGCTGTTACACCTGCTGGCACTGTTATTTTTCCAGTTACTGCATCATACGTTACACCATTTGTAAACACTACATTATTACTTGTATAATCTTCACCTAATGTTGCTGTTCCATCTGTTATTTTAAAGTCATATGTTTGTACATTTACACTTTGCGTTACTGTTACTGTAAATACTAAATCATTTCCTTCAATTGCTACTGCACCTTTTGTTCCTACACTTGGATCTTTTGGATCTAATGGCTTTGTTGGGTCATTTGGATCTTTTGGTACTTCTACTATTGGATCTTTTGGATCTTTTGGAACGATTACTGCTTCTGGCTTATCATTATCTAAAATCGTACCTGTTGATGTTGCTTGTTTATCTGCTACTTTTACTGTTAATGTAAAGTTCTCTTCATTTTCAATTATTGCATCATCAAATGTTTTTACTTGAACTACAAAGTTTGTTTGTCCTGCTTTTACTGGAACACTATACGTACCATCTACATTTGCAGCTATTGTAACTATTGATCCATCTGCATATTTAACTGTAATAGATTCTGTCTCACTTGCATTTAAGAAGTCTGCACCTTTTGTTGCACTTCCTCCTGCTATTGCTACATTTACAACTTGATCACTTGATGATTCTGTCAATGTTACTTTAAACTCAGCTGTATCACCTTCAGTTACTTTAGCTCCTTTTGAATCTAAATCTTTTGGATCATTTGGATCTTTTGGATCTGGATTTGGATCTATTGTAATTCCTTCAATATCATTATCTAAGATATATCCTACTGCACTTGACGTTCCAACACTTACTGTTAAACTCTCTGTATTTTCAATAATCGCATCATCTATTGTTTTTACATTTACTTCAAACGCTGTTACACCTGCTGGCACTGTTATTTTTCCAGTTACTGCATCATACGTTACACCATTTGTAAACACTACATTATTACTTGTATAATCTTCACCTAATGTTGCTGTTCCATCTGTTATTTTAAAGTCATATGTTTGTACATTTACACTTTGCGTTACTGTTACTGTAAATACTAAATCATTTCCTTCAATTGCTACTGCACCTTTTGTTCCTACACTTGGATCTTTTGGATCTAATGGCTTTGTTGGGTCATTTGGATCTTTTGGTACTTCTACTATTGGATCTTTTGGATCTTTTGGAACGATTACTGCTTCTGGCTCTGCTTCAACTTGAGCTATAGTGTTTCCTGTATCAACAGGTATTGAAGAAATTGATTCTGTTAGGTTAACCCATCTGTCAGTATCAGCAATTCCATTTAATGAATCATTTATTGATGAAAAAATAGAATTAAATGTTGATCCATTTGAATTTCCACCTTGTTCTCCACCAGCAGCAGCTGCATCAAGTGTTTCAACTAGTGATTGGAAATTTGAAATTATTGCCATTTTATCATTAGGACCAGCACTACCTAAATCTACAGGTTGTGATAATAAAGCTTCAAGTCTATCAATAATTTCACTACCATTAAAATTATCATTATTAACTATATTATCAACTTCTTTTTCATTAAGTGATTTATTAATAATTACTAGAGTAGGATTTTGCATTCCTTCAATATTTTCTTGAAGAAATGGAACTATTCCTTTTAACTCAACTTTAATGGTTTTTCCATCAACTTTAAATGTTAATTCTACCGATTTTTGGTTATCTTTAAAACTTAAAACATAACTTGTGAAACCATTAGAAAAGATATATTGTTCACCTTTGCTAACATTAAATTGTAAATCTTTACTTAAATCTACTACTTTATCTTGACCTTGAGACTTTATTGTTAACTTCATTTTAGTTCTCCATTATTTCATGTAATGTATTTTATACTGTAATACTACAAAAATAAAGTCTCTAAAAAGTTTTTTAATTTATTTTTTTGATTTATTATTAAAAATAGATGAAAGATAACTAAAAATTCAATTATCTTTCGTGAAGGGAGTCTTGTTTAACTTTTAAAATAGGTTTTAAAATGAAGTCTAAAATAGTTTTTTTACCAGTTACAATATCAACAGTAGCTATCATCCCCGGAATAATTGGTAATCTTTTACCTTTTCTTTCTAAATAGTTTTTATCAGTTTTAACTAAAACTCTATAAAAACTTTTTCCATCTTTTGATTCTTTATCAACAATAGTATCAGCAGAAATTTCTACAATCTTTCCATCTAATCCACCATATATAGAAAAATCATATGCGGTAATTTTAATAATTGCCTTTTGACTAGGATTAATAAAAGCGATATCTTTTGGATCAATTTTTGCTTCAACAACCAAAGCATCACTTAGTGGTACAATTTCAATTAAATCAATTCCCGATTGAACAACTCCACCAATAGTGTTGAAATTCAATTGTTTAATAATTCCATCAACAGGAGAAGTTATTGTAGTTTTTGCAACTTTATCTCTGTCTCCAACCATTTTTGCTTCAAATCTATTTATTTGACTTACAGTTTTTTGTAACTCTTTTGAAGCTTCAGCTTTAAATGTATCAATTCTTTCTTTTATTCTATTTCTTGCTTCTGTAATCGCATAATTTGATCTTGAGATTGATAATTTTGCTGTTTGTAAATCACCTCTTGTTACATTATATTCTTTTTCAATATCTAGTAAATCGTAGTTTGATTTAATTCCTCTTTCTACTAATTTTCTAATAGTTTTTCTTTGCTCTTCTATAAATCCTAAACTATCAGTTAACTTTTTTATTGTACTTTCAATTTCTCTTAATTCTTGCACTTTCTGATTTTCTTGACTTTGAAGTACATTTATTGATGATTGAATTTCTCTAAATCTATTTTCTAATAATAATTTTTCATTTAAATCATATCTTGAAATGTCATTTAAAACTTTTTCATCAAATTCTAATTCAGGTAAATTCTTTTGAATATCAATTTTTGACTCTATCTCTAATCTTGCTTTTAAAGCTAATAAAGATAAATATTCTTGTTTACTCTCTTCTAATGTTGCTTGAAATCTTGTTGTATCAATTTTCATCAAAGGATCATCAAATTTTACAATATCACCTTCTTTGATAAAAATCTCAGAAATAATACCACCATCCAAAGATTGTACAGTTTGAATTTTATCAGTTGGAATTACTTTTCCATTACCTCTTGCTAATTCATCAATTTCAGCAACTGCCGCCCATATTAGAAATACTAAAAAGATTCCACTTACTAATAAAAAAATTATTTTGCTAACCGAACTTGGTTTTTCATTGGAATTTGCATAAGAAGAAAATATAAATTCTAAATCTTCTTCTTTTCTATCTTCCAATCCATACAACTCTTTTATTTTAAAAATAAAATTTGTAAATATTCCAACTTTTTTTTTCTTTTCTTCTTTTTTATCAATTTTTTTAGGAGTATTTACAATAGTTTCTGAATCTGGAACAGAAATTAAATGTTCATTTTCGCTATTGATTTCTTCTTCTAATTTTAAGTTTGTACTCATTTTAACCTACTTTTGTAGTGAAAACTTCTTCTTTTGGTCCATCTACAATTACCTTTCCATCTTCAATAATAATAACTCTATCAACTAATTGTAATAATGAAGTTTTATGGGTTACCACTACTAAAGTTTTCTCTTGAACAATATTTTGTAATTTATTTATAAAAGATTTTTCTGTTTGTCTATCCATTGAATTCGTTGGTTCATCCAATATTATTATATTTGGATCGGAAATTAGAGCCCTAGCAAGAGTTACGGATTGTCTTTCACCTCCTGATAGTCCATCTCCTCTTTCTCCAACAAGTAAATCATACCCCGCTTCATGTTTACCTAAAAAATCATCTAATCCAGCAATCTTAGAAACCCTTAAAATCTCTTCATCTGAAACATATTGTTCACCAATTGTAAGATTATCTTTTACTGTACCCATAAATAAAAATGGCTCTTGAGGAACTGAACCAATTGCATGTCTTAAATCAGTTGGATCAATTTGTCTTGTATCCAAACCATCTATTAAAACAGAACCTTTTGTTGGTTCATACAAGTTCATAATAAGCTTTAATAAGGTTGACTTACCAGAGCCAATTTTTCCTAAGATTGCAACTTTTTCACCCTGTTTTATTTTTATATTAATATCTTTTAATGTTTGTCTATTTTGATCTTTATATGAGAATTGAACATCTTTTAATTCAATGTCACCTTTCAGATTTGGTCTACTTATATAGGATTTGTTTTCTTTTTCAACTGGCATTTTCATTACTTCATCAAGATTATTTAATGAAAGCATTGTTCTATCAAATTTAATAATCATTCCAACTAGTTGAGAAATAGGAGCGATTACTCTACCATTCAAAATCATCGCTGCAATTATAGCACCCATAGTTATCTCTCCCTCTTGGGCAAGATAAACACCCGCAGCAACAATTGCAATATTTGAGAATTGAGAAATAAATGCTGTTAGATATGTAACTGTTTGAGATAAGAAATGTCCTTTATCACTGTAATGAACAGTTTTTGAAACAGAATTATCCCAGTGCGTTTTCATTCTATTTTGAGCTTTTACACTTTTTATAATTTCTAAACCACTTACAGTTTCTATAAGAGTAGTTTGTTTAATCTGGTCTTCTTTTACTGATTTCTCAACTATACTTTTTAAAGGTTTCTGAAAATACCATGATAATCCTAAAGATATAATTACTGTTGCGATTGTAATATATGCCAAAGGTCCTGCAATAAAATATATCACTAAAACAAATATCAAAGCAAAAGGAAGATCCACTATTGCTGTAATTGTTGCACTTGTAAAAAATTCTCTTACATTTTCAAAAGACTGTAATCTACTTACAAATTGTCCGGTTGATGCTGGTTTTGCTTCTAATTTAATATTTAATAAGTGACTAAATATTTTATTAGACATAATTGTATCTGCTCTTTTACTTGCTATTCCCAAAAAGTGAGAACGTAAAATTTTTAATAACAAATCAAAAAGCATTACTAAAGATATTCCTATAAATAACGCCCACAATGTCTCTATTGCATTGTTAGGAAGAACCCTATCATAAACATTCATTGTAAATAAAGGTGTTGCTAAAATAAATAGATTTATAAAAAGTGAAACTACTATTACTTGAGTATAAATACCATTGTTTCGTTTTAATGTTCCCCAAAACCACTCTTTTGGATTTTCTACTACTACTTCTTTTTCTATTCTATTATTAAAATTATATTCAGGTTTTATAATTATTACTTCACCTGTATATTCACTCTCTAACTTCTCAATACTCATTTGTGTCTCACCAGAAATCAATCCAGGGATAATAACTTGAGCAGTGCCCTCTTTTAAATTATAACTTACAAGAACGCAAGCTCTTTTTTTATCTAAAAGTAATACAGAAGGTAACGCTAGTTTTGTTATATCTTTGATTTTTTCTCTGTTTACAGTTTTTGTAATCAAACCTATACGAGATGCAGCTTGATGAAACATAGAAATGTTCATTGAAGTTTTATGTATTGGCAAACCAAAAGTTAGAGATTCGCCAGAAGTCTCTCTATTATGATATTTAGATAAAAAAAGTAGACAACCTAATAGGTCATCTACTTTTCTTCTATCTTTTAAATCTCCTAATGTCTCATCTTCTATTAAATTAGAATCATTATTTTCCAATATTTACCTTTTCTTAAAAAATCCTATTTATTATATTTTGCATATAATTTTTGATGTTTAGCTATGTTATCAATGTATGGTTTATTCGCTATTACAGATGAAGGTAGATTTTTTATAGCTTCATTTGCTTCTTTAACAGATTTAAATATACCATATATAACCTTTGCACTTTTCATTTCTGGTCCAAAAGGATAAACATAAGAATTAGCACTTTCTAAACTATTACTTGAAACGTAAGAATTAGCTTCTTCTACACCATTTGTAGTTGTAATATTAATAGTATAATAAGTCTCAGGAGCATCTAAAAACGAACCAGAAATTGGAGTAGCTTTAGCAACTTTTGTAGCAACAGGTTTAGCTTCAACTCTTACTTTTGATTCAACAACAGGCTCATCACCTAATAAAGCTTTTAAATCACTTGATTCAGTATTCATATTAGTTTGTCTTTGTTCAACAACCATATTACTTAATGCCTTATTTTCAGAACATACATCATTTTTTGAATCTAATGCTGTTTCAGTTAATAAAGATAATGAATTTAGAATTTCATAATAGTTATTATATAATTCAAATTCTCTATTTATTAAGCTTTTTTTAGCTTCATATAAAACCGTTTGAGCATCTAAAATATCTACAAAAGTTCTTGTTCCTGATTCAAATTCGCTTTTGTAAACTTCTACAATATTTTCATTTGCAACTACATAGTTTTTAAGAACTTGGATTCTGTCTTTATTTTTTAAATATCTTTGATATGTAACTTTTAAAGCTTCAACAACTTTATTTGTTACTGCATCTAATCTTTCTTTTTGTTCTGCTAAGAATAATTCTTCTTGTTTAGAAACAGCATAATCCCCACCACCATTGTATAGATTCCATGCAAGGTTTACTCTACCAAAAACTTGATTTTCTCTACCTAGTTCATTTAATGATAAATCATTATCTGTAAGTGCTTTTAATTCTAAACTTAAATTTGGTAAAAATTTAGAATCAGCTTGTGCTATTTTTTCTCTTTGTGCTTTTATTCTCTCTATTTGTTCTTGAATTTCAGTATTTTTCATAACACCTAATTCAATTAAATCTTGTAAATTATTTGGAATTTTTGACAAATCCATTTTTGGTCTACATTCATTTCCAACAGGATCTATTCCAACATATCTTTTGAAAGTAGTAATTCTTGAACTTTTTAAATCTTTTTCTTCTAAATACTTTTCTTTTACAAAGTTAAGTTTTGATTCAACTTCGTATGTTTCTAATACTTCACCACTAATTGATTCTTTTTCTTTTGCTATTTGAAGATTATCTTCATTAGTTTTAATCATATCTTTAGTTAAATTTAATAGTTCATCATATTGAACTAGACCTGTATATGCGGAAATAGTATCGTAAACAACAGTATCTATATTTCTATTTGTTCTAAATTGATTTGCAATATTATTATGCTTTGCTTCTCTTACTTGACTTGGAGTTAAATCACCATCATAAAGCATTTGGTTTAATGCAATTCCAACATTATAACCATCTTCTTGATCTGAACCATTTACTTGTCCACTAGCATTTGGTTGAGTTTTATATTTCTTATCAGAATTACTCTTTTCTAATCTTCCATCAACATCAATTCTTGGATAATAGTTTGCTTTTCTTTCATCAATATACTTTTTGAAAGCTTCTTGATTATTTTTTTCTGCAATAACTTCTGGGTTATTTGCTAAAACTTTTTCTACACTCTCTTTTAAACTTACTGCATGTAAAGAAGAGCTCACCAACACTGATATACAAGCATATTTAAATATGTTTTTTTTATACATTTTGACTCCAATATTTCAAAGAAATAACTATAAATAATTTTTATTGTTACTTTACTGATTCTAAACTTAATATATTATTAAGTGATACTATTTTAATAACGTAAAATAACTTTTTTTACTAATTAACATAAATTCTGATATTATACTATATAAATTAATAATTGAGGAAATGATTTTGCAAAAGAATACAAATTATAATAAAATATTAAAAAATTTGAATATTCTTTATATTGAAGATGAAGAAAAGATAAGAGAAAATGTAAAAAAAACTCTACTATTATTCTGTGAAAATGTTTATGATGTAGAATCAATTGATAAAGCAAAATGCGAATTATCCAACAATAGAATTGACATTATTATTTCTGACATTAATTTACCAAATTTTTGTGGCTTAGATTTTATTAAAGAACTTCGCATAGTTGATAAAACTATTCCCGTTATTATTTTAAGTGCATATACGGACAAAGACTATTTACTTCAAGCGACAAGACTTAAACTTACTGATTATTTAACAAAACCAATTGATTTTAAAAGTCTGCAAATTGCTTTATACAGATGTGTAGATGAGATTTTAGATACATCAAGATATATAGTTTCATTTAAAAATGATATTTATTTTAATGTATTGAAAAAAAAGCTTATAAATATTAAAGATAATGAAGAAATTCTATTAACGGCAAAAGAGCTGATTTTACTAGATTTATTTATAAATAACAATCATAGGGTTTTATCAATTCCAGAATTAAAATTAGCATTATGGGATGATGAATTTGAAGCAACAGAATCTGCCTTAAAAAATCTTTTAAATAAACTTCGAAAAAAAATTGGAAAAGAATCTATTATTAACATATCTGGAGTTGGATATAGACTTAACTATTAATATTTACTTAGTTATAATTTATCACTAACAAATAAGTTTTATTTAGGAAATTATGAAAGTTTTATTAATAATTACATTTTTACTGTTAAATCTTTCTGCTACTCAAAATAGTTTTAAAATTTCTTATGATTCAAACTATGCGCCTTTTTCTTATAAACAAGAGCATCAAGAAAGAGGTCTATTAATAGATATTTGGAAATTATGGGCAAAATATAATAATTACAATATTGAATTTGTAGATGGCGGTCTTTGGGAAGAAGCTATCAATCTTGCAAAAGATGAAAAAGTTGATTTTTTTCTAGGAACAAATGTTTACGAAGACTGGATGCTCGCCTCTGATTTTTTTTATGAAACAAAAATTTCTCTTTTTACAGCTTCAAAAAATAATTTTTTATTAGAAAACAATAGCAAATTAACTATTGGAATAATAAGTAAAGATTACAAAGATATTATCTTAAAAGAATTTCCCAATGCAAATATCTTAATTTATGAAGATTATAAAGATTCTGTTGCTGCCTTAACTGATAATCATATTGACTTACTTTTTGATGATAAATTAGGTGTAGAATATTTTGTTGTTCAACAAAATCAATTTCATTTAATTAAACCCATTGAAAAATTTTCGTATCTGAAAAAAATTCATGCTATTAGTGTATCTAAAGAAAAAATAGATATTTTCAATAATGGATTTTTAAAAATTCCAATTAGTGAACTTCTTGAATTAGAAAAAAAATGGATTCTTAATAAAAATGAACAATATTTTATAAATTTTAAAAGAAATATTAATCTAACAAAAGAGGAAAAAGAATTTCTAAAAAACAATCAAATAAAAGTATCCATATCTAATTCTTGGGAACCTTTTACATTTATTTCATCAAATAATGAAGCAAGTGGTATTTTAACTGAATATTGGAATCTCATTAGCGAAAAAATAAACCTGAATTTTGAGAATAAAATTTACAGCTCATTTGTTGAACAGGTTAAAAGTCTTGAGGATAAAAAATCTGATTTAGTTTATGGCATAGGAGAAACATCAAAAAGAAAAGAGTTTGCAATCTTTTCAAAAGAGTATTTAAAATTTCCAATATCAATAGTTACGAAAAAAGATGAAAATTTTATTGAAAATATTTCTATTATAAAAGATAAAAAAATTGCAATTGGAAATGACTCCACTTCTTTCAATATATTAAAAGATAAATTCCCAAATATAAATTTTATTTTAGTTAATAGTATAAAAGAAGGTTTGGAATTAGTATCAGAAAAAAAAGTTTACGCTTTCATTGATATACAGCCTGTGCTTTTATATAATATTTCAAAATACAATTTTAATGATTTAAAAATTTCTGGAAATACTAGCTTTGATTTTAGCCTTAAATTTATGATTAGAGACGATTATAAAATTTTTGAATCAATCTTAAATAAAGCCATTTCATCTATTTCATTAAATGAATTAAATACCATTATTTATAGATGGGAAAATGTGCAATTCCAAACAAAGTTTAATTATAAAGTTTTTTGGATTATTATTGCGTTAGTTGTCTTTATTTCGTTGATTTTAATTTCTAGAAATTATGTTCTTAATAATCATAATAAATATCTTAAAGTTAAGGTTGATGAAAAAACCAAAGAACTAAATGAGATAAATAAGAACCTTGAAGAACTTGTAGAAATAAAATCCAAAGAATTAATGCAAAAAGAAAATATACTAAACCATCAATCAAAAATGGCTGCTATGGGAGAAATGTTAGAGAATATTGCCCATCAATGGAGACAGCCACTATCATTAATTTCTACTGTTGCAACAGCAGCAAAATTAAAAAAAGAGCTAGAAATTTTAACAGATGATGAATTTTATGAAACAATGGAAACAATAAATAATTCTTCTCAATATCTTTCAAACACTATTGATGATTTTAGAAATTTCTTTAGTAAAGATAAAGAAGTTAGTTCTTTTAATATTAATACCCCAATAGACAAGGTTCTTTATCTTTTAAAAAATAAATTAAATAATATGAATATTCAAGTTATCAGAAAAGATGAAAATATTAATATTATTGCTTATAAGAATGAGCTTATTCAAGTAATTCTTAATATTATAAATAATTCAATAGATGCATTTGAAAATAAGAATATATCAAAGAAATTTATATTTATAGATATTCATGAAAAAAATGACAAGGTAGTTCTGATTATCAAAGATAACGCTGGTGGAATAGAAAAAGAAATAATTAGTAGAATTTTTGAACCTTATTTTACAACAAAACATAAGAGCCAAGGAACAGGAATTGGGCTTTATATGTCGCTTGAAATTATCAAAAAACATATGTTTGGAAATATCTTAGTATCAAATAAGAAATATTTTTATAATGATATTGAATATGAAGGTGCTGAATTTATAGTTGAGTTGCCTATTAAGTAGAAAGGAAGTGGTACTCCCAGTACGATTCGAACGTACGGCCTACGCCTTAGAAGGGCGTTGCTCTATCCAGCTGAGCTATGGAAGCATTAAATAGTGACTTTAAAGTAAAAAAGCTTTGAATAAAAAGTAAAGAACTTTTTATTCAAAGCTTTTAAAATGGAGCGGGAGACGAGACTCGAACTCGCGACAGTCTGCTTGGAAGGCAGAAG
>OBMA010002206.1_pt1 | contig 11469 bp, 7 predicted proteins | sample 1539141 | NCBI WGS metagenome assembly OBMA01 (sample SAMEA3991484, study PRJEB22521) | metagenome | biome: anthropogenic terrestrial biome; feature: sewage plant; material: raw primary sludge | place: Sweden | collected 2012-09-26 | reverse complement strand
CAAATCTTGTGGAAAATGCAGTCAAATATAATATTGAAAATGGATGGATACACATTTCACTGAATGCAGACCATAAATATTTTTATATTCGTGTGGCAGACTCGGGCGTGGGAATACCGGATGATGCAAAAGAAAAAGTTTTTGAACGATTCTATCGTGTTGATAAGGCAAGATCAAGGGATACAGGTGGAACCGGACTTGGACTGGCTATAACCAGAAATATTATAATTGCACATGGTGGAACAATTAAACTTTATAGTGAATCAGGTAAAGGCACGACATTCTCACTGAAAATACCGCTTCATCAGGTGAAAAATGATGAAAAAGAAAAAAATGATGAAGATCAGTTAAAAAAGGTAAAAGTAAAGGCAAAATAAAATGGGAATATTTTGTACTGATAATAGTATAAAAGGAAAATGCAGGCATTTTCTTGAATTTGCAATAATAATTTCATTTTTATCAATGCTTTCTACAGGGTGCGCATCAGAAAAAGCAAGTCTGACAACGGCAATGCAGTCTGAATCCATTGTAGAATCGACCGGCTCAATTCAGCTTTATCATATAGATGGGATGTCAATAGTTCCTGACCGTGAGAGATATCAGTTGAAGCAGCCGGATTCTCTTCCGGCATCGCTTGAAGAAATAATGACTGTTGCTCAGATCCCAGAAGGAGTCACTTTTGACGGATACCGGATAGACGAAAATGGCGGTATACGGCTTGATATCAGTGTCGAAGACGATGTATCAGATGAGGAGCTTCTTATGGCGAAAGCTATGATTGTGAGATGTCTTAATGAACTTTCAAATGTTCAAGATATTGGAATTGCCATTACAAGGACGAGCATTGTTGATGGATCAAAAGATAAGAGAACTAAATATACTGAAAAAGTTGATACAGCAACTTATACGGACAGTTCATTTTTTTATTATGATGATGCAAAAGATTCAGCGGTTAATACAGGAGATGTTGTTCTTTATCTCCCGAATGGACAGGGCTCTTTGAAAAAGGTTATTGCAAATGTAACAATAGGTGCAGATGATTCGGCACCGGAATCAGTTCTGTCACAACTTCAGGCATATGATGTTTTACCTGAGGGGACAGAAATAAATCAGGTCTTATTTATGAACGGTAGTGCAATTGTTGATTTTTCCAAGGAATTTGTAGATGAAAACAGTAGTATCTCTCCTGCAATAATAATATATTCAATCGTAGATTCATTGACATCTCTTCCGAATATTGATAAAGTTCAGATTCTTGTTGATGGGGAAAAAGTTGAAAATTATCGTGGAATTTCAATAGGCGGACCGATGAAGTTTACTGAGTTTGAGCATTAAAAGCTGTAATAATATAATAAATCACAATATAAAGAAATAAATGGCATGTAATATGAAAAATCACAAGGTGAAATAATATAATTAACAATCAGATATCGGTTATATATAAAGGGGGAGTTTTTTGAAAAGACCGCTGTTTGCGGCGTCTCTGTTTTTCCTTACGGGGGAAATTTTTGCGAGATGCATTAATGAAAATAAGAATATAGCATTTGTTATCGCACTAGTAAGCATATTGATTTGCTTATATGGCAGCAAAATGATGAAAGAAATAAAAAAGTTCGTCATTTTGTTGCTTTTTTTGTGCGAACTTTCCGGATATATTTTAGGGTATGGATTTTATTCAGGGGAAAATGGAAAGTTGGCAGAGGAAGCTGCAGAAAATGGCACAGTTATCGGTCTGACCGGAACAATTATTTCAAAAACAAAGACAGATTCAGGATTCAGTTTTATATTAAAAATATATTCAGGAAGATATCTTATAAGGACAGCAATTGATAATCCAGGGGAAACTGATAATAATGAAAACCAAAGAAATTGTTCTTATGGAGCTATTCCCGGATGTGAAATATCTGTAAATGGAGTTTTGACAAGACCGCGCAAGGCATCCAATCCCGGAGGATTTGATGCTTTTAAGTACTATAAGTCACAGGGGATCTATTTTCAGATGGAGAAAGCAGAAATCCTCAAAATAACAGACCATAAATTTTCTTTAAGAAGCAATATGTATAAGATTCGTCTTGCTTTGGAAAAAACACTAGAACGATATTACGATGAACCTTACCTTTCTTTACTAAAGGCGATGCTGTTCGGTGATAAAGAGGAACTAGATACATCTTACCAGCTGCTTTTTCAGAAGAGTGGAATCGCTCATATTCTTGCCATATCAGGACTTCATGTGGCACTTCTGGCATCGGCACTTGAAACACTTCTCAATATGGTGGGTGTAAGACATAAATTTACAGCATTAATAATAATTATATTTTTATTTTGTTATGGAATGCTTACAGGATTCTCGTCTGCGACACTTCGCGCCGTAATTATGCTTAGTACAAGGTGCGTCGCACAAATAATTGATAGAAATGCAGATCTTTTAACAAGTTTATCTGCAACATTTCTTATAATGACAATTATTTCTCCGGAAAGCATTTGTTCAGCAGGAATGATTATGAGTTTTATTGCGGTACTTGCTGTATTTGTTTCAAATGAGATATATCATGTGATTTTCAGAAAAGAGCATTTTTATTTTTTAAAGGAAAAATATCGAAAGAAGTTTATTGAAGGGATAAAGACAATACTTATATCAATTACAATAAACTGCCTTATGATTCCGGTACTGATTTATAATTATTATGAAATTCCGTTATATGCAATGCTGATAAACATTGTTGTGATTCCATTGCTTTCATTTGTGGTCGGGCTGGGAATGCTGTCAAGTATAATTGGATTAACTGCAATATTGTGCACATGTGCCACGTTTAAATTCATGCCTGTTATGGCACTAGCTTCATTACTTGATTCTGCAGCAAAGTGTATGGCACATGTGGTTGAGGAGATTCTCCATTTATATGGGATTCTTTGTTCTGTTTCTCTTAAACTTCCATTTTCCAGAATTAACCCGGGACATACAGGTAAGATTGAAATATTTGTTTATTATTTGCTAGTTCTGATTTTGCTGTTGATATTTTCAAATAAAAATATGGTACTTCAAAAGCGGATAATAAAAAAACTGCATATTCCGGATCATATAAAAGTAAATCATTCTGATAGATGTCATGTATTAAAACTTAGAAAAAAATACAGCAGTAGAGAGATGGCGAAAACTGAAACGGCAGTGATAAATAATGTCAATCCAATGAATATTATGAATGAAACAGCATCAGTAAATGATATTGCATCAATGAATAAAAAACATATCTGGCTGAAAATTCATGGTGTTACGAAGGTTTATGGGAGATTTCAAATGCTTTTTATCTGCATAGCGGTCATGATATGTATGACTGCAGGCTTTCTGGTAATTACGGAAATTGAAAACGACGTAAAGACTACAGTAGCTTTTCTGGATGTCGGGCAGGGTGATGGCAGCATAATACATGTAAGTGGCAGCGAAAACTTTACGGTTGATGGAGGCTCGACAAGTCAGGAAGAGTCTGGAAGATATACATTGATTCCAGCACTTAAGTATTATGGTATGTCCAGAATAGATGCATCATTTATTTCACATACAGATCTGGATCATATAAGTGGAATTTTGTATGCACTTCGGAATAATGAACTGTTTGGTATTAATATAAAAAATCTGGTATTTGCCTATGGGACAGAGCAGAATGAAAATATGAAGATGCTGATTGATGCAGCTGAAAGATCTGGAACAAAGGTAGAATTTATGAAGGCGGGTGATAAAACAGACAGAAAAAATATAAAAATTAAAGCCATGTATCCGATTGGAACTGAACAGGAGAAGACGGGAAATGATTATTCACTTGTACTTGATGTAAAAATTGAATTTTCCGCAGGGGAGACCGCAGATATATTATATTCAGGGGATATTTCGAGTGATGCAGAGAAGAAACTTGTTAAAAATCAACAGAAAGAGTCAAATGAAAGTTTACATGAAAATCAATGTAAAAAATCAAATAAAAACACAGACAGCAATGCAGCACATGAATTAAGAATATTGAAGGTGCCTCATCATGGTTCGCGATATTCATCATGTAGTGAATTTTTGAACTGGACGGCTGCCGATATCGCTGTAATATCCGTAGGAGAGAAAAACAGATATGGACATCCGGCGGAAGTTACATTGGCACGCATCAATAGAGAACATATTAAAATTTACAGGACAGACAAAAATGGAAGTATGGTTATCACAAATTAAAATTGGACTTACCCCAATGATTTTGCGAATGGAAATAAAGAGAGTAACAACAGTGAGAAAAGGCATATAACATTATTGTTTAAAAAATCAGATGCTTGACATAAGTTCTTTATTATAATATAACATAAAGAATAAAAATACAGGGGAGCTTGTCTGACAGGCTGAGAGGAAGTAAATAACTTCGACCCTTTTACCTGATGCGGATAATGCCGACGTAGGAAGTTTAATTGGATTTTTGGGAGGTACCCGCGCAGGAAACTGAGAGAGTACCTCCTGTTTTTTTGTTTTTTCATAGATCTCCGATATCTGAAATCATATGGAAAAAGTCAAACAGCGGTAAATCGGGGGCACCACCTTTTATCGCTAAATAAAAATAATGTAAAAATAAAAGGAGAAAAAATGAAAACAGCATTATCAATTGCAGGAAGTGATTCCTGCGGAGGCGCCGGCATTCAGGCAGATATAAAAACAATGACAATGAATGGTGTTTACGCAATGACGGCAATTACAGCTTTAACAGCGCAGAACACAACCGGTGTTACAGATATTATGGAGGCTTCTCCGGATTTTTTATCTAAGCAGATAGAAATGATATTTGAAGATATCCATCCGGATGCAGTAAAAATAGGTATGGTTGCGTCAGCAGAGTTGATCCATACAATTGCATCTCAGTTAAAAAAATATAAAGCTGAAAATATTGTTGTTGATCCTGTGATGGTTGCAACAAGCGGAGCAAGACTTATTGAAGAATCAGCAGTAGAAACATTAAAAAGGCAGCTTATCCCTATGGCAGCAGTTGTAACTCCTAATATTCCGGAAGCAGAAATATTATCAGATATGACAATAAAAAATAAAGATGATATGTGCAAGGCAGCTGAAAAAATCGGTCAAACATATAATTGCAGTGTACTTCTTAAGGGAGGGCATTCAGTCAGTGATGCTGATGATCTTCTGTATCAGAATGGCAATGAAAAATGGTTTAATGGGAAACGTATTGACAACCCGAATACGCATGGCACAGGATGTACTCTTTCAAGTGCAATAGCTTCTAACCTTGCAAAAGGGTATGACCTTGAAATGTCTGTTCAAAGAGCCAAGTCTTATATTTCTGGTGCACTTGGAGCAATGCTGAATCTCGGTAAAGGAAGTGGACCGATGAATCATAGTTTTGATCTTTGCGGTAAATATGCAGAGGAGGCGGAATAAATGGAAGCAAAGAAAACCTCTGTTTTTGAAAATTGCTTAATATGGTTTGGAGCTGCTGTATCAATAGCAGAAATAATTACAGGAACATTGATTGCACCTCTTGGATTTGTAAAGGGAATTCTGGCAATTATTACAGGCCATATTATAGGATGCGCTATGCTCTTTCTTGCCGGTTACATTGGAGGAAAAAAAGAAAAAAGTTCCATGGAAACCGTTATGATGAGTTTTGGAGAAAAAGGAAGTATGCTTTTTTCTGTTTTAAATATTATTCAGCTTATAGGATGGACTGCAATAATGATTTATGATGGGTCAATAGTAGCAAATGAGGCATGGAAGACAGACTCATTTATCTGGTGTATCGTAATCGGTGGATTAATTGTGCTTTGGATTTTAGTCGGAATCAGAAATCTTGGAAAAATAAATACAGTTTCAATGACGCTGCTTACTGTTCTGACAATTGTTTTGTGTTTTGTTATTTTTGGAAAAGGCAAAGTATCCGGAAATATTACAGATGATATAAGCTTTGGTTCGGCTGTTGAATTGTCTGTTGCAATGCCACTTTCATGGCTTCCACTTATCAGCGACTATACTCGTGAAGCTGAGAAAACGACAAAGGCAACGATAATGAGTGTAGTAATTTATGGAATTACAAGTTGCTGGATGTATGCCATAGGTATGGGAGCTGCAATTTTCACAGGAACAGCAGATATTGCAAAAATAATGGTAAAAGCGGGTCTGGGCATTGCGGCACTTATAATTATTGTGCTTTCCACTGTAACAACGACTTTTCTTGATGCATATTCAACAGGAGTTTCAAGTGAAGCAATTTCAAATAAAATCAATGGGAAATGGGTTGCGGTTGGTACAGTTATTATCGGAACAGTCGGAGCGATATTTTTTCCAATAAAGAATATTACAAATTTTCTTTATCTGATAGGCTCTGTTTTTGCTCCTATGGTTGCCATCCAAATTGCAGATTTTTATATATTGAAGAAAGATTACAGCAATCACACCGCAAATTGGTTAAACATCTGTGTATGGGCAGTTGGATTTATTATTTATCGTTTACTTATGAGGGTTGATACTGTTGTGGGAAATACACTGCCAGATATGCTTATTACTATATTCATTTGTATTATTATTCATGCAGTCAGGAAAGCATTAAAGAAATAGATGGTTCATGAAGGAATGAGTGTAAAATTTTGATGCAGGTTAAAAGATTGAAAGTTGTTTTTGCGAACAAACTATTTTGCTGATGAATTTATATTATTTGCAACAGTCTTTTACATATAAAGTCAGAGAAAAATACTCTTGACTCTTATTCTGTCATTTGTTAATATAACGGTTGTGTCTGTATTAACTATTCTTAATGTAAGATTTGATTTGCACATGCCCGGTGTAAGCCGAAAACCGTGTCTTGGCTAAATGCATATCATTTACATATAGAATTATAATATTAAAATAGTATATTTCATTTTGGAGGTATGTTTTCATGGCTAATATTAAGTCTGCAAAAAAGAGAATCCTTGTCGGAAAGAAAAAGGAAATGAGAAATAAGGCTGTCAAGAGTGAAGTTAAGACAGTTGTTAAGAATGTAGAAGCTGCTGTTGCTGTAGGAAATAAGGAAGATGCAGATAAGGCTCTTACACTTGCAACATCAAAAATAAGCAAGGCTGCATCAAAGGGAATTTTACATAAGAATACAGCATCAAGAAAGATTTCACGTCTTACGCTTGCAGTAAATAAGATTCAGTAAGTTATAAGTGGATGATCATTAATCTGAATAGTAAAATATTTGTAATGTTTATGATATCTTTTCAAAAAAACCATCTTTAATAAAGATGGTTTTTTTTTGAATAAATTATCTCTTGAAAAAATGTTTTGTGATAAAATGAACTATTAAATAATATAGGTGCTTTTACTGACCGGATTCAATTGATGAATCCGGTCAATTTTCAAGAAGATTTACAATCAGCTGTTCAAGGAGTGTCTGTGCAGGCAGTTCGCCATTTCGATAATTACAGCTTATGTTTTCACACCTATCAACAATGGATATAAGCTGTTTATGTGAATAAATAGAAAGCTGTTTTGTATAATTAGCTACTGAAAATGGCGGAATACCTATACATTTTGCAATATCTCCGAAATTCAGAGAAGATCCCGAAGATTTTGAATTTTCTTTAAATTCACTTATTTGTAAAAGAATCATGTAATGTCTGGTTATAATGTAAAGTATGTGTTCAGGACGTTCTTGCAGGTTTATTAAATTGTTGTATAAATGGATCACCTTTTGAGCGTTGTGATAACCTATGGCATCGCACAATTCAAAAATCTTATCCTGAAGAGGTGGAGAAATAAGTGCATATATGTCACTTTTAGTGATCTCTTTTTTATCTATACAGTATGATTTTATCTTTTCCGCTTCATTATAGAGGCGAGTCATGTCACTCCCGACCATTGAATATAAAAGTTCAGGAACACCATTTGCAATTGAAAAAATAATTTTCTCATTTGTTGAATGTTCAGTTGTGCTGTAAAGCTGTCTTGTGATCCATATAAGAAGGTCTTTCTCAGAAGGAGATGAAAATGTAAGAACCCGTCCGTTTTTAGAAACCAGTTTATAAATACGGGTAGTTTTATTTAAATCCTGTTCAATAAAAATAAGAATATTTTCCTTGGGCATACTGAGAATGGCTTTTTCAAGAATATCAGAGGCTTTTGCAAGAAAACCACTGCCTTCTACAAGTGTTACACGGCGATTAGAAAGAAAAGGCAGCGTGATAATATCATTTGCCACATCTTCTTCAGATATCACTGCACTTCTGTAAGAAGAAAAATTAATGGTATCGTTATCTGGCAGCAAAGTGTTAATTAGTTTTTTTGCAAATTCATGGATAAGAAATGGCTCATTGCCCGTGAAAAGATAAATCCCTGAAAATGTACCACACTTTATATCATTATTTAATATTTTGATTGAATCTTCCGCACTGCCGCGGTCGCTTTTTTTGGTAGCCAAACTAATTTCCTTTCATAGATAAAATTAATTCTATTATAAGTTTATCATAGATGATTATATTTTTCTCTTCAAGAATTTTAATTGTATTTTTGTTAGCATTTAGAAAGATGAATGTGAAATGTTTGATAATATACTTATAGATGCAGTTTGATTGGACAGAATGCATTAACTGTATACTTTTTAAGAACAGTTTTTCAGTTTACTAACATTTTTATTTGTGCGATAATAAAAATATTCACATAATTATGGAAACTTGTGCGGGCAAAATATACAGTAAATGCCATTAAGCGCTGTGACTTTTTAATATGAATCAGGGGTGTCAGGGAGGTACAAATGAACGATAAGCTTAATAACTGGATCAATTGGATTCTTTATGACGAATTGATCGATGGAAAGATTAATGCTCCAAAGCATTTGCTTGGAATACATGACTATGGTGACGGTCAGGTAATAACCTGCTATAAACCGCATTCTTCATCAGTCTCAGTTAAACTTCCAAAAGGTAAAGCATCCACTCCGCTTGAAAAAATCAGTGAAGATGGATTTTATGGAATATATTTCCCAAAGAAAAAGTTTAAAGGTGTAGATTACCATCTTGTTACTGAGTATTATGATGGCACAAGCGTTGAGAGTGTAGACTGCTATGCATTTCCGGGACAGTTTACTGATTATGATGCATATCTTTTTGCAGAGGGAAAAGATTATGACATTTATAAAAAAATGGGCGCGCATCCAATGGAAATTGATGGTGTTAAAGGAACATACTTTGCAGTATGGGCACCTGATGCGAGAAGTGTTTCGGTTGTAGGTGACTTTAACATGTGGGATGGTGCACTGAATCCGATGCAGCTGCATTCGGCTTCAGGAATATATGAACTTTTCATGCCAGGAGTAATGCCTGGTGCAATTTATAAATTTCAGATTCTGACACGTTATGGTGAGATTTTATTTAAGGCCGATCCATATGGAAATGAAGACCAGGTAAGACCGGATAATGCCAATATAGTAGTTGACATAACAAATCTAAAGTGGAGTGATGAGAAATGGATTGAAGACCGCAAAAAAGTAGGACGTGTAGAGAGAACGAAACGTCCTATGTCTATCTATGAGTGTCATTTGGGTTCATGGAAGAAAAAAGTAGAAGATTCTGACTTCGGTTTTTATAATTATCGTGATTATGCAAAAATGCTCGGAAGTTATCTTGTGGAAATGGGATATACTCATGTTGAACTTCTTGGAATTGCAGAATATCCATTTGATGGATCATGGGGCTATCAGGTGACAAATTATTATGCACCAACCTCAAGGTATGGCTCGACAGAGGACTTTGCATATTTTGTTGACTATATGCATTCAATTGGAATCGGTGTGATTCTTGATTGGGTTCCTGCACATTTTCCTAAAGATGCACATGGACTGGGAAGGTTTGACGGAATGCCACTTTATGAAAATGCGGATCCTAGAAAGGGAGAACATCCTGACTGGGGAACATATATTTTTGATTATGGCAGAAATGAAGTTTCAAACTTTCTCACAGCAAATGCGCTTTTTTGGATAGAACAGTATCATATAGACGGACTTCGTGTTGATGCAGTAGCATCAATGTTGTATCTGGATTATGGTAAGAGTGATGGTGAGTGGGTTCCGAATAAAAATGGCGGAAAAGAAAACCTTGAAGCAATTGCACTTCTGCAGAAAATAAATTCCGTAATGGAAGAGAGAAATCCCGGGGCATATCTGATTGCAGAGGAATCAACATCGTGGCCGGGGGTTACAGCTCCGATCGGAATGCAGGGGCTTGGATTTGTTTTTAAATGGAATATGGGATGGATGAATGATTTTCTGGAATACATGAAACTAGATCCATATTTCAGAAAGTTCAATCACAATAAACTTACATTTTCACTTTCATATGCTTATGCTGAGAATTATATTCTTGTTATTTCTCATGACGAAGTTGTGCATTTGAAATGCTCAATGATTAATAAAATGCCTGGGCAGGAAACTGATAAGTTTGATAATCTGAGGACAGCGTATGGATTTATGTATGGACATCCGGGTAAGAAACTTCTCTTTATGGGACAGGAATTTGCGCAGCTTCGTGAATGGTCCGAGGCACGTTCACTTGACTGGTTCCTGGAAGACAGACCTCTTCATAAAGGAATGCAGGAGTATGTAAAAGATTTAAACAGTTTATATAAAAAATACAGTGCACTTTATTATAATGATAATGAAGTGATGGGATTTGAATGGACAAAGGTAGATGATGCAGATACCAGTATTATAGCTTTTGTACGTCGAGGAAAAACAGCAAAGGATCAACTTCTATTTATATGTAATTTTGTTCCGGTTGAAAGGGAAAATTATAAAGTAGGAGTACCTTGTCTTACAGAATATACCGAAATAATGTCATCAGATGATCCAAAGTATGGTGGTAAGGGAAGAAATAATAAGAAAGTAATCAGGTCAATTGATGAAAAGTGCGATCTTATGGAATTTGCACTTCCAATTAATATTCCGCCTCTTTCTGTTACAATTATGAAGTATGATTATATAAGTCCGGAAGATGCAAGAAAAGCATCAAAAAGTCCGGCACATAAAGAGAAAAAAATATTATCACAAGATATAAACAGTAAGAAAACTCAAAAGAGATGAGTATTAATTTATAAAGATAGATGGTAATGACTAAATAAAGATAAAGATGCATTTAAGGAAGAAAAATTTTGAATAATAAGAAACATCTTATAAATTCAATCATACGGTGGTTTGTTATAATAATAGCAGTAATTATTGTATATATTTTAAAAAAAGAGCAGCTTGTGGATGCTTTTCATGAAATAATAGGTGTGCCTTGGTGGATAAATTTTCTTATGCTTATTATGGCATTCATGTATTTTATATTTGAAGGCAGAATAATAAGTGACATGACAGGAATAGATGGTGAAAAAAGTCTTTCATGGCTAAGAGGTATATTTTGTTCATTTTATTGTGAATTTTATAGACTGTTAACAATTGGATCCGCCACTGCTGTTGCTCA
>OBMA010002204.1_pt1 | contig 11469 bp, 9 predicted proteins | sample 1539141 | NCBI WGS metagenome assembly OBMA01 (sample SAMEA3991484, study PRJEB22521) | metagenome | biome: anthropogenic terrestrial biome; feature: sewage plant; material: raw primary sludge | place: Sweden | collected 2012-09-26 | reverse complement strand
CCGCTTTGAATACATTCAGGACGTGGAGACTTACAAAAAGAGAAAGTAGACCCGGACCCGATAGACTCCTTGCCCTTTTTGTGAGTAATGGTTGCATGAACGTTCTCATTCGTCAGTTCTTTTCTTCCCGATTTTAATAGAAATTGATGACAAAATCTTTACTTTTGAAATTCGCAATCTAGAGATGAAAAAGTGGAAAACGAGGGGTCATTGAAATCCTATGAAACTGACAACAATCTATAGGATTAATTGCGGACAATCATAAAAAAGTTTACAAAGCCACTAAATATGTCGAGGCTCTTTGCCGGGAATGAAAACTCCGTCCATACTGTGGCGTGGACATGGCGAAATCCATTCGCCCCATCCCTAAAATGATGAAGGGACCGCAAGCTCTCGTTCGAGCGACGGTCCCTTATCTACGTTAGTATGTTATGAAAAATTTGAGAGAATCGAAACTTCACAGTTTCTTTTTTTGTTTTACTAAACATAATTTTATAGAGAAAGCATAGAAATATAATCTACTTTAAGATTGTGGTAGAAGGCTGCGAGGTAGGCTGGGTATTGTTCTGTCGCAGTGTGTCTATCACTGCCGAGTCTCCCATTGCCACCGAAGTGCCTTGTTGCACATTGTCGTAGCCAGCCACACTGTTATAGCCGTCGTCGGCCTTTTCACTGAACGAGACCTGCGCCGCATTTCCCAGTGTGAGAAAGATTGCGACCACAGCGGCAGCCTTGAACAGCGGCATCAAACGCTGTGTAAACGGTATGACACGCGCTTTGACGGGAGCCGGTTCATCAATCATTGCCATAATCTTCTCGTCGAAGTCATCGCCCAGTACGTGTGCCTTTGCTTCAGTCTGCTCATAAGTGAACAAATCCTTGTAGCTTAGCAGCTCGGCAGGAACATCCTTCTGGCTGAAGAACATGCGGAGAATCTCCTCTTCCTCGAGAGAAGTCTCACACTGCCAATAGCGCTCCAATAACTGTTTGATGTATTTATAGTCCATAATTGTCAAATTCTTTAAATTTTAGTTTTATTGCTTGCCGAGCCCTGAATATGTTCACCTTAACTTGTTCTTCGGTGATACCGAGCACATCTGCAATATCTTTGTAAGACTTTCCCTCGAAGTCTCTCAGTTGCATGCAACTTCGTTGCTTCTCAGGTAATGAATCCACGAGTTTGTGTATCAGTTCTATTCTGTCTTTCTGAAGCATCTGCTCGTATGGATTTGAAGTATCATCGGGCCGCTCTGTCGATTCCTCGTCAAGCTTGTCATTCCGATTCTCCTGCTTCTTGATGCGGTCAAGTGCCAGATTCCGGCATATGGTCAGGCTGAAAGCCTCTATCGATTCTATCTCGTCCCAACTGTCGCGCCGGTTCCACACTTTGATCAGTGTGTCTTGTACGATGTCTTCGGATTCTGCGTTGTTGAGAGTAATACGCAGGGCCAATCTGAAGAGTTGATTCTTCAGTGGCAACACATCGTTACGGAAACTAATCTTCTTCATTTGCTCTCTATTTTACTGACGATTGGGGTAAGCGAAAGTTACAGCTAAGTATAAAATCGTTTGATATTTAACCAGCGTTAACTATTTTATCACCAAGAAATGGCAGGCATGTCTCCACGGTTCGGAGACATGGTTATTGCGAAATGTATCACTTTATGACTGTGCCGTGATGACCGTCGATGGCTGTGGCGAGCGTAATGATGACCTCTTTTACTCCTGCATCAATGGCGGACAAGGCGTTTTCCAACTTTGGAATCATGCCACCGGCAACAGTCCCGTCAGCCACATACTTATTAAAATCTGCGCGTGTGATGACCGGTATCACACTGTCATCATCATCAGGATTGGCGAGTACGCCTTTCTTCTCGAAGCAGAAAATAAGTGTCACATCATAAAACGAGGCCAAAGCCCTGGCTGTTTCACTGGCTATTGTATCGGCATTGGTATTGAGGATATTGCCATTGCCGTCGTGGGTAAGTGGTGCCATAACAGGAGTGATGCCCGTCTCGATGAGTGTGTGCAGGCGTTGACCATCGACACGCTCCACATCACCAACATATCCGAAGTTCACGCCATCCTTAATGGGGCGTCTATGGCTGTGGATAACGTCCATGTCGGCGCCTGTCAATCCGAGCGCGTTCACACCGTTGGCCTGTAATTTCGCTACAAGATTTTTGTTTACCAGTCCACCGTAGACCATAGTCACCACCTCAAGCATTTTTTCATCAGTGATGCGACGGCCGTTCACCATCCTACTCTCTACGCCAAGAGCGGCAGCAACTTTCGTGGCACGGCGGCCCCCGCCATGCACCAGAAGTTTCTTCCCTTCGATGGCACTGAAGTCACGAAGCAGGGCGGCGAGCTTCTCATCATCCTCCACTACCGCCCCTCCCACTTTCACTACAGTCAGCTTCTCTTTCATGTTCATATTCACTTATTTTCAATTATATATCTAATCAAAAAGCTATGTTAATGACACAGCCTACCTATCTCATTAACATAGCTTACCTTCCCTATTTACATAGGTTTGAGATATGCCGCCTAACTGATTGAGACTTGTGGCCTCATTATTCCAGATATGTATATCCGTATAGTCCCGAGCGATAAGTGGACAAGAATTCCTTGCCCTCTTCTAACGATATTTTTCCTTGTTTAACACTCTTGGCAACCCATATTTCCAGCTGGCGCACCAGCTTCTTGGGATCATATTGCACGTAGTCGAGCACCTCTTCCACGGTCTCACCGTCGAATATCTGATCGATATGATACTGTCCTTCTTTCACTGATATATGCACGGCATTGGTATCACCGAAGAGGTTGTGCATGTCGCCCAATATCTCCTGATATGCTCCAACAAGGAAAACTCCGAGATAATATGGTTCATTTTTTCTCAAAGGATGCACAGGCAGCACGTGCCCGATGTGGCGGTTGGTCACAAAGTTGGCTATCTTACCGTCACTGTCACAGGTGATGTCCTGCAATGTGGCATTGCGTACAGGCTTCTCATCGAGTCTCTGGATGGGCACAATAGGGAAAAGTTGGTCGATAGCCCAACTGTCAGGCAGCGATTGGAATAATGAGAAATTACAGAAATACTTGTCTGCCAAGAGTTTGTCTAGGTTCTTCAGATCATCCGGCACATGTTTGAGCGACTTTGCTATACCGTTTATTTCGTGACAAACACTCCAATACATACTTTCTATTTCGGCACGCGTCTTGAGGTCCACCAATCCATGAGAGAACAGGTCGAGAGCCTCCTCGCGTATCTGCTCTGCATCATGCCAATCCTCCATCATTGAGCGTGGATTTAGATTGTCCCAAATATCATACAGATCTCTCACCAGTTGATGGTCGGTATCCTTGGCCTCAAACTCTTCGGGCATCTCCGGTGTGGATGCTGTTTCGAGCACATCGATGATCAGTACGCTGTGATGTGCAGCCAGCGAGCGGCCACTCTCGGTGATGATGTTCGGATGAGCAATGCCATTTTTGTCGGCAGCATCAACGAAAGTGTATATGCTGTCGTTGACATACTCCTGAATGGAATAATTCACAGAGCTCTCACTACTTGACGAGCGCGTTCCATCATAGTCCACACCCAGACCGCCACCACAGTCGACGAAATCGACATTGTAGCCCATCTTGTGCAGTTGGATATAGAATTGTGCCGCCTCACGCAACGCGGTCTGTATGCGTCTAATCTTGGTTATCTGCGAACCAATATGGAAATGTATCAGCCTCAGACAGTCATGCAGGCCTTTCTGGTCGAGTATATCGAGAGCCTGAAGCAGTTCCGAACTGTTCAGCCCGAACTTGCTGGCATCGCCGCCGCTCTCTTCCCATTTGCCAGAACCGCTGGATGCCAGTTTGATACGTATGCCAAGGTTCGGCTTAACGTTTAATTTCTTTGCTACCTTTGCAATGATTTCCAGCTCATTCAGTTTCTCCACCACAATGAAGATACGCTTGCCCATCTTCTGTGCGAGCATAGCCAGTTCGATATAACTCTGATCCTTGTAACCATTGCACACGATGAGGGAATCGCTTTGACATTGCACGGCAATGACGGCGTGCAACTCCGGTTTGGAACCTGCCTCCAGACCAAGATTGAATTTGCGGCCGTGCGAGATAATTTCTCCCACCACGGGCTGCATCTGGTTTACCTTGATGGGATAGATAATGAAGTTTTCACCAGTGTAGTTATACTCCTCAGCCGCCTTATGAAAGCAGCTTGCCGTCTTCTCGATACGATTGTCGAGAATATCTGGAAAACGGAGCAAGACAGGTGGCATAACGTCTCTCAGTGCCAACTCGTCCATGACATCACGCAGGTCAATCTCCGTGTTGTCCTTACATGGTGTGACATAAACATCACCTTTCTGGTTGATGCCAAAGTACGAAGTTCCCCAACCGTTAATGTTGTAAAGTTCCTTCGAATCTTCAATTGTCCATTTCTTCATTTCTTTTTTTATATGCTTAATAATTCACGCAATCTCTGCACTGATATTTTTATTTTCTCGTAGTTGTCCATCAGGCTCACATCCAGTGTATGCTTGGCCTTTGAATAGAAAGGCTCACGCTTTTCCAACTGCTCACGAATAAACACTTGCACCTCATCGGCGGTCTTGTTGAGTAACAGCGGGCGCACAGTCTTGCCCATTTTCAGATGTCCGTACAGCACTTCCGGTGTCGCCTTGAGATATACCGTTTCACCCTGTGCGTTCATATAGTCGATATTGTCGAAGAAGCAAGCTGTACCTCCGCCACAACTGATAATGACATTTTCAAACTCAGCCACTTCATGCAGCATATTGTATTCAATCTGTCGGAACCCGTCTTCTCCGCGTTCGTCGAATATTTGCTTCACCGACTTGTGCATACGGCTTTCTATGTACCAGTCCAGATCATAAAAGAACATATTCATTTCTTTTGACAAAGCCTTGCCCACCGTGGTCTTTCCCGACCCCATATATCCGATGATGATTATTCTGTTCATCACTTATTTCTTCTTGGCAGCAATCTTAACGGGTGTAGATTTTACTATTTCCATGCACTGTTCAAAAGTCAGTTCGGCAGCCTTGTCGTGCAAGCTTTTCGCCATACGGTAATTCTTTCCATCGTAAGCGATATATGGGCCATAGCGGCCGTTGAGCACTTCCATCTTTGCATCCTCTTCAAATGACTTGATGTGGCGTTGCTTCTCTTGCTCACGCTTCTTCTCTATCAATCCGATGGCTGTATCCAGAGTCACCGTCATAGGGTCTTCTGTCTTGGGCAGTGATGTGTATTTTTTGTCGTGCAACACATAAGGGCCAAATCTTCCTGCTCCGATAACCACCGACGAACCCTCAAACTCGCCCACGGTGCGCGGCAGTTTGAAAAGTTCCAAAGCCTCATCGAGTGTGATCGTTTCCATGCTCTTGTCGCTTGGCAATTGTGAGAAGCGGGGTTTTTCTTCGTCTTCGGCAGTGCCGATCTGCACCACGGGACCGAAGCGACCAATCTTGACGAATACCGGCTTGCCTGACTTAGGGTCTATTCCGAGTTCGCGCTCGCCGGCCTTATGCTCGGAGCGAGAGTTCATCACCTTCTCAACGATCGGTTCAAAACTTTTGTCAAACTTCTTCATCATTTTGTTCCACCGTTCCTTGCCTTCGGCTATCTGGTCGAATTGTTCCTCAACTTTTGCAGTAAAGTTATAGTCCATGATGCCGGCGAAATTACCCATCAGAAAGTCATTGACCACGATGCCGATGTCTGTAGGCAGCAACTTGCCTTTCTCATTGCCCACCATCTCGATCTTGATCTTTGGTGTTATCTTGATGCCTTTCAGCGTGTCTATCTCATATTTGCGTTCCTCACCTTTTTTATCACCCTTCTGCACATATTCGCGCTGCTGGATGGTGCTTATGGTCGGCGCATAAGTTGAAGGACGGCCGATGCCAAGTTCCTCCATTTTATGCACCAGGCTGGCCTCCGTGTATCTTATAGGCCCCTGGCTGAAACGTTCTGTCGATGTGATCTCACGGCGTTGCAGTTCGTCACCATTACTCATCACGGGAAGCATGTGTGAGTAATCATCCTGACTGGCAGACTCTTCGTCATCAGTGGACTCACGGTACACTTTCATAAAACCGTCGAAGACGATAACCTCGCCATTGGCAATAAAGTTCTCAGTGGCACCGCTGACATTGATTATCACCGTGGTCTTCTCTATCTGCGCGTCTGCCATCTGACAGGCGATGGTGCGCTTCCAAATCAGTTCGTACAGGCGTTTTTCCTGTTGGGTACCGTCAATGGCTGCATTACTCAGATCCGTAGGTCGGATTGCCTCATGGGCTTCCTGTGCGCCTTTGGAATGCGTCTGATAGCTGCGTGACTTGCTATACTCCTCACCCCACAGTTTGATGATTTCCTCTTTACTTGCATCAGTACAGAGATTTGACAGGTTCACACTATCGGTACGCATGTATGTGATAAGTCCGTTTTCATATAGATGCTGCGCCACCATCATGGTCTGGCTTACGGTGAAGCCAAGTTTGCGGGCAGCTTCCTGCTGTAATGTTGATGTGGTGAATGGAGGTGCTGGTGTACGCTTAAGTGGTTTCTTAGCCACGGAACTGACGGTGAACGTTGAACCCTTGCATTTTTCCAGAAATGCAGCGGCCTCTTCATGTGTACTGAAACGGGTGTCAAGTTCTGCTTTCACCTCTGATGCGCTACCGTCTGCATGGATTATGGCAAAGATAGCATTTACACGATAGTATGGTTCGCTGACGAATTCTTGTATCTCGCGCTCACGCTCAACGATGAGACGCACAGCGACACTCTGCACGCGGCCTGCCGAAAGAGCAGGTTTTACCTTGCGCCAAAGTACAGGAGATAGTTTGAAACCGACCAAACGGTCGAGTACACGTCTTGCCTGCTGCGCGTTCACAAGATTCATGTCGAGATGACGCGGTGCTTGAATAGCCTCAAGAATAGCCGACTCGGTAATTTCGTGGAACACGATGCGGTTGGTATTCTGCTCATCCAGACCAAGCACCTCGCACAGATGCCAGGAGATGGCCTCTCCCTCGCGGTCCTCATCGGATGCCAACCAGATTTTATGAGCGTCCTTGGCGTTTTTCTTAAGTTCGCTCACCAACTTTTTCTTTTCATCGGGAATCTCATAGTCGGGCTCCAAAGTGTCTTCGTCTATGCTTAGTTCCTTCTTTTTCAGGTCGCGGATATGTCCGTAGCTGGACATAACCTTATAATCTTTACCTAGGAATTTCTCAATCGTCTTTGCCTTTGCCGGGCTCTCTACTATAACTAAATTTTCATACATAATCGCAAAATAAACTATTATAGGGCGCAAAAGTAACTAAAACTTTGACACATACCTTATTATATAGAATAATTTCTGATTTTTTAAGAAATCAAACTAAAATAAACACAAAAACCTTCCCCATTATGGAGAAGGTTTCATTTTTATATCATTATTTTCATCTTTTCAATGAACATCAATAATCCTTGACGCACGGAACGTAATCCAAATTGCTCGGTGCGGATTTCGTCAATAGGAACCCACTTGCATTCTGCAGCATCATCCATTGCTTTTATTTCAGGCTCTCCTTCGACTTTATAAAAGAAGAACATATCCAGTGTATAGATTTCCATATCACTATAGATATAAATGTTTGGCAGACTGAAGAGATACCTCGGATCTTTGATTGTCAGTCCGGTCTCTTCCTTAACCTCACGGATCACGCCCTCCTCGACTGTCTCACCAATGTCGCAAAAGCCACCAGGCAAGTCTAACATCCCTTTTGCCGGTTCGTTCTTACGACGCTCCACCAATAGTTCATTCTTGTCATTGATGATAAACGCCACGTTAGCGGCACTCGGATTCTGAAAATACTCAAACCCGCAGTTTTCGCACTTTTTGCTTTTCTCACTGTTACTCTCGAAATGAGAGCTGCCACATAACGGGCAATACCTGAAATTTTCTAACGGATGCATTGCTTTATATTTATGAGTGGGCAAGTAGAAGAGTCATTATCTATACGTCAAAGATTGATCTGATTGATATACCAAAGACCGATATACTTGGACTTGCAAACTTCTTACCAGTTATCCGTTCTGAAAGGGAACAGCGGCAAACCAGCCTGGTTCTTCACATTTCCCAACTGGATGTTGCGAAAGCAATAGCGCACTGCTACCGGTTGCTTCACTTCCGGGCAAGTGATGATTATCCCCTTGGTCCAATAATAGTTGGCGTCAGCTTTATGGAATATTTTGTCAGCACCTGCAACCTCGAATCCTTGAATGTCTTCGTAGCGGCTGATTCCATCATAATCGTTCTTCAAATGCACATAGCATGTGTCATTGGATATTCGCAGGTCCTTGAATCGCGGACTCTCACACATTATACTTTGCATGTTATAATTCTTGTTCAGCGCGATATATGCCAGACGTTCGCCCACCTGGCGTTTCTGTGTGGGGTGTATCTGTTGCGTCTCGTAGGGATAAACCAAATCGTTGGTGCAGACGATGTCACTGTTAGGAATTATTTCAGACGCACGTACTTGCTGTTCACGAAGCAACGCTCCACTCGTTTTGTTCACGTCATTGTCATAATAATATGGCGCAATCTCTACCAAGTAGAAAGGAATCGTACCCAGTCCGAACTGCTGCCGCCATTGCTCTACCAATAGTTTCAAACGCTCTGAATATTGGTTGCCCGGATCGCCCACGTTAGAACAGCCCTGATAGAAGAGAATTCCCTTCACGGTGTATTTCAATATGGGGTTGAACGTGCCGTTGCCCCAAAGCAACGGGCGGTGATAATCCCATGAGAATTTTTTCACTATTGCTGCAGAGTCGAGAGGTTCATCGGTATATTTCTTGAGGTTTTCCTTTGTCAGCCAGCTTTCCACTCTACTGCCACCCTTATTGGCAAGCACCAAACCCACCGGGATATTGAGCGCTCGGTTTACCACACGTGCAAAGAAATAGCCCGTTGCACTACATTCGCCAACGGTATTAGCATCTACAGTCTTCCATTCGCACTGTGCATCCTCTTGTGGAGTCATGCTCATCACGCTTGGTACCTTCACATAATGCACGCCCTTGGAGTTCACGGCATCTGTCACCACCGAATTGTATCCCTCGACAGGACAGTTGCCAAAACCGCGCACCGGCATTTCCATATTGCTTTGTCCGGCGCAGACCCATACCTCGCCGGCGAGTACGTTGTTTATCGTTGTTCGCTCACCATCATCAAAAGTCACCGACAACGGCGTGTAACTTGCCACCGGAGTCTTTACCCGAACCTGCCATCGCCCGTTGTTGTCAGTATTGGCAGTAACCTTTTCATTAGACCATGATACAGTGACATTTACCGTTTTTCCAGGTTTATCCCATCCCCACAGGCGGGCATCCGCATTTTGTTGCAGAATCATTCCGTCACCGATCAGGTGCGGCAACTTCACCTTGGCATGTGCACCGACAACCATCGCTGCCATGACCACAATCACAAATAAGCGTTTCATAATTTTCGTAATAGTAATTTAATCCGGTGCAATATTACAAAAAAGATGTCAATCCTGCAACTTTAATCAATGATAATTGACAAATAAAAAGGAGACCTCGCCAACGCCACATCTCAATGAGGGGAGGTCTACAGCAACGCCTTTATCTCAGCATCCAAATCCTTGATTTGTACATCACGTTTCTTAAGTACATTGTTCTTGTCTATCAAGAAGAAAGTTGGAATTCCCTGAACGTTGTAGTTCGCAAGATTGACAGACTGTGTGCCGTCCTCATCACGCACGCAGATCCAAGGCAGTATAGCGGTCTGCGTCTTCCAAAAATGCTCATCGGGATCTACAGATACCTGATATATTTCAAAACCCCGGGCATGATATTTATTATAAAGTTCGCGTAACATCATTATTCTCTTGAGCGAGCCCTCACTGGCGAAAGCATGGAAATCCAGCATCACCACCTTGCCCTTCAGGTCACTCAACCGGCGTGTTTCGCCCTTGTTGTCAAGCAACGCGATATCTATGATACCCGACACATTCACCTTGTCGGCAGGTATCACGCTGTTTTTCGTACCTTGTAAGATGCGGACGTCTTTCATTCCCTCTATTGCTATATTGTGAAGGTTCTGTCCACGCTCTGCCTTAGGATAATATGTGTCCCAGCTCGTTGCCACGGCCGCATATACTTTTACATCATCCTTGTTGCTGCGGGGGTTGAATATCAAAGAGTTGGCATCGCCCAGCACCACTGTCTGGAACAGCGCAAAATATGCGTAAGCCTTCATCGGCTCCTTAAAGATGTAGTTGCGCTTCACATTGTACTTATATACATCAAGAACTTTCTGAATGCTGTCTTTCGTACCATCCACACCCAGATTCGGATTGTTTATAATGGCATTCACCTGTGTCTGCAGACCTATTTGTAGCAGGGTTAGTTCCTTTATTTTAGAACATTCAGGAGAGTTCGTCACCTCATAGCCTGATGTCATTGTGGGGTAAGAAGCCTTTAGGGATATTGTCTCTGTGGAGTCGGCAACCACATTAATTATCTGTCCAGCGATACGCAGGCGATAAAACTCAGGGGCACCAGTGGCCTTGCCGTCAAAGGCAAAATCGCCGTTCTCGCCTAGTTTCACAGAATCTACCACTACGGGGCCATTCAAGCTCATGTTCTCGAAATACAAAGTGGAGTCTTTGGCATCGGAAATCGTTCCATTGACGTGGAATTTCTTCTCGCTACAAGAAGTGATGCTCAGCGCCGCCATAACAATGACCGCCGCTGAAAGCAAATGTGATATGGTTTTTTTCATTACAATATGTTTTCACGTTTTGATTGCAAAAGTAACGTAATTAGATTAAACTGCAAAATTATTTAGTTGATATTTTTATAGCGCGACTAAAACGCAAATGTAATTTTGCTATGTTTTTAATTCTGCCAACGAGTGATAATAATTAGTTTATATAAAAAACTGAGGGTGTGCCATAACAGGCACACCCTCTCAATGATTTCATGTCAGTTTTTAATCTATATTATCATAACACTATACAAAAAACCAACCAACAGCCCATTTACATTAACTGTATAATCTTTTCTTCCAAGAGGGTTAGTTTCGTATCCAACTTTTAAAATTGATGCTAATTTTACATGAAACCATTTTTATTTACCAACAACTCACAGAAACCATGACACCATCTGCCAAGTCGTTTCCACTTTATTGTTGTATGCATTTGCCATCCACAGACAGGTATATATCCGTAATGTGAATGTACCAAGTCTTATTCAATTCAGAATGCCATGACTATCATTTTTATTATCAATTTTTTCATCACTGGTGATTTTTGTCACTCCAAAATTAGAAATCATTTTTCTTTTCGCCAAATAAAAGTGCAAAAACTTTATCACAAGTGTTGCAATGGCAAATCATAGTTA
>OBMA010002202.1_pt1 | contig 11477 bp, 7 predicted proteins | sample 1539141 | NCBI WGS metagenome assembly OBMA01 (sample SAMEA3991484, study PRJEB22521) | metagenome | biome: anthropogenic terrestrial biome; feature: sewage plant; material: raw primary sludge | place: Sweden | collected 2012-09-26 | reverse complement strand
TCCGATCTAAAGTAAAATCAGCACACAAGAGATCAGAAGGGGAAAAGAGAGTGGGCAAGGCTATAGTACTTTGAAGAAAGCATCTTTGAACCGACCAGTTCTCTTCACAAGCAAAATCTATATGACTAACCGCAAGGGGCAAAGGGTTGTGAGAGAGTCCGTCTTTCTCCCGCTATAGCCGTCACTGGTATCCCTCCTGGCTGCACAAATCCGATAGAAAGGGGAAGAAGGAAGTTTAGTGCCATCTTATAGCACGCAGTTACTGTTTACGCTAAGGAGAGGCATACTCAATTTTTATTAGTCGCCTTCTTTAGTTGCTGCGTTTTTATCCACGGTTCTCTACTAAATGCTTGCGATAAGCGCTTCTATTTTTCCTCCCCACCGCGAGGCGGAAATGGCACATTTTTTTTCTTTTGCTTCTGTGCTTTTGTTGTAATTTTTGGCATGTGCTATTGTATGAAGATAACGCGTGGTTCCGTGGAAATAGCCGGAAATTTTGCCGGGAATATGACGGACATGATTTAACACCCGTGGAAATGAAAAAAGCCAAGGTAAGAAAGTGGCAATATTTTTCCTACAAATAGATCTGCTGTCCCTTAGATGATTACCATACATATATATATTTATTACACATCTGTCAGAGGTAGCTAGCGAAGGTGTCACTGAAATATTTTTTGTTCCAGTTAGTATAAATACGGAGGTAGAACAGCTCTCCGCGTGTATATCTTTTTTTGCGCTATACAAGAACAGGAAGAACGCATTTCCATACCTTTTCTCCTTACAGGTGCCCTCTGAGTAGTGTCACGAACGAGGAAAAAGATTAATATTACTGTTTTTATATTCAAGAGTAAAGCCGTTGCTATATACGAATATGACGATTACCGTGGGGGATGCAGTTTCGGAGACGGAGCTGGAAAACAAAAGTCAAAACGTGGTACTATCTCCCAAGGCATCCGCTTCTTCAGACATAAGCACAGATGTTGATAAAGACACATCGTCTTCTTGGGATGACAAATCTTTGCTGCCTACAGGTGAATATATTGTGGACAGAAATAAGCCCCAAACCTACTTGAATAGCGATGATATCGAAAAAGTGACAGAATCTGATATTTTCCCTCAGAAACGTCTGTTTTCATTCTTGCACTCTAAGAAAATTCCAGAAGTACCACAAACCGATGACGAGAGGAAGATATATCCTCTGTTCCATACAAATATTATCTCTAACATGTTTTTTTGGTGGGTTCTACCCATCCTGCGAGTTGGTTATAAGAGAACGATACAGCCGAACGATCTCTTCAAAATGGATCCGAGGATGTCTATAGAGACCCTTTATGACGACTTTGAAAAAAACATGATTTACTATTTTGAGAAGACGAGGAAAAAATACCGTAAAAGACATCCAGAAGCGACAGAAGAAGAGGTTATGGAAAATGCCAAACTACCTAAACATACAGTTCTGAGAGCTTTATTATTCACTTTTAAGAAACAGTACTTCATGTCGATAGTGTTTGCAATTCTCGCTAATTGTACATCCGGTTTTAACCCCATGATTACCAAGAGGCTAATTGAGTTTGTCGAAGAAAAGGCTATTTTTCATAGCATGCATGTTAACAAAGGTATTGGTTACGCTATTGGTGCATGTTTGATGATGTTCGTTAACGGGTTGACGTTCAATCATTTCTTTCATACATCCCAACTGACTGGTGTGCAAGCTAAGTCTATTCTTACTAAAGCTGCCATGAAGAAAATGTTTAATGCATCTAATTATGCGAGACATTGTTTTCCTAACGGTAAAGTGACTTCTTTTGTAACAACAGATCTCGCTAGAATTGAATTTGCCTTATCTTTTCAGCCGTTTTTGGCTGGGTTCCCTGCAATTTTGGCTATTTGCATTGTTTTATTGATCGTTAACCTTGGACCCATTGCCTTAGTTGGGATTGGCATATTTTTCGGTGGGTTTTTCATATCCTTATTTGCATTTAAGTTAATTCTGGGCTTTAGAATTGCTGCGAACATCTTCACTGATGCTAGAGTTACCATGATGAGAGAAGTGCTGAATAATATAAAAATGATTAAATATTATACGTGGGAGGATGCGTATGAAAAAAATATTCAAGATATTAGGACCAAGGAGATTTCTAAAGTTAGAAAAATGCAACTATCAAGAAATTTCTTGATTGCTATGGCCATGTCTTTGCCTAGTATTGCTTCATTGGTCACTTTCCTTGCAATGTACAAAGTTAATAAAGGAGGCAGGCAACCTGGTAATATTTTTGCCTCTTTATCTTTATTTCAGGTCTTGAGTTTACAAATGTTTTTCTTACCTATTGCTATTGGTACTGGAATTGACATGATCATTGGATTGGGCCGTTTGCAAAGCTTATTGGAGGCTCCAGAAGATGATCCAAATCAGATGATTGAAATGAAGCCTTCTCCTGGCTTTGATCCAAAATTGGCTCTAAAAATGACACATTGCTCATTTGAGTGGGAAGATTATGAATTAAACGACGCTATTGAAGAAGCTAAAGGAGAAGCTAAAGATGAAGGTAAAAAGAACAAAAAAAAGCGTAAGGATACATGGGGTAAGCCATCTGCAAGTACTAATAAGGCGAAAAGATTGGACAATATGTTGAAAGACAGAGACGGCCCGGAAGATTTAGAAAAAACTTCGTTTAGGGGTTTCAAGGACTTGAACTTCGATATTAAAAAGGGCGAATTTATTATGATTACGGGACCTATTGGTACTGGTAAATCTTCATTATTGAATGCGATGGCAGGATCAATGAGAAAAACTGATGGTAAGGTTGAAGTCAACGGGGACTTATTAATGTGTGGTTATCCATGGATTCAAAATGCATCTGTAAGAGATAACATCATATTCGGTTCACCATTCAATAAAGAAAAGTATGATGAAGTAGTTCGTGTTTGCTCTTTGAAAGCTGATCTGGATATTTTACCGGCAGGCGATATGACCGAAATTGGGGAACGTGGTATTACTTTATCTGGTGGTCAAAAGGCGCGTATCAATTTAGCCAGGTCTGTTTATAAAAAGAAGGATATTTATCTATTCGACGATGTCCTAAGTGCTGTCGATTCTCGTGTTGGTAAACACATCATGGATGAATGTCTAACCGGAATGCTTGCTAATAAAACCAGAATTTTAGCAACGCATCAGTTGTCACTGATTGAGAGAGCTTCTAGAGTCATCGTTTTAGGTACTGATGGCCAAGTCGATATTGGTACTGTTGATGAGCTAAAAGCTCGTAATCAAACTTTGATAAATCTTTTACAATTCTCTTCTCAAAATTCGGAGAAAGAGGATGAAGAACAGGAAGCGGTTGTTGCCGGTGAATTGGGACAACTAAAATATGAATCAGAGGTAAAGGAATTGACTGAACTGAAGAAAAAGGCTACAGAAATGTCACAAACTGCAAATAGTGGTAAAATTGTAGCGGATGGTCATACTAGTAGTAAAGAAGAAAGAGCAGTCAATAGTATCAGTCTGAAAATATACCGTGAATACATTAAAGCTGCAGTAGGTAAGTGGGGTTTTATCGCACTACCGTTGTATGCAATTTTAGTCGTTGGAACCACATTCTGCTCACTTTTTTCTTCCGTTTGGTTATCTTACTGGACTGAGAATAAATTCAAAAACAGACCACCCAGTTTTTATATGGGTCTTTACTCCTTCTTTGTGTTTGCTGCTTTCATATTCATGAATGGCCAGTTCACCATACTTTGCGCAATGGGTATTATGGCATCGAAATGGTTAAATTTGAGGGCTGTGAAAAGAATTTTACACACTCCAATGTCATACATAGATACCACACCTTTGGGACGTATTCTGAACAGATTCACAAAAGATACAGATAGCTTAGATAATGAGTTAACCGAAAGTTTACGGTTGATGACATCTCAATTTGCTAATATTGTAGGTGTTTGCGTCATGTGTATTGTTTACTTGCCGTGGTTTGCTATCGCAATTCCGTTTCTTTTGGTCATCTTTGTTCTGATTGCTGATCATTATCAGAGTTCTGGTAGAGAAATTAAAAGACTTGAAGCTGTGCAACGGTCTTTTGTTTACAATAATTTAAATGAAGTTTTGGGTGGGATGGATACAATCAAAGCATACCGAAGTCAGGAACGATTTTTGGCGAAATCAGATTTTTTGATCAACAAGATGAATGAGGCGGGATACCTTGTAGTTGTCCTGCAAAGATGGGTAGGTATTTTCCTTGATATGGTTGCTATCGCATTTGCACTAATTATTACGTTATTGTGTGTTACGAGAGCCTTTCCTATTTCCGCGGCTTCAGTTGGTGTTTTGTTGACTTATGTATTACAATTGCCTGGTCTATTAAATACCATTTTAAGGGCAATGACTCAAACAGAGAATGACATGAATAGTGCCGAAAGATTGGTAACATATGCAACTGAACTACCACTAGAGGCATCCTATAGAAAGCCCGAAATGACACCTCCAGAGTCATGGCCCTCAATGGGCGAAATAATTTTTGAAAATGTTGATTTTGCCTATAGACCTGGTTTACCTATAGTTTTAAAAAATCTTAACTTGAATATCAAGAGTGGGGAAAAAATTGGTATCTGTGGTCGTACAGGTGCTGGTAAGTCCACTATTATGAGTGCCCTTTACAGGTTGAATGAATTGACCGCAGGTAAAATTTTAATTGACAATGTTGATATAAGTCAGCTGGGACTTTTCGATTTAAGAAGAAAATTAGCCATCATTCCACAAGATCCAGTATTATTTAGGGGTACGATTCGCAAGAACTTAGATCCATTTAATGAGCGTACAGATGACGAATTATGGGATGCATTGGTGAGAGGTGGTGCTATCGCCAAGGATGACTTGCCGGAAGTGAAATTGCAAAAACCTGATGAAAATGGTACTCATGGTAGAATGCATAAGTTCCATTTAGATCAAGCAGTGGAAGAAGAGGGCTCCAATTTCTCCTTAGGTGAGAGACAACTATTAGCATTAACAAGGGCATTGGTCCGCCAATCAAAAATATTGATTTTGGATGAGGCTACATCCTCAGTGGACTACGAAACGGATGGCAAAATCCAAACACGTATTGTTGAGGAATTTGGAGATTGTACAATTTTGTGTATTGCTCACAGACTGAAGACCATTGTAAATTATGATCGTATTCTTGTTTTAGAGAAGGGTGAAGTCGCAGAATTCGATACACCATGGACGTTGTTTAGTCAAGAAGATAGTATTTTCAGAAGCATGTGTTCTAGATCTGGTATTGTGGAAAATGATTTCGAGAACAGAAGTTAATTTATATTATTTGTTGCATGATTTTTCTCTTTTATTTATTTATATGTTGCCGATGGTACAAATTAGTACTAGAAAAGAAAACCCACTACTATGACTTGCAGAAAAAGTTATGTGTGCCATAGATAGATATAATTGCATACCCACATTGTATACTCAAAATTCCGAAAAGAACATTTCATTTTTTATGAGGCAAACTGGACAACGCCTTCGGTCCTTTTTCATTCTAGAAATATATATTTATACATCATTTTCAGAAGATATTCAAAGAACTTATTGGAATGTCTATTTACTGAATAAAGTATACACAAAAAAAGAATTTAAAATGGAAGGCATAAATAGAAAACTTAGAAGTGAAAATCCTAAAACCGAAGGATATTTCAAATACGTAAAAGAAGTGAAAGATAAAATAAAGCCTAAATAAGGAAGAAAAGAAGGGATAACATTTTTTTTTGTTACTTTTTGCTTATTCCTCACCTAAACAGAAGGAAAAAGCTATTCTTGTTTAAAGAGTATTTTTAAAGTGTTCATGAAAAGTCACAGTCCAAGGAGTATTTCAAATTGTCACTTGAAGTGAAAACACCCCAGTGCTTCTCGACATCAGAGGTACCAGAGGTGTTTGGCTTCCAATCTTCATCAAAGGCTTCAAAAACAATAACGTTAACACCCCAAGCTCTCATGGAACAGATACCTTCTTTCCAGAATTGTTTGGCGTTGTCAACAGATGGGTAAGAACTTTCAAAGTTGGTACCATCAGTTGGCCAACCGGTCTCACCAACCCAGAAGGTAATATCGGTAGAACCTTTAGTAGATTGGATAACCTGTAGAGCTTGCATAATATCATCAAAGAATGAGTAAGAGGCATTTTGCATGGTTTGACCTTGCCAGTAGGAGAACGCGTTAGCCATAACAAAATCGGAAGCTTCGATAACGGCAGAATTGTAACCAGCAACCAAAACATTCCAGGAATCGACAGTACCGACTTGCTTACCAGAGTATGACTTTCCGTCAGAATCGGAAATGTCAGCAACGACACTACGGACGTCATTAATTTTGTCTGATAATTGAGAGGCAGTCAAATCGTTACGGTATAAGGCTTCAGAGCCAACCAAGAAACCAGCAACAGTGGATTCTTTAATTTTTGGCAAATAGGTTTGCAAAGCAGCCTTTTCAGCAGCGTAATGACTGTCGTCTGTTGGCCAAACACCGACAAAGATAGTAAATCCCTCAGCTTCAGCAGCAGGACCTAAGTTTTGCAAAGTGTTACAATCTGAGGCAGCGTAAACTTTGACGGTGGAAGTGTAGCTCTTCAAAGCTTGTAATTCGGTTTCATAGTCGGAAGTGGACTTACAAGTACCATCGTTGTTCTTGACACCCAAGTTAAAGGCTAGTTCACCAATAGCTGAAACTTGGGAGGCTGTGAAAAATAGCGCAGTAGCTGCAGTAGCGAGTGTAGTAGAGAAACGCATCTTTGACCGTTTTTCTTTTTGGTTAGTTGTCTATCTCAATAAACTTATATTGAAAAAAACAAGAAGAAGTCCAAATTGTGAATGAGGAAAAGTTTCTTTATAAGGAGGCAGTTAAAATCAAAATAAACAAATATCCTCTTGTTTTCTTCGTGACATTTTTCTCTTTTTCAGGGCGAAAAACTGAAAGAAAAATTTTAACGTTTATTTTACTAAAAATAGAACTACATATCCGTAGAAAGCGATGATTATATAACATAAATAGTAATATCAGTTATTAATTGCTATTTATTTCAACTTGCCCAACGCTGAAACATGGTAAGAGCTATGGGTAGGCTATCTTGAATGGGTATATTTCCCTGGGGTATGGAAGCAGGGAATTGCAGTTGACCAGAAAAGTAATGATGTAAAGAAGAGGATTCTAAGTCAGATCTCCTGAAACAACGTTTTAAATGGCCCCATTTCCCAAAGATAAGCAGGATATTACAGGGTTTTTCTGATGTTGAACTTTTTTTCAGTTTTGCGATGTATGGTAGCTTTGTTTCTACCTTGTGGTACTTTGACAACTCTTCGTCGTAGTGGAAGTCACCACTGTTGACCCAAACGATCTTTGTGTAGCCTTCGGACACCTCATTCAAAGTACTTGTCATTCGAACATGATAGCCGAGTGGTTTTCCTTTGTAAGAATCTATGGGTGACACTACTTCTTTGCGCTCTGTATCAACTGTTACACGCGCAGTATTGGGAATATTTTGGTTAGATAACGTAATAATTTGATTCTTTCCTATATACACCAAATTTGTTAGAGCATCATCAGATTTACCTTTTGAGCTATCTCGTGCGATTGATAAGCCTTCCTTGTAGTGTTGTTCGGCAGATGCGTTCATAAAAGGTAGCTGCTTCAATGGCGGAAAGGTAGATGCACACTTTAAATATAACTTGTTTTTTTTTTTGAATGTAGTATCCAGTAAGTTTGGAGGCGTTACAAAATATTGTAATAGTGTGGCAAGTAATAAACAATCAGAGATAGTCTCCTTTGATCTTGATTTTTTTTCATGCTTTTTATCTTTTGACTGGTCTAGAACTATGATTTCTTGAACATTGAACAATACAGCTGTCCGAGCTATTTGATATGCAGTAAATGTAACTTGCTCCAAATTATTACAATTGTCGATAACAGTTGTCGGTATGCATATGGAATATTTGACCACATTAGATTCTATATCCATGATTTTTTTTAGCTTCAATAGGCCTGGCTTTGCCTTTTTGGCAGCCCCCTCTTCGTGCTTAAGGCTCTCGGATTTATGTTTTACTGCCATCTTCCCCTATTATGTTACACTTCCCTTGGTAGATGTGTTTCACCTCATTGGTATCAATTACCTCCTCTACTTAATATCCCAATTTCAACCTGGTGTTTTCAAGCGATGAGGTGGAAAAAATTTCAAATAATATGTTTGGGTGTGCCCATTATTGCGGTTTGCAATAGTTGCTAAAGAGCTATTTATTAGGAATTTTTAAACTTTAGAGATTGCTTAAAGTGACTTTAAAGCGTTTCTTTGGAAAGATAGGAGAGCGGATGCTATCTCAAGAGCATCTCTTCAATGATTTAAGCAGTGACAGTGTAAAACAATTACGGACCAACGAAAATGGTCAAATCAAAACTAATTACAATAAATAAGTTCTATCATAATACAAGGGAATTCTGTGCGATATAACCACATTGATTGAAGGTAGAATATACAAGCCAACGTGAGACCAATCAAATTTCGTTAAGCGCGCCTATACAAAAAGAAATCTTTTATGTAGATATGACAGTAAGAAAAGTATATATGTGAGCTAGCAGGGTATTGAAAGCGATCACAAGAAGGCAAAACGAAATAGATTGTTAGAAGATGAGTGAACAGAAGGGACATAAAGAAAAGATTTCCTTTACAATCTAGTAAATCTTCTTCTTTTCATCAACGGATAATTCACCAGCGCCAGTATTAGTAACTAATAGAAGCCCACCAATGATGCTTAAGTTCTGGTAAAACTCATACTTCAAGAAATCTCTCTTAGTATTGTTATAAAACCAGTAGTTGTTTAGCGTGATATTGTAAAAAGTTAGTATCAAACCCAACATAATGGATGCGAATTTTGTCTTGTAACCAATGGCGAAACATATTGTGCCGATAATGGTCAAAACAACAGTAAACCATGATTTACTGAAAGTGAAAGCGATAAACATTAAAACAATTAAAATTCTACCAGCAAACAACAGGTAACCCTTCGCTTTGTCGTTCTTGCTGTTTAATTCAGGAAGCATACCGAATGTTGTCTTGTTTTGAACAATTGAATCGCTGAATGCAATTAACAACCCACCAATAACACTAAAGTTTCTTAGGACAAATGATGAACCCGTAAACAACCCATAAACTAATGCTTGAGAAATAACGCAAGCACATAACACACCGGTGGCATAATTGGTTTGCTTTCTTAAAACTAACAAACTGGCGCCAATCAACATGGAAACGGTAACAACCACTAGAAACACAACGACAAAGAAGTATGGGTAATGCTTCCACTTATTCAGATAAAAAATTTGATCTGACCATTGTGATAAGATCCTAAACGAATCTTCATAAAAGGTGGCCACAATGAAAAATCTTGACAAACTTGGAATGTAAGGCTTCAATTTATAAACAACTGCATTGTCAGTGAGCCCCTCAATTCTGGAGGCAAACTTTTCAAAAGAATGCTTCCATTGCTTTAAGATGCCAGAAGTGGATTGGTTCTGGTTTGATCTGAATTGTGCACCGCCAGAGTATGGTCCTTGCGATGATGACATTGGCATACCGCCAAAATTTCCAGTAGGTCCTCTGTAAGACATTGATCTATCCTTTCAGTTTTGTTTTCACTTTTTTTGAGTCGTGCTAATTGCAGCTATTGTAAGTAAATAAGGACACCTTTGATCTTTCGTTAAAGGTGTCCTTTATTTTTCGCCTTTCTCATTATTCCCTCTTCTCTCATTTTCTAGAAATACCTAAAAAGGGAACCGTTACCCGAACCTATTCATTATAGAAATAAAAGAGAACGTTCTCTATAATATTCGTATACATTCGTATATATTCTATTCCATTTCTTACGGTATTCACACGAAGTAGGACAACAAGCTGGATGGTAGTTTGCCAGAATCGACAATAGTCTTTGCAGATTCCTTCAAAACTTCCTTGGCACCAGCAGCATTGGCCTTGATCTTATCGGCGGTGGACACTAACTCTTCGTCATTCAAACTGTCAACGATCAAACCAACTTGTTCGTCAATCGTGGCGGCCTTGTCAGCATCACCAAAGTAGTCAGCTTCCTTAGCAGAGTTACGGATGGCTCTCTTGTTCTTTTTCTTGGCGGCCTTAGCAGCTTCCTTAGCCTTCTTTTTGTCAGCTTTTGCGGAGGCGTTAGCCTTGGCTTCAGATTCAGCTTTAGCCTTGGCTTCAGCTTCGGCCTTGGCCTTAGCTTCAGCTTCAGCTCTGGCACCGGCTTCTCTTTCCCATTTTCTTCTTTCCTTTTCCTTCTTCTCTTCTTCTTTGAACATTTTGATACGGGGATCTTCACTGACAGCTCTTTCAACAAGTTTGACCAATCTAGCGTTATCAGCAGTCTTCTTCTTGTCTCTTGCGGCCTTGTTCTTTCTTTCAATGTAACGCTTGTGGTCTCTGTTAGAAGAGTCATCTGGGACATCTTCGTCCAAGAACTCAAAGGTTCTCCAGGAGTCAAATCTGTGCCAGAATGCATAGAATTGTTCAACTTCCTTCTTGGAAGAATCTTTGTTACCTAGAGAAGGAATAGGAGTCTTCTTAGAAAAACGAGCTTCAGCTTCGAAAACGGGGCCCCAAGCTTCGTAAAAGTCATAATCGGTACCCTTCTTTGGAGGAGGAACATCGGCAACAAAATCACATGAGTCGTACTGAGCTCTCTTGTTGGAATCAGTCAAAGTTTCAAAGGCCTTTTGAATAATCTTGAAAAAGCCATCTTGGTCCAAACTACCACCAGCAGCAGATTGCTTGTCTGGATGGTACTTGACAACTTGTTTTCTGTGAGCCTTGATGATTTGACTTTCAGTAGCTCTGAAACGCAACTTAGACAAACCCATAGCAGCATACAAATCGGCGGTTTTCCAGTCTCTAGCATCATGAGTCAGTAAATCTTCATCGGCCAATTCAGTGTCGAATAACAACTCGTCTGGGTCGACATTGGATTCATCAACGGTTTTGACGTTCTTTTCAGCTTCAATTCTTTCAAATTCAGACCAGGTGTGGTTTCTCAAAGTTCTTTGAGCATGTTGCAAAAAGAACTTACCAACCGGTTCTACCGGACGACGGACAAATGGGGTTTTGGTAGCGGAACTGTTGACTTCAACAGTGATGTCTGAGGTTAGGGTAGGTAAAGAAAACATCGTTACTCTTGTTGGTATCTGTGAGACAAAACGAAGATTCTATAAAAGCATCGGTAGGAAAACCTTATGAAATTTTCTCTACCAGCTCTTGAAATAAAAATTTCGAACTCTTTGCAAAATTTCATCGAGAAAAAAAAAAAATTCGTATTTGCGGGTAATATTTTTTGGACATTTGTATTAGGAGCGTTATGTTCACTAATGTCATCCAAAAGATGGTTATAAATTTATGATTGCATGGTTTCTTTGACATATTTATAGTTAATATATATATATATAT
>OBMA010002195.1_pt1 | contig 11500 bp, 10 predicted proteins | sample 1539141 | NCBI WGS metagenome assembly OBMA01 (sample SAMEA3991484, study PRJEB22521) | metagenome | biome: anthropogenic terrestrial biome; feature: sewage plant; material: raw primary sludge | place: Sweden | collected 2012-09-26 | reverse complement strand
AGCAGCGGTTTTTTAGGACCTGAAACATTTTTCTCTTCTTCACATATAAGAGTTTCAGCCGCATACCTGATTTTTTCTTTTTTCCATTCATCGTCCTGATCAGCAAAAGCATAATAATCGCCAGCAGGACACACTGTCATTAATCTGTAGAAACTATAAGGCACCCCGAGATTTCCAAGATTATCCCTCACAATTGTTACACGTTTATCCGTTTTTTCATACTTTTCAAGGATTTCAACTGTATTATCTTTTGAACCATCATCTCTCACATATACATGGATATTATCATAATCCTGTTTCAGTATGCTGTCCATCTGCCGGCAAATATGCCTTGCCCCATTATATGTAGACATTAATATATTTACTCTTTTATTCACAATACACTCCATATTTTCATTCAACTGGACACACACGTATTATTCCTCAACTTGAGAGATCATTCGATTTTTCTGATGCTGTATAAAAATGATTAATAAATCTCGCTATACCTTTCGGCCAGAATTTCCGGTACATCTCAAAATTCTCTTCTACTCTTCCACCATTTTCAAGTGTCTTTGTAGTTGTTGATTCTTCGTGAATACGATGCGACATCAACGGTTCTGATATATATATAAATTTTCCTTTTTGCCGTGAAAGTTTTTCCCATGCTTCCCAATCCTCCGCACAAATAAAATGATTACAGAAAATCGGAAGTTCTATTTCTTTCATATTATACATAACCGACGGACAGTCTATCGGATCTCCCAAAGATAAAATTCTTCTTCTGACAAATCTGCTGCCTTGAAACATTCGTGCCCTGAGGGGAAACAGCATCAGTCTTTTTATTTTGAGCATTTTTTCATTATATACTTTTTTATTTTCCCTCAGTTCTGTATAATCAGAAAATCCTATTATGCTGTGTCTCTGCTGTACCATTCTTGATAATATATGTCTTGTATATTCTGGTTCATATATATCATCCTGATGAGCAATCGTTGCATATTGTGTATGAACCATTTGCAGTCCAAAGTTCCAGTCCTGAGTAATCCCGCCCTCACCATGGTTCACATAAAGTGTAATATGATATTTTTCTGCTGTTTCCTGTAAATATTCATTAGGCGTATGTGTCACCATTATAATACGAGAAGGTGTCGTCTGATCTATAAGTGAATTTATACAATCTTCCAAATATTCACTTTTCTGATATGCACAAATAACAAATGTATGCAGCATCTTTTTCCCTCTTCCTGATGTAAATTTTTCTTGATTTTATGCTTATTTCTTTAATCTTTTTTTCAATTGAGCGATACTTTCAAGTACATATTTATTTTTCATTATCAAAAGTATTCCAAAATATATCGCTATTGAAAGCAAAACTGAAAAGATAAGTCTATATGCCATTACTTTTATTACAGCCTTTACCAATGTACATGCCGCTATAATTCCTGCAGATGCAATTAATATCTGTAATATATTATTTTTTCCAGGGCATATCGGATACTTGCTTTTTTGATTATATTTTATATAACTCATAACAAAAACAATCGCTTCTGCAATAAGTGTTGTAAGTGCTGCACCTGTAGCTCCCCACATTGGGATTGCCACAAAATTGAGAATAATATTCGACAAAGACGCAATAATTGTAGCCTTAAGAAAATATACTTCTTCTCTGATTATGACCAGAAATGCACTTCCATAAAGACATGATAAAACAGAAAAAACAAGTGCAAGACTAAGTACTCTGAGAGCACCTGCTCCACCAACATATTCAGGTCCGCCGATAATCCATATCACTTCCCTTGAAAGACAAAGAAGCCCTGTGAGAGCAGGAATTGTAATCAATAAAAGTGCATCAACTGTTGCCTCTCCAAGTCTTTTTACTTCATCCATTTCACCTTTTCCATATGCATTTGAAAGTCTTGGCATCACAACACCAATTACTGCATTTATCAAATTCTTTATGATTGTATATATCTTGCTTGCAAAACTGTAAACTCCCACCTCCTTATCATCATTTTTCAAAAATCCAAGAAGTGTAACATCTGAGTTCACATAAATTGTTGTTGCCACGACATTTCCAAACAATACCAGAATCGGAATCAATCTTTCTTTCAGATTTGAAATCTTCACAATCTTTAATTTCACATACTTACGTATATGAAATATATTTAAGAAATTTGCTCCTGCTGTCACGCCTACCATTATTGCAGCATAAATCAGATAATCACTTTTATGTCTGACAAGCATAAACATAAGAATAATTGCAATCATCTGGAATATAATATATCTTATCGTAAGATATTTAAAATCCTCAAAAACTGTATTAAGCCAGTCCGCTCCCACCGTAGTGAAAAAAATTCCGGCACTCTGAATAATAAGAACATTCCTGTATCCTGCAAACTTCGGAACAGTAAAAATCATAATAAATAATATTAAATATGAAATAAGCATTGAACCGATATTTATTGTGAAAACTTCATTTGAAAACTGCTGAAGTTTTTTTCGATCATCTCTGAGTTTTGACCCTTCAAGCACACCATAGCTTGAAATCCCAAGCCCCGCGATAAGCGTAAAATAACTGACAATTGACATACTGAAATCAATCTTCCCGTTATTATCTGCATGAAGCACACGGGTTACATATGGAACAGTTATAAGAGGAAATATGACCTGACATATCTGTTTTACCATATTTAAAATTACATTTACTTTAATTGAATGTTTTTTCATGCTGTTTTTTCAGTACATCCTTTAATTTCATTTCATATTTGTATATTGAATAATCTGATGATGTACATCTGTTTTCATGTGCCATCATGTACTCCTGATCATGTGGATTTTCTTTAAAAAAGACATCGCCCTTAGATTTTTTTTCTGCATATTCTGATAATGATTTCGTAAAATAATGATTTATCTGTATCGGAATTGCTTCATTTTTCATAGGGTTTGAATATTGATTTATACTCACTTTACCATATGCATTCACTGGCGGAAGATTTTTGCCATTATACTGTCCCCACATATGATGATGAAAAATCGAATTTCTAAAAAATCCCGGATCAAAATCATAACTTGTATTGTAGAAACATTTACCTACTGCGTAGAGTTTATCCCAGCAGATGTGAAAACTATCCGTTACAGGTTCTTCTATATTTCTGTCAATCAGTCCGCCTGTTCCAAATATTTTCCAATAAAGCAAAACTGCCGGTCTATTGCTTTCATATTTTTTTAAAAATGAATAAATGTCATTATCCTGTATAGGAACAACAAATTCATCTATATCTATGAATCCCAGCCACCGCGTTTCATCCTTAAACCTTTTTATGCAATCACAATATGATTCCAGCTGCTTCTGTTTATATGGCCAGTCAATAAGCGTTACTGTTCCATCTTCTATATATGAATTCAAAACTTCCATATAGTCATCTTCAGATTCATTATTGTAAAGATAAAAATGATCAACTCCTGCAATTTTATGATATTCAATCCACTCTTTTAAATATGGTGCTTCATTTTTGAAAATTGCAGCTATAGAAACCGAATACTTCTTATTTCCGCCCTGTGCAGGGTGATGAATATTCATATAAATTTTCCAATACAATGATACAGCTTTAATCATAAGCTGTGTCATCTCCCACTTAACGTTCTTTTCAACAGTTCCTGGCAGAACAATTTTTTTCGTTTCTCTGATTTTCATAAATTATGATCCTTATCATTAAATATAAAATGGATTTTATTTATTATTTTTTTTATTTTTTTTATTTCTTTTAATGTCATTTATTATAACATCCGGAAAAAATATCCATACAAATTTCCGCATACACTTCCCAGCTGAGATATAAGCAGATTGGTAATGATAACTTCTTATCATCCTTCTTACCACATACTTTGGAACCTCTGAGTTTTTTAGGCGTTCTTTCATTTCGCGCAGTGATTTAAGCATTTTAGGATAAGAGTCTGACAGGTTGCTCCCTGTGTATTTATGTGTATAAAGTACTTCATGATTTAGCCTTATCTCTGCATTCTTTGCAAGAAGCAGTATCCAGAGATAAACATCATCAGCACCATTTACATTCATTATAGATTTCATCCATAATTCAGGAACTGCTTCCCGCCTGATAAGACACTGCCCAGGTGACGCTATGCGATTCCCTTTATATGAATATGCTTCTATATCTCTTACATCTTCAAAATCATTTTCTGTCTCATACAATTTTTTCGCTGTTCCATCTTCTTTTTCAATGCTTGCATTTGCAACAACAAGGTCACTGCCTTTTACCTTTTCATACTGTGACCTGAAAAACTGTGCTTCAATACTATCATCCTGATCAAGAAACAAAACATACTCTCCTGTCGCATTTGCCAGTCCATGAACTCTTGAATAATGTATTCCACTGTTTTTTTCATTAACAATGATTTTAATTTCAAATGATGCATCCGTAATACCACTGATTTCTTCAATACGTATTTCATCATCAGGACTGTCATTGACAATAATCCATTCTATTTTTCCGTCAAATCCATCAGCTGAACATTTTAAATTTCCATACATATCAGCTAAATACTTTTTCCCATAATAATAAGGAACAATCACTGATATATCACACTTATTATCTATCATTTTTCCATCCCGATACTTTTTATCTTTTATCAGATCTCATTTTTTCAGATTTTATATTTTTCTTTAAATTAAAGTTTTTTTATTTCCCGTCTCAAAAAATTTTTATGTAAAGTTTTTATTATAGAATTTTTATACCAATCTTATTAAGTACAAGCAGTATAAAATAATGAAATGCCGCTTTTTTTATCTGTCGCATTTTATATTCTTCTGTTATATATTTCTTATAATCCGTCAAATCATAGGAAGCTTTATTTTTCATGACTACAAAAAGAAAATAAAGTCGTCCGACCATTTGAATATTATCCTTTTTTACGCATTCAAATGTTTCCTCTGAAATATCTTTACTTTTCTCAAGTTCTCTTATAACAGATAAATATTCTGCAGCAAATGCTTTGAATAAATTATAATTTCCCTTACGCACTGCATTTCCGGTTTCTTCGCACATGATTATAGTATCATCTATTATGTATTTCTGTTTTTCCCTTTCATAAAACAATACAGTTGTATGCGGGAAAGTTTCGTTATATGTCATCTGATCTGACATTTTTTCAAAATCACTCTTCCATATTGCCAGCCCACCCGACCATGATGACCAATATGAAAGACCTCCCACGAACTCGTCAAAGCTATTATATACTGAGACTTTTTCTTTTTGCTTCAGATTTCCATTACTGAAAAAAACCACTGGTTTATCTTTTATATTTTCTTTTACAAATGTCAATATTTGCTGAACAGTCCCATCTTTAAGCAAAAACCGATGATTCACAAACTTTATGAATTCACCCTTTGCCATTTTGAATGATTCTATCTGATTAAGAAACTGTTTTGCCTGAGTTTTTTTATAAATCAGATTTTTATGAGTCATTTGATATTTCAAAATTGCATTCTGAAAATCATTATTATCTCCATTGTCCGCAACAATAACTTCAAATTCATCATCTGGTGCGTTCTGTTCATAAATACTGTCTAACGCCGGGATAACCCATTCTGTTATCCCATTTGTCGGCATACAAAATGAAACCATACACCTGACTCCATTATTATCTGCTGTTTTATTCATGGATTTTCACTCCGATATTTCTACTGTCTGAAAAAATCATCTGTTTTCTGTATTCCTTCAGTAAGATTTGTTCTATTGATTTTTCCATACTCCGCTTCAAATCTTTTAACATTTAAAAAATTTTCCGGTACATCAACTTTACGTGCCTGCTCATAATTTACAACTGCATCTGGTGCAATTTCCTTTTTTATACATTCTATCAGTTCTTTTATACTTATGCCTGAACCAGAACCAATATTATAGAGTTTATATAAAGAGTTCTCAGAAAATGAAGCTTTTACAATAGCTGCTACTGCATCATCAATATAAATAAAATCCCTTACAATACTTCCGTCCCCATATATGTTAAGTGGCTCATTTTTCACGGCACGATATACAAATGTTGTAACAACTCCAAGTTTGCCATTCGGCCTTTGATAAGGCCCATACGGATTTGAAAGTCTGAATATTCTATAATCCAGATTGTACATATAATTATAAAGATACAAAAGTTTTTCTATTGTTATCTTCTGAATTCCATAAGACGTTATCGGATCTGTCGGCATATCCTCAGACAGCGGGCATTCATCATGTTTTCCATAAACCGTTCCTCCGCTTGACAGAAATATTACTTTCTGAACTTCAACTTTTACACATGCGTCAAGTATCCTCGATGTAACAATCACATTATCCCTTATCTCATCAGAAATAAACTGATTTGAATTTGACGGTGATGTAGTACTTAACAAATGAAAAAGCACATCTGTATTTTTCAGCAATTCTTCATAATTCTCGTCAGTTTCAAATTTTGAAACTTCATATTTCACATTTTCGAAACCAAACGAACGGATTGTATCAAAATATACATCTTCCTTATCTATAACTGTTATATTCATTTCATTATTTTGTGCTAATTTTTTTACCAGATTTGTTCCTATAAATCCTGCAGCACCAACTATTGTAATATTCATTATTTTTCCTTTATTAAATCTTTATTTGAATTCTCTGTCCATATTTCTTCTCAAAATCTTTATTTTGATTTTTTAGAAATCAAATATATTTTACAATCTTTGCCGGATTTCCGGCGACTACACAATTTGCCGGAACATCTTTTGTCACAACTGCTCCTGCTGCAACCACTGCAGCTTCACCTATTGTAACCCCCGGTAAAATAACAGCATTCTCACATATCCAGCATCTGTTTCCTATTTTTATCGGTCCTTTACTGTAAAGTTCCCGCTCATCAGGATGGATTTTCAATTCATCAACCGAATTTTTTCCATGTGAGTGATCAATTATCATAACATGGCTCCCGAACAGGCAGTCATCTCCTACTTCGATTTTATTTATGCATCCTATATGTATGGCAGAATTTATATGCACCTGATCTCCCAGTTTTATTTCCGGATGATAATTTATACCTCTGTATGAATCCCATGCCTCTATTCTTGATTCCGAACCAATTATGCAGTTTTTACCAATCGATATATATTTTGGATTAAAAAAAGTCAGATGAAATCCAAATATAGGATTCTCACCGCATGATTTCATCTTTTTCTTTAGTGAACCATAATATATAGAAAGAATTATTTTTTTTATTATCATGATAATCTGCACCCTGTTTTTTACTTCAGTTTTTCCAAATGTTCTTACTTCAGTTTTGCCATCTGCCCTTATTTTACACCACTATCATTTCCACTCTTCATCATATATCTCACTGATCAGGTCTGGTATATCATTATTATCCATATATTCCTGAGTATATTTAAGCTGCACAGGTTCAGCATTATAATCATTGCAAATTTCCATCAGTTTCTTTGCTATCTGCTCTGGCATACATCTGTCAAGAGATACAATATTCGGATTAAAATATGATAAATCTTTATTTGCATATCTATTTGTAATTGTCTTAATTCCAAATGCCGACATTTCAAGCGGAGGATATGATGGATGCGGAGATACCATTAATGAAATTCCCGCATATGTACGGAACATTTCGTCTGCATATTCATCAAGTGTTACTTTTCCTTCGCAGTGAATCTTATTATTTTTCAAAGTTATATCATCAAATTTCTCACCTAATGATAATATTTTCCAGTTTTTTGAATCTGCATAATGCCTGTCCCATATCCTTAGTGCCTGTCTGACAATATCAAATGCATTTCTGTCGCTTCCAGGTCTGCCATAGATAAGAATTTTTCTTTCTTTTACAACTTCCTTCTTTGATATCAGTATATCTTTTAATCCCGTATTCAAAACCGGTCTGAAATCTTTTTCAATTTTAAAACTGTATCCAAGATTTTTAAAATATGTGTGCAGTTCACGTGAATTAAATATTGCCACTGTGTGATCTGCATATGCATGATATGTTTCTTCTGCCAAAACATATTCCGATGACCACGGATAAAATCCTGGTTCAAAATCCTGAATCAGATAAATCAGATCATTCCTCTCTCCACCATATATTTTTTCCTGCCAGCTTATAGTTTTTTGAATGCTGTACGCTGTCACCCACGATGTTGCAATAAATATGTCTTTCGATCCGACTGGAATTTTCAGATCTTCTCCAAGAAAAAATATACCATTTTTTTCACCATTATGAATATATCCATCTATCGTTGTTGCAGTTTTTTCATTATATCTTTCTCCGCCAACAATTATTACGCGGCTATCCCAGCCTGTTATTTCAGCAAACTTAAGCATGAATTTTATTGCTGCTGAAATACCTGCAAAAACATATTCCTTTCCAAAATTCGGTATAAGAAGATTCAGCCTGTATTCATCCTGTTTCATTTCCTTCGGGTGTATGTAATACATTGCATCTGAATTGAAAATACGGCGGATCTTCACCTTGCTGCTTAAGCTTGAATATAATTTCGATGCCATAAACGCACTGTTACATTTCATAAATATATTATCTTTAGTTAACACATTAATTCCTCCGTATCTATCAGATTTTCTGTATCTGTCAAATTTCTCTGCTGCTGTGAAATCACTTACCAAATACTTTTAAAATCGGAATCAAAAGCTTTAATCCATCCATCATATAATATGTTCTGACAGCCAGATAAAACTTGCATTTTTCTCCATCCGGTTTTTTCCGGCAGATATAAATATTTTTTCTGTATCCTGCAAAATGCATTTCCATCCATTGTGAAAGGCGTATATACATGCTTTCAATATCTCGTCTTCTGCTTCCTTTAAAAGTAAAAAGCATATACCATACAATGTATCTTGCAAAAAAATAAACCGTCAGCGAATCATTTAAAAACGTTCTGTTCCATTTTATTTTTTCATAAATATTATCAAGCAGATAAATTGGATCTACATCTTCTGAGATCATCTTCTGAGATGTATTGGAAACAGACTTCGTATTATATATCCAATAATAATTCGTCTGAGGCAAAGTATACTTTTTCCCGGCAAACGCAAGTGCCGTTATGTTAAAATAGATATCTTCACCTATTGGTGATTTCAAAAAAGCAATTTCATTATCAATGAGAAACTGTCTGCGGTAAATATGTGCCCACGGTGCCGTCACCAACATCTCAGCAAATCGTCCTTCGTCCGGAACAACGGTAAACAATTTTTCTTTCTTATCTGTAATCCTGACATAACCGCCTGTTACAATATCAGCTCCGTGTTTTTCGGCTTTTTCTGCATAGGAACTACAGTAATCCTTTCCTATTACATCATCCTGATCAACAAACATAATATATTTACCGTTTGATTTCAGAATACCCAGATTTCTGGTATCTGCAACTCCTTCATTTTCCTTTTGTATCAGGCTTATATTTTTTATATTATTCCCATATTTTGAAAAGTATCTGTTTATGTATTTTTCGGCAGTTTCAAATGTTCCATCATCAGAACCATCATCTATCATAATTAATTCAATATTAGTATAATCCTGCCGAAAAATACTTCCGATACAATGCAAAACTTGCTTGCCAGATTTGTAAAGCGGAACAATAACCGTAACACATGGAAGTATATTTACGTTTATTTTTTCTGCTGTCCATTTTAATTCTTTATAGTTTTCTTCCAATTACCTGTACCTCACAAGTATTAGCCTGCAGAAACGATAAAGCATGTAACTGTAAAAAAGTATCATAAATACTTTTCTTGCAATATAATATTTTTTATCCTTTGATAGAGAAACAGTATACCTGTTTCCGCTTAATGCAATAACAAGTGCCGGAAACTGCGGAAGAAAATATCTGCCCTGAACACCATCTATCCATGTGAAGTTTAATAAATTGTATGCTATTTTTGATGGGCTTTCATCCAGACTGTAATTATTCAGCATAAATGTCCATGTTACCTGTGACATAAAAATAACAACAACCGTACAGGCAACAAGAAATACCATCCATAATCTCTTCTTTATTGTAAGAGCAGTCATTTTTTCATAATCTTTTTCCTCTCCCACAATGCAAAGATATGTGAGTACACAAAAGAAAATCATAATAAACGGATATGAATATGACAGCTGAAGTCTTCCTATATCTCCTACAAAAGTTCTCATATAAAAATCACCAAGCTTGTAAAATGAATCGGCGACTATAAATGAAAACCATCTTAGATTTATGAAACATGCAAAAAATGTTTTTATATATGGATGATTCCTGAAAATGAACATCACCAGTGCCATAATCATGATGAGGAGAACAATAACCAGAATTCTGAATTTATATATCCATTTTGCCACATCAAACTGCCTGTTTCCTTTTTTTCCTATATAAAGCTGATACTTATCCCTTGGAACAATCAGAATGATTCCTGCCAAAAGCGCATATGGTATTTTTATCAAAGCTATCACACAAGTTAAAAACAGTATCAGTAAAATGCTTCTCCACCCGACCGGTTTTTCCCTGACACTAAGATTTAAAATATATGCAGTAAGAAGGAATGATACAGGAATCAGTACTGCATCATAACTTATTGATGAACATTGCTGAATCACCATCGGCATGATTAAGCAAAAAAAGAATAAATCTTTTCGATATGGAACAAGCTTCAATACAATAAATCCAATCAATAAATAAAATAAAATCGAAAATAATCTGGACAGCCAAAAACATTTATAAACTGTCAGGTGCAGCATAAGTCCAATATAAAGTCCGATTCCCTGCGGAAGATACTTTACAGCTGAAATTGTCGGTTTCAGGTCTGTAATCTTACAAACATTTTTTGTCTTATGAGATACTTTCTCATAATAAATATTGAAATTTACCGGTTTATTCTCCATGCTTTCAGAAATCCATTTAGATGTAAATATATCATCCAAAATTTCATTGGTATATGAAGGAGCTCCAAAAGCATATCCTATACTCCTCAAATGCACCTGTTCATCCGGTATCTGTGGAAATGGAATATGTTTTGCTGAATAAAGTGAAACTATAAGAGCAACAATTAAGAATATGTATTCTATTTTCATATGGGAAACGACCCAATCTGCACATCTTTTCATTGTTATTTTATCCTGTCTGATTTCTCTGTAATATGTCTGTCTGAAAATTGCTGTTCTTTATGTCCGTTATCTGCATGTGAATATTTTATTGCGGTATCTCTTCTTAAAATAGCCACTTCCTGTGAAAGTCTTTTTACTTTTTCCTGAAGAAGATCTATAGTTTTTGTCATATTATAAATAAGACTTACAAGAAGTATTATTGCCAACAGCAAAAGAAAGTTTACCGGTGTTTTTATTCCGAATAAATGAGTAAGCCAGCCAAGGAACTCCTGCCATATTGTCATAATTCCAAGCAATAGTGCAATAAATATCCATCCTATCCCGAATTTAAAATCCAATTTTTTCCTCGCAATCTGCGAAATTATAAAAGCTATAGATAAAACCAGAC
>OBMA010002194.1_pt1 | contig 11501 bp, 9 predicted proteins | sample 1539141 | NCBI WGS metagenome assembly OBMA01 (sample SAMEA3991484, study PRJEB22521) | metagenome | biome: anthropogenic terrestrial biome; feature: sewage plant; material: raw primary sludge | place: Sweden | collected 2012-09-26 | reverse complement strand
AAGAGTGGTAAACTTCCTGAAGATTTTGTAGAAGGAATGATATGTACGGGCGGCTGTGTCGGAGGTCCGTCAAAACTGAAAACTGAAGTTGAAGTAACGAAAGCACGGGAAGAACTTCTTCAAAAAGCAGATGAAAGAAAAATCTTGTCAAATCTTGAACAGTATCCTATGGATAAATTTTCAATGTATAGGGATGGACATATGCAGTAAATAGAAAACCGGCAGTATAATTTATCACATGTCATAAATGATGAGTGATAGATTGTCTGCCGGGAATTTTATTTTGTAAATATAAAATCAAAAAGGTAAAAATATGAATATTCAAATATTTGGAACATTAAAAAATTTTGATACGAAAAAAGCTGTGAGATATTTTAAGGAAAGAAGCATATCTGTTCAATTTATAAATCTAAAAGAAAAAGAAATGAGCAAGACGGAATTCACAAAGATAAGTCTGGCTGTCGGAGGTTTTGAAAAAATGATAGATAATGACAGCAAAGATCAGGATACGCTGATGCTCATAAAATATCTTTCTCCAGAAGATAGATTTTTAAAGGTTCTTGAAAATCAACAGATTTTTAAACTGCCGATTGTGCGAAATGGCAGCAAGGCAACTATCGGATACCAGCCGGACATATGGAAAGAATGGAAATAAATATCAATGACCATGACCGGAAGGTGTAACAGGTGTGTAATCAAGATTAAGAGCATCTGCAACAGCTCCGATGATTCCATTGCTCGAGTATGTTGCGCCGCTTACGGTTGATACATCAACAGACTGGCTGTCAATTATTTCACTTATGACACCGGCTTTTGCCCTGTCAAAAAATTCAGCATTGTCGGAATCTGAAACAATTTCTATATCTGTTATTTTTCCTCCTGAAACTGTAACATTTACATCAACAGCTCCGCGAAATCCTGTTCCTGAACCAGAATAAGTACCATCTTTAAATGTACTGTCAGTTTCAGCAGATTCTGTAGATGCAGCGGATTCAGATGATGATGTTGATTCAGTTGATGCGGCAGAATCAGCCTGATCAGATGTAGAATTTCCATCAGATGAATCATCTCCCCATACGATATTTGCAGAGTCTGAAGAATCTGAACTATTTGAGGAATCAGACGAATCTGAACTGCTGTCGGATGCTGTGAAAGATATACTGGATGAAGAATCAGCTGTAAATATATTTTTTTCAGCAATATTACCAGCCATAAAAAGTCCAAGTATTGCAGCAGAAGCAACAGTCCCGTTTATTGCAGCAGAAGCGTTATCTGTAAGACAGTCCTTAGGACAGACTTCAGTACATTTCATACAATCAATGCATTCTCCTGAATTTACAACTTTATTTTTTGAAATGTTAATTCCCATACTGCATGTTTTGTCACATAAGCTGCAATTTATACATTCATCAGGCTTTCTTTTTATCTTGAACAATCTGCCAATTGATACAAGTGAGAAGATACCGCCAAGAGGGCAAAGATAGCGACAGAAAAATCTTTCTTCGAAAAATGAAGCAATTAAAATTATTAAGAATAAAAACATTCCAACAGTCATTATATATTCTGAAATGTGTACAATATCAAAAGTTGCTATAAATCCAAATATTGTCCAAGGGCTGAAATCAGCACTCATTTTCCAGATGCCGCTCCATATAAAAATGCAGCATACAGCCAGAATTATATATTTACCGAATTTTAGAATATGATCATATTTTTTTCGAATTCTCTTCTTTTTTGGAAAAATAAGATGAGATATAAAATGAATCAAATCCTGAATTGCACCAAATGAACATAAGTAGCCGCAGAAGAAACGTCCCCATAATATCGTGATAGGAAATACAGCAAGAACAAGAAAAACATCTGAGCCATTTGAAGCCATTGAAAAAGTATTTGCAGCTGCAGCTGTTATAAGATTTGGAATGGCATGAAATACTGAAATGAAAAGACCTGGGAAAAATATGAATGCAGCAATTTGAATAATGTGGCGGATTATTTGTGTTATATGAATATTTTTTTTGAGATTTTTCATAATGATACCTCCTTTGAATTATAATTATTATCTACTGCTTTCAATACTGAGTTTTACAGGATTCATAAGGCTGAATGGAAATGTTGAAAAGACATTTCCGTCCCTTGTTACAAATATTGCATCAATATTTTTCTTTCTGAGAAGAGCAGTTCCTTCAGATAGACCAAGGATCATAACAGTGGTTGCCAGTACATCAAGTGTTTCAGCGTTATGACCTTTAAGTGTTACACTTACAAGATCTTTGTCTGAGGGGCTCATAGTTCTGGGATCAATAATGTGGTGAATAATATTATGATTAATATTTGCCCATTGTTCATAAATTCCGCTTGTAACCAATGATTCATTATCTTTTAAAGGAATAATTCCCATGATTTCACCGGTCTTCATAAATGGGTTCTGAATACCTGTTATTCTGGAATGTCCGATTATTTTTACGGAACCTCCAAAATTAATTACAGCATTTTTTATATTTTTTTCTTTTAAAATGCTGTACGCCATTTCAACAGCAAAACCTTTTGCGATACCGCCGAAATCAAGGGCAGCATTTTTGCTGTCAAGACATACCATATAAGTATCAGCTTTTTGGGTTAATGAAATGCATCTCCATGAAACAGAGTCGGAATCTGCGAAATATTCAGATATTTCATGTTTTTTAATTGACTCTCTCCAGAAAGCAGTTGCTTTTCCTTTAGTCACATCAAAAATCCCATTTGTCATTTTTCCATATTTTTTCGAATCATTCAGCAGTCTGTATACATCATAAGGAACCTCAATATACTTTACACCGGCAGATTCATTTATAGTGGAAACAATACTATTTTTATCAAAGATAGTGAGCATAGAATCAAGCTCCAGCATTTTTGATCTGATGTATCTGAGAATGTTAATATTGCATTTTTCATAAACAGTTATCTTGTTAACTGTTCCAAAAGCCATAAAGATATCTTCAATCATAATCATCCCTCCATTTCCGGTTGCTTTGATGATTTGAATATACATAGGATTCCTTAAACAAAGCTTAAAATATAAACAGAAAATATACTTTTATCATTTTAATAAATATTGCAAAAAAGTATGAAATATATGTGAAAAAAAAAGAAAAAGTCTCAAAAATCCAAAAGGACTTTTGAGACTTTAATGAAATAAAAAGCAGGGGATGAGAGAATCGAACTCCCGCTAAAGGTTTTGGAGACCCTTGTCATACCATTTGACCAATCCCCTGTGTTTTACACAGCTTTTAAATACTACCACCTGAACTTGGCATATGTCAAGACCTAATTGATGATCAGGCGTTTTACATTTGTGATTTCAGTTGTGAGTTTGCTGCCTTATTTATTGACTGTTGTGGAAAAGCATTGGCAGATGCAGTCTACAATGATAAATAAGGTTACATTATCATATTCATAAGGCGTGGAAATCTTTTATATATGTGATATAATTTCAAAATATGTGCAGATACACAATTAAGGAATGAGAGGACTTATGATATGGCAAATGAAATAACTCCAAGTACATTGCAGGGTTTTATGGAGCTTTTACCAAGAGAACAGGTTGTATTTAATAAGATTAAGAGAACATTAGAGGATACATATAAGCTTTATGGATTTTATCCGATTGATACTCCTGTACTTGAGAAAAGTGAGATTCTTCTTGCTAAAGCTGGTGGAGAAACAGAAAAACAGATATATCGTTTTGACAGGGGAGATACAGATATCACAATGAGATTTGATCTTACTGTTCCACTGGCCAGGTACGTTGCGCAGCATTATAATGATCTGTCATTTCCATTTAAGAGATATATGATTGGTAAGGTTTATCGTGGAGAAAAGGCACAGCGCGGAAGATTTCGTGAATTTTATCAATCAGACATTGATATAATAGGAAATAACGGACTTAATATATTAAATGATGCGGAAATACCAAGTATTATTTATACAGCTTTTATGCGTCTCGGACTGGAAGATTTTACGATACGCATAAATAACAGAAAACTTCTTAATGGATTATTTGATATTTTTGACTTGAGCGATAAGTCTGCTGATATTCTTCATGAGATAGACAGGTTTGATAAAATAGGTCGTGAAAATGTTGTTGAGTGTCTGGAAAAAGATGGAATAAATAAAGAAAATGCAGAGGCAATTCTTGATGTACTTTGCAATAAGGGCACAAATGAGGAAATTTTATGCGGACTTGAAAAATATATTGGTAAAAGTGAAAAATTTGACGAAGGGCTGACAGAACTCCGAGATGTGATAAATTATATCAACAAATTTGGTGTTCCGGAGAAATTCTATTGTATAGATCTTACAATAGCAAGAGGACTGGATTATTATACAGGTACGGTATATGAAACAATATTTAATAAGCATCCTGAAATTGGAAGTATATGCAGTGGTGGAAGATATGATAATCTTGCAGGATTTTATACAAAACAGCAGCTTCCCGGAGTAGGTATGTCCATTGGACTTACGAGACTTTTCTTTATTTTAAATGATAAAAATTATCTTGATAAGTCAGGAAGTTATCCTGCGGAGGTACTTATAATTCCAATGATGGAAGATATGTCATATGCTGTTGAAGTATCTTCAAAACTTCGTACAGCAGGTATAGCAACGCAGATTTATCTTGAAAAGAAAAAGACAAAGGGAAAGATGGAATATGCTAATAAACTATCAATTCCGTATGTAATATTTATAGGTGAAGATGAAATAAGTACGGGAAAACTTACAATAAAAAATATGGAAACAGGAGAACAGAAAGAAGCAGATATAGATGAAATAATTTCATTTATAAATGAAAATATGAAATCTGGCGATAAAGAAAAAGTTATAACGTATTAAGTCGAACTGTCATATATGATAAATTGATGACGATTTATGGCTGATAGATTTATAAAACAGAAAGTACCCTCCTTACCGGAAAAGTAGAAAAATGGTAAGGAGGGCATTTTTATTTTTAGTGGTATTATTTTTGATTTCTGATATATAGGCTGATCAGCCGCCAAGTTCAATCATACGGTCAATAGGTTTTCTTGATTGACGGATGACTTCGTCTGAAAGTGTGATTTCTTCTCCTCCATTACCTGTTACAGAATTATAAATGTCAACAAGAGTGGTCATTTTCATGTTATGACATACACATTCTTTAGAGAGAAGGTAAAATTTCTTGTCTGGGCATTTGAATTGAAGATGCTGAACAATTGAACTTTCTGTTCCGATTATAAATTCTTTAGCTGAGCTTTTTTCAGCATAATTCATTATGCCGGTTGTACTTCCGATATAATCTGCCTGTTCAGTAACTTCAGCCAGACATTCAGGGTGTACAAGCAGGAGAGCATCAGGATGGGAAGCTTTCATGGAAATAACATCTTTCTTTGTCATACGCTGATGAGTAGGACAGCCGCCTTTAAAAAATTTAAAATTCTTTTCAGGCATCTGTTTTGAAACCCAGTTGCCAAGATTAGAATCAGGAATAAAAAGTATATTTTTATCTGGAATATTATTTAGGATTTTTACAGCAGAAGAGCTTGTAACAATGATATCGACTGCAGTTTTAAGAGATGCAGTTGTGTTTATATAAGCAACTGTTGTATATCCGGGATTTTCCTTCTGCATTTTAATTACGTCTTCACGAGACATCTGAGCTGCCATAGGGCATCCGGCAAGTGGATTGGCAAGAAAAACTCTTTTCTCCGGTGAAAGGGTTTTGACTGTTTCAGCCATGAAACGAACTCCTGCCATAATAACTGTCTTATTATCTGATGCTGCAGCTTTTACAGCAAGACCATAAGAATCTCCAACATAATCGGCAACTTCCCAGATATCATGACTCTGATAGGCGTGAGCCAGAATACATATATCACGTTCTTTCTTTTCTTTGATGATAAGATCCTGCAATTCTCTGGTTTCCATAAAAGACCCCTTTGTAATGAATTATTTTCGTTATTATAGCACGGAACATTAATGTGTCAAGACAGCTGTAAAAATAAAACTTTACATCTATCTTGTCAGCCTGGGCGCGGCATGATATAATCCCCGACAAGTCGGTATTTATTGATGAAAGGAAAAATGTTTATGGACACGTGTTGTACAGCAGAAAAGGGAAATGCAGATAATATAAAAGAAAATAAGAAAATAAAAGAAAATGAGAAAATAAAAGAAGAAAGTGAACCGGATGCGGAAAGACAAAACGGTCTTTGTAACAGCTATGCTGCAAAAGAGTTTTTAAAAGCAGGAGATATAAAAGCTGTTATAAATCCTGAAATCACATTTGAAAATAAATCAAACAGAGCGGTCCATACAGATATTCTGATTGTAGGATGTGGATGCTCCGGTCTGTATGCTGCGCTGAATCTTCCACGAGATAAGAAAATAACAATAATTACAAAATCTGATATAGAAAGTAATGACTCATATCTTGCACAGGGTGGAATTTGTATGTTAAAGGACGAAGCTGACTATAACAGTTACTTTGAGGACACAATGAAGGCCGGCCATTATGAGAATGATAAAGAGTCAGTTGAAATTATGATCCGTTCATCGCAGGAAGTTATAAGAGATATGATCGGGTATGGTGCACGTTTTGCCAAAACAGCGAATGGAGCACTTGAATTTACAAGAGAAGGGGCACATTCTGATAAGAGAATCCTTTTTCATGAGGATGTAACAGGTAAGGAGATAACAAGTCATCTGCTTGCTGCAGCAGCAAAACTTCCTAATATTACTTTTTTTGAGCATACGACAATGCTGGATATTCTGACAGATGAGAAAAACTGTTATGGTGGCGTTGTAAAAGCAAAAGATGGTTCAGTATATAAAATTATGGCGGGAATTACGATTCTTGCTATGGGTGGTGTAGGAGGACTTTACAGGCACTCAACAAATTTCAGACATTTAACAGGTGATTCTCTGGGAATTGCACTTAAACATAATATTCAGTTGAAAAATATAAATTATATTCAGATTCATCCGACGACATTTTATTCAGAAGAACAGGAAAACAGGAGTTTTCTGATATCTGAATCAGTTCGTGGAGAAGGTGCACTTCTGTATGACAAGAATATGAAACGTTTTACAAATGAGCTTCTTCCAAGAGATCTGCTTACAGAAGAAATCCGTAAACAAATGAAAAAAGACGGAACAAAACATGTCTGGGAAGATTTGAGACCAATTCCGACAGATGTTCTTAAAATACATTTTCCGAATATTGTGGAACACTGTAAAGAGGCAGGATATGATGTATTTAAGGAGTGTATTCCGGTTGTACCTGCGCAGCATTATTTTATGGGAGGGATTAAAGTTGATCATGTGAGTAAGACATCAATGAGTCAATTATATGCAGTAGGAGAAACGGCATGTAATGGAGTACATGGTAAGAATCGTCTGGCCAGTAATTCACTTCTGGAGAGCCTTGTATTTGCAAAACGTGCGGCTGAGGACATTACTGAAAATATTGATAATGCTATTTATAATGATCAGTTTACAGATAATATTGATATAGCATATTTTGAGGATTACAGGTCACTTCAGGATGAAAGACACAGACTCGTTGAAAATGCAATAAATGAAGCAAATGGTGAAAAAAAAGCACCGGCAGAATACAGAACATGGTAGGCTCTGGCAATATAAGACCTAGTAAGATTGCAGAATAAAATTGTGGATATCATAAAATAAGATTACAGAATGAAATCGTAGAATGAGAGGAAAAAATATGTTTGATCCTATTACATTAAAATTAAATGTAGATCCATTGATAAAGAGTGCACTTCGTGAGGATATTTCAGAAGAAGATGTTTCAACTAACAGTGTTATGCCTGATGCAGAGGATGGAGCAGTTGACCTTATAGCAAAGGAAGAAGGAATTATATGCGGACTTCAGATATTTGAGCGTGTATTTTCATTACTTGATTCCCAAATAAGGTTTGAAACAGATGTTAAAGATGGAGACAGAGTGAAAAATAAAGAAAAAATAGGTACTGTATATGGAGATATCCGTGTTCTTCTTTCAGGTGAAAGGACTGCACTCAACTATCTTCAGAGAATGAGTGGTATTGCAACATATACAAATAGTGTAGCATCACTTCTTGCAGGAACATCTATAAAATTGCTGGATACAAGAAAAACTACTCCAAATAATCGTATATTTGAAAAATATTCAGTACGTGTAGGCGGAGGACATAATCACAGATACAATCTATCAGATGGTGTGCTTTTAAAAGATAATCATATAGGAGCTGCAGGTGGTATAAAAGAGGCAATTGCAGCAGCAAAAGAATATGCTCCATTTGTAAGAAAGATAGAAATTGAAGTTGAAACACTGGAACAGGTTAGTGAAGCGGTTGAGGCCGGAGCAGATATAATAATGCTTGATAATATGAACCATGATATGATGAAAGAGGCAGTTTCTATAATCAGCGGTAAGGCTGAAATCGAAATTTCCGGAAATGTTACAAAAGAAAATATAGAGAAAATAAAAAATCTGAAGGTGGATTTTATTTCAAGTGGAGCACTTACACATTCTGCTCCAATTCTGGATCTGAGTTTAAAAAATCTTCGTCATGTCTGAAAATTGTTATATAAAAAAATTTGTGACACAGAAATGTGACATAAAAATAACATTATAGTAAGTAATATAGAAAATAAAGGTGCGCTATGAAGGGTGAAGAACGCAGAAATAAAATAATAAATTTTCTGGAAAAGAGTAATTCTCCTGTACCCGGAAGTGTTTTGGCAAAAGAATTTGGAGTCAGTCGTCAGGTTATAGTTCAGGATATTGCTTTGATCCGGGCGCGTGGAATGGAAATTTATTCGCTCAGTAAAGGGTATGAAATTCATGAAAAAGGACGTAAGTCGAGAGTATTTAAGCTGATCCATTCTGATGATGAGGTTCGTGAAGAACTGACAATAATTGTTGATCATGGTGGATATGTTGAAGATGTATTCGTTTACCATAAGGTATATGGAGTGATACGAGGTGAACTCGGAATTCATTCGAGAAATGATATAAACAATTATATCGATAAAATAAAGAGTGGAAAATCAAAACTGCTTAAGAATACCACATCAGGATATCACTATCATACTGTTACTGCTGAAAGTGAAGAGGTTCTTGATATTATACAGCAGAAATTATCAGAAATAGGGTTCCTTGCCAAACTGCAGGACTATGAGCCGGTTGATTTCTGGAATGAAACATCAGAGAATGATTAAGAAATATAATATATATATGAACATTTGCAGTTAAATATAAAAGCTTTTTATTGTTAAAATATTTATAAGAACGTGCTTAAAATGATTGAATCTGAACAAAATTGTGCAGATTGTCAAATTGAGTGCGTTTTTTTGTCAAAAATAATCAAAAAAAATCATTTAAGCTAAAGAGATATGGTGCTACAATCTGTAACAGGGATGTGGTCATTTGATATTTAACTATTCGGCGGAGGTGAGGTAATGATTTCACAATCTCAGTTTGCACTCATATCAATGCTTGTAATATTAATACTTATGATTTTTTTTCATAGGAACAGATATCTTCCGATACAGCAGAATCATTACTTTCATTCAATTATGCTGGCGCAGATTATATCGTGTCTTTTAGATATTTCGTGCTCATTAGGAATCAGCAATGTAGAAAAGATATCAGTAAGTGCAGCTACAGGATTAATACTGCTTTATTTTATAAGTTATTGTAATGTTGTAATACTGCTGTTTCTTTATGTAAAGGCACTTTGTCTTGTGGATTCCTATAAGAAAAGACCGGTATTTTTGATGTTTTATATTCCGATATTTGTGACATTTATCATATATCTGCTTGCACCCGCAAATAAATTTGTGTTCTATTTTAATGGAAATATATATATGCATGGACGTGGATATGTAATTTTCTCAATTGTCACGGCGGTATATGCATTTATGGGTATTGTAATAACATTTGCAAGAAGAAATGTAGTTTCTAAAACAAACAGATTTACAGTTTATCTGGTTTATGCAGTTATGATAATTGGACTGATTGCCAGAAATGGTGATTCTGTCTCATTAATAATGAATGTATTTATGATGGTTAATATCCTGGTTCTTTATCTTGTCAGGCAGAATCCTGAGAATTATCTTGATCGGGAAACGCGTCTCTTTAATGAAGACGGATTTGAGGAACTTCTTCATGAGGAATTTGTCAGAAAGAAGAGAATGTCGCTATTTTGTTTTGATATTTATAATTATGAATCTTTTCGCAGGGCATACGGCAGTGATGAGGTAAATGATGTGAAATGCCAGATCGCTGATTTTATAACTGAAAATTACCCGGAAGCAGTTCCATTTTATTTAAGTCGTGGAAGATATGTTGTGGTTTGCTGTGACGGACGAGATGTTACAGAAGATGCACAAAAAATGAGTGATCGTTTTAAAAAATTCTGGGATATAGGAAATGAAAGAAATCGTTATTACAAGAAACGTGGATATGGAGTATTTGAAAGAAACAAATCCAAAAATACCAGTAGTAAAGTTCCTGAAAACAATGCCAAGGTTCATTTGAAAGCATATATAAATATTATTCCACAATCAATTTATTTAAAAAACCTTCAGGATACAAAGGATTTAGTAAGCCGTTCAATAAGTATTTCTGATTCAGAAGCCAGTCAGAATATATATGTAATGGATGAAAAACGTCAGAAAAAACTGGAACGTAATTCCGATATAGAAAAAGAAGTTGAAGAGGCAATTGCAAATAATACAATAGAAGTATATTATCAGCCGATATATTCTACCGAAACCGGAAAAATAAATTCTGCCGAAGCACTTGCACGTTTGTACAGTGATAAATATGGGTTTATTTCACCTGATGAATTTATTCAGATAGCTGAACAAAGTGGAGATATTGTTCAGCTTGGAACACAGATATTTGAAAAAGTCTGTGCATTTATGAAAAAATTTGATATTCATTCATGTGGACTTGAGTATATTGAAATAAATCTTTCTCCGATTCAGTGCAGAGATCCTTTTCTGGCAGAACAGCTTTTTGAAATTGCCAAAAAACATGAAATTCCATCTGAGTATATAAATCTTGAAATTACGGAAACAGCGACAGAGGATTTGGAACTTATAGCTGCACAGATTTCACAATTAACAGAAGGTGGAATAACGTTTTCAATGGATGATTATGGAACAGGATATTCTAATCTTGTGAATATTTTTAATCTGCCTTTCCATATTATAAAAATTGATAAATCTATTGTATGGGCATATTTTGATAAAAAGAATGATATACTCGAAGATTTGATAAGAATGTTTAAAAAGCGTGGATATTTCATAGTTGCGGAGGGTGTGGAAACTGAAGAAATGGTAGGAAAACTCACAGAATTAAATTGTGATTATCTGCAGGGATTTTATTTTTCGAAGGCAATTCAGGAAGAAGAGTTTGAAAAATATGTAAAAAATTTTAATCAAAAAAAAATAAAGCAGGATAATATATTTTAACT
>OBMA010002191.1_pt1 | contig 11505 bp, 11 predicted proteins | sample 1539141 | NCBI WGS metagenome assembly OBMA01 (sample SAMEA3991484, study PRJEB22521) | metagenome | biome: anthropogenic terrestrial biome; feature: sewage plant; material: raw primary sludge | place: Sweden | collected 2012-09-26 | reverse complement strand
TCTGAAAGCTCTGTAAATAAGGTGTCTTTATAATCATAAGACGTTGCAAAGTCATACGTTCTTTCTGGTTTTATTTTCTCATCATCGCCTTTTTGATACATCGCAAAGTTTTCTTGACTTAGGAAAATTTTCTTATCACTCGTATTCTTAATATTGACCTCAAGTGCGATATACGCAGTATCATCACTTGTTTCTTTTTTATCAGAAAGCGCATAATAGCCTTTTTTAAGATTAACTTCTAAGCCTGCTGCTTTCGCTGCACTTGTTTTAGCATCATCTTTCTTAGCACCACTCCCGCCACAGCCTGTGAGCAATAGTGCTGATGTCAAAGCTAAAGCAATAATTCCAATTTTCTTTTTCATAGTTCATTCTCCTATTAATTATTTTTTTATATTAACTGTTGAAAGTGGTTTTATCTTTTTACTTCACAACAAAGGCTAGGATAAAGAAAACACCACTAACTAAGTTTAATACCGACTCTATCAAAATAATCGCACTTGCGCCCGATAACAATCCTCCAATAGTGGCTGGTACAGAGACTATTAACCAAAGAATGCCGATAACAAGTAAGAATATCCGCCATCCTTTATCATCTCTCTTATCAATCTTGACATAGGCAATCCAAGTCAAAATTTGCAAGATAAGATTGATAACCATACTGATAAAAATACCTTTAGCAAATGCCGTATTTACTATAATACAGATGCAAATAGTGCAAATATTAGTGTCCTAAAAGCCGTTATCACAAAAGTTAAGCTTGCTATTATATTGCCCCATAAAGCACTTTGTTTACTTGTCATTTTTTCTCCGTAAAATAGCTATCTTCCTTCACAAACAACTCTTTCGTCAGTAACAAAAGTCTTGCAATCAATGAAATTTATGTTATTTCCCTTCAGTCGTTAAGTAAATCACGCCCATCCAGTAAAAACCTTGTAATTTTTCAGATTGAATCGAACTAGCAACCTTTTGCCCAATAATACCAAACTGTGTGTCATCCAATTCATAAGTCGTCCGGAGTGTCGCTTTACCATTTTTATTCAGCTGAGCAACCAATTCCGTAGCAGCCTTATCTTGATCAAAGAATTTCTTCTCAACATGGTAAAATTCTTTATCAGCATCAGAGTCACTTGCTTTATAGGCCGAAAGTTTGCTATTAATCACATAACGATCATCTTCCACTAAAACTTTCTGCGATGATTTATTTGGTAGATTCAGTAAGGCATTATTAACCATATCATTATCGTTATTAGTCGCATCTACAATCGCCCACTCATTACCAATTTTAACTTTATTCCAAGCATGCGGTACTTCGCCATCCAGATAACCTGTTACAACAATCGCATCTAATTTCGCTTCATCTGCTAGTAATTTGAAAGCTGAGGCATAGCTAGCACAAACACCAACTTTATTAATCAGAACACCGTAAGGTGTAAAGGAATCATTAAATTTCTCATCAACCTTCTTAAAGTCATTTTTCTCCGCATTTTCAAGCGCTGCATCATCATATTCTGCAATTTTTGTTAGATATGCATTAATCGCATACTCTTTTTCCAAATCAGTCATATCTGGCTTAATAATCTCTTTGACAACTTTAGTCACTTCTTTTTTTATCTCACCTTGCTTTCTCAGCATATCGGCTTGACTATCTTCATAAGAAATGAGCATTGTTTTACCATCCGTTGAAATTTTAGCACCATCAACGCCTAAAATCAAAGGATTTTGATAAGTTGCCTCTTGCCAAGCATCTACTAGAACCTCTTGTGATTGTGCTTCGGGAAAGTCTGACAAATCAATAACTGTTTCGCCACCCATCATCGTTATCGCCAAATATTCACTCAAAGCACTATTAGCTGTTATTTTTTGATCATCTGATATTTCTGTCCCCGTACTTTGGTCTTTATCTTTTGATTTATCCTTATCCGATGCCGTTGTCACAGTCGCATCTTTACTACCGCCTTTATTAGCTAATTTATCTTGACGCACTTTTAAAGCTTTTAAATCTTCTTTGACTGATTTTTTATCATAATCCTGGACTCTGCCATGACCTGTATAGCCCGTACCCGAAATTTGATAAGGGATATCAACAATATCTACTTTTGTTGCCTTGAGGTCTGACATATCATCTTTTGCATACTCACCCCAAGTTTCCGTCTTTTCCTCAGCTTTATCAAATTTATAGTCGATCCATTTTTGGACAAGTGCCCCATCACACATTGTAACCCAAGCATAAGCTGGCAATTTTTGATAGTCATCAACAAGTGACTTACCCTCTTCTTCACTAGTCAAACCAACTTCCTGCGTATAAACAATCCGTTTGGACATCTCAGATTTGCTCAAGGCATTACTCATCGCAGACGTGCCTTTACTTGACACAGCAATAACCGCATAATGCGTGTCATCAAAAGTACTACTATCTTGCTTAATCGGGTCTGTTCCTGCTCCGTATTTTTTAACATTCTCAGCATCACGACGCTCCAACTCTGACACCTTGTACGTTCTTAAATGAGTAGCGTCTTTGGGTGACCAATTCAGTTTATCAGTTTGCCCTTGAACAAAGGCTTGTTGATTGTTGTAACCTTTTTCATTGGAGTAATCCAGCGATACCACATAATAGTAATCTGCGTCTTTCACTTTATCCCAAGAAAAAACGGGTAACCCATCGTCGCCAATCGTCATTTTAACTTTAACTTCTTGTTCAATTTCGTTTTTGATATTAACAGGTGTCACAATTGGTTTATCTAACTTGTCACCTGTTTCCAAGTCTACATAAACTGCCATATAGAGCGTTGGTAAATTCCCCCAGTCTTTCCCCTCACCTTTGTCAAAAAGATGATGAGCACCTGTTTCATTGCCATCAACATCTTGCTTCAAATCAAGCGTACTAATCGCTGCCACAGGTGATTTCCAAGGTTTAACTTGTATTTCCGTGTGGTTGTCATTAAGTTCGAATTGCGTACTGAAAATCTGAGTTAAATCAGAATCTTGAAAGATTTCGACTACTTCTGTAAAATCTTTCATTCCTTTATCCTTAGGATCAAATCCAATGTCAAGTTTTATATTTTCATCACGCTTAACATTTAACTTCTCACCTGAATAGTCAGCCTTGCTATCGTCCTCATATTTACCACGCACACGAGTCGCAAGCTGCTCTACATTGACGGACTTACCTGTTGGTGTGGCACTTTTATCGTCCGATTTTTGGCAGCCAACTAAAAATAAGGCTGACAATAAAAATCCTACTAATAGCTTGTTTTTTTTCATATTTTTCCTCTTCTCTATAATTTTTTTCCTACACAATTAATACCTTTTAACATCTCAAAAAGTTACATGTTTCTCAATGTTTTTTTGAGATAGTTAATAAAATCTTTTTTCGAGACACCTTTCCCTATCACAAAATAATAGTGCTCTCCTTTAGAAAAAGCAGCATAGTAGGTTTTGCCATCTTGTGCTAACCGAAGCTTCTGGCCATCCACTCTACTAGATGCAACTTTCACCATAACTTCGGGTATAATTGTTGATTCATAACTCATGATGAGTTCAATGGGCTGTTTTTCCTTAGTTTGATGAGAAGTGTCAAACTTCCCAAAACTTTTATCCACTGAAAATTGATTTTGACTCACTGCTACAATATGAATCTGATCTTTTTGATAATAGTACACGAAACTAGATCCAATCAGAAGTAAAAATGCTACCACTAAAAATAGTCGACGATAAGAAAATTTAACTTTTATCCTTTTATCAAAAAGACTAGGCTGAACTTTTTTGCCTAATTCTGCTCTCATCTCTAATTTGGTCCTGTCAACCAATTCTCGCGGTGCTTTAATCTGACTGATTTCAGAGATATATTTTTCTTCAAGTATCTCATCAAGTGCATCATCAAATTTATTGTCTTTATTCAATACTTGTCACCCCTCCTTCCATTTTCTTCTTCAAGGCAACTCGTGCACGTGACAGTCTCGTTTTGACTGCCGATTCTGTCAAATCAATTAACTGACTAATTTCTCGAACTGAATAACTCTCAAAATAAAATAAATGTAGAACTATTTTTTGATCTTCTGTTAATTTTGAAATTGACAGCATTAACTTATCATTAATATCACTACCAGTCATATAATGATCAACAGAATGAGCCCCTCCCAACAAACACTCAAACTGGTAGTCAGTCATATCAGTTCTTTTTTTATGCCAAGCCAAGTTAAACTGCTTTTTACAACTATTAATCGTTACACGAATCAACCAAGCTTTCAGATGCATTTCATCTTTAATTTTCTCTCTATTATGGACTAACTTTAAAAAAACTTCTTGAAAGATATCCTCTGCATCATTTTTGTTTTTCATTCTGACAAAAGCAATCCGATAAACCATGTCAGCATAAGATTCAACTAACCTATCTAACTCTTGCACTGAAAATCCCGATTTCCTCATCCCACTCCTTATATGTAATACCTTCTGATCAACAAAAAGGTTACACTACATCAAATCTCAGTATTTATCAACCTATTACAAGTTATTAATACACTACTTATTTATACTATCATTATAAACAAATTATTACAAGAATTCGCTTATTTTGAAATAATATTCAGATTATTTTAAAGTATTTTTGCTGTAATATTTCTTTTATATTAAAAAATGCCGAGAATTTTTTCTCAGCTCTTCACCTTTACAAATAAAAAAAAGCACCCAGCCTAAGCCAAGCACTCAATTTCTATTCTTATAAAACGCCCCAAACACTTTCTAACACGTTCGTCTGATCGCGACCAGGACCAACTGAGAAAGTTGAGATCTTCACGCCAACGAGTTCAGAGACGCGGCGGACATAATTTTTCGCTGTTTCAGGTAGGTCATCCAAATGGCGGACACCTGTAATATCTTCTGACCAACCTGGCAATGTTTCATAGATTGGTGTACAACGTTGCAATGTTTCAAGACTTGCGGGATAGTAATCAATCCGCTCGCCATCAAGATCGTATGCCACACAGATTTTAACTTCATCAAGACCTGTCAAAACATCGATTGAATTGAGTGACAGATTTGTCAAACCAGACACACGACGTGAATGACGCATGACCACTGAGTCAAACCAACCGACACGGCGTGGGCGACCAGTTGTTGTCCCATATTCATGACCAACTTCACGGATTTGATGACCGATTTCATCGTTCAATTCAGTCGGGAATGGACCATCACCAACACGTGATGTATAAGCTTTACATACCCCAACAACTTTAGAAATCTTAGATGGGCCAACACCAGAACCAATCGTCACACCACCAGCGACAGGATTTGAAGACGTCACATAAGGATATGTCCCTTGGTCGATATCAAGCATGACACCTTGTGCGCCCTCAAAGAGAACACGTTTCCCAGCGTCTAAAGCATCATTCAAAATCACAGATGTATCTGTTACATATTTCTTGATTTGTTGACCGTAGTCATAGTACTCTTCAAAAATATCTTGGAAATCAATCGGATCAACTTCATACATTTTTGTAAATTCACGATTTTTTTGCTCAAGATTTGTTTTCAAACGTTCAGCAAAAATCTCTTTATCCAACAAATCGGCAATCCGAATCCCAACACGCGCAGCCTTGTCCATATAAGCTGGGCCAATGCCTTTAATCGTTGTCCCGATTTTGTTATCGCCTTTCGAGTCTTCTTGGAGCTGATCCAGTTTGATATGGTAAGGCAAAATTACATGCGCCCGATCAGAAATCCGCAGATTATCTGTCGTAATGCCCGCATCATGCAGATAAGCCAACTCTTTAACCAATGATTTCGGATTAACCACGACGCCATTCCCGATGACAGAAACCTTCTCCGGATAGAAAATCCCTGACGGAATCAAATGTAATTTGTATTTAGTCCCTTCGATAACAATGGTATGCCCAGCATTATCGCCACCTTGATAGCGCGCGATAACTTCCGCATTTTCACTGAGGAAATCTGTAATTTTCCCCTTACCTTCATCACCCCATTGGGTCCCAACAACTACTACTGATGACATATCTTCTCCTTCAAGATTCAAGCCCTACAGGCATCTCTAAAAACTCAGATCATTTTTGTTAAAATTATCTTAGTCGTCAACTCTCCTGGACTTACACCTGTAAGCCGCCGTCGAATTTCCTAGTCTAAGAAAATTTTATCTAAAAATGACCAAAAGCAGTCTTTAGAGGTACCTGTAACTCGATACTCTTTTAAAACTTGCTCAAATTGCAACACTTTATTATATCAAATCTAAGCAGAGATTGCCACCTTCCTCTTCATTTCCCTTGACCATCTGATGACAAAGTTCGGAAATTACTGAACCTTTCAGCAAGTAAAAGTATTGGATACTCTATTTTGGGAGCAGGCCTATACTTTGAAAAAGGTTCTTCGATAAACTATTGACCATCTTAGAAATAGGAAATATTTTAGCCATCTAACGCAAGTTTTTCTTACTTGTTTTTAAAAATATGATATAATTATAATCAGGAAAGAGGAATAAATATGAAAAAACAAATCGCAATCTTGCTCTCTGCTACTGCATTACTGACAGGATTATCTGCTTGTAGCAGCAAGCCGTCAACAGACAGTTCAACAGACAAAAAAACTGAAACAGTTAAAAAGTCGTCAAAATCTGAAGAAAAGAAAGCTAGTTCTGAAGTAAAAAAATCAAGCAAACAATCATCTAGTGAAAAAACAGATAATTTTGATTTAATGATTGAAGCTGCGCAATCTCAAATCGAAAATTTAAAACAACAATTCGCAGGAACATACTCTGATATCACGATTACAAAAGGTGAGGGTCATACCATCGTATATACGTATACCTACGCCAAAGACCCTATCGGAAATATTGATTTTGAAGCTTTAAAACCTACTTTAGTTAAAGGTATGAAACCTACAATGGATGGTGTTAAAGCAATTATTCCTGATGCAAAAATACAAGTGATTTACCAAAGACCTGATCATAGTGAATTAGGTAATATCACGATTACCCAAGAGGATACAGATAGCATCAGTTAATTCTGTATGACTCTCATTAGAGTATGGCGAAAACGCCGTGCTCTTTTTATTTTTCGACAAAAAATCAAGCGTCCGATTAGAAAGACACTTGATTTTTGACTAGTCATGACTCATTTTCTCGATTACAGATAGTAGCTAACAAAGTTACAGTGCTGTGATAAACGTCACAAGACCAAAGATAATACCTGGAAAGTTAGCCGTTGCTAAAGCAAGGTCTCTTTGCTTTTTACCTAATCCATAAACAACCCAGAGTGTACAGTTAATTGCTGCCACTAATGGTTGAATGGGATTCCCTTTTATACCCGCTAAATTATCTGCGATTTGAGGGATATACGAGACATACATCATCACTGACATCGTCGTTGCAACCCAGCTTAAATACTTGATCATTTTTTCTTGATCCATGAGTTCCCTTTCTCAAAATTAAATTGCATGCTCAATAACACACTTGTCTTATCTTACCATAGTTAGACATGCCTTGCGAAGAATAAGGCAACATTTAAATCAACGTCTGACGCATTGAAGATCTGATCCACCTTTCAACAGCCAGTTTTTATGCATCATCAGCACCAAAAAAGAACCCTTAATTAAGGATTCTCTTTTTGGCTTACATCATGCCGCCCATCATAGATGGATCCATACCGCCAGGCATACCGGCAGGAGCTGCTGGTTCTGGTTTATTGGCGACAACAGCTTCAGTTGTCAAAATTAAGCTCGCAACTGATGCTGCATTTTGAAGTGCTGAACGTGTAACTTTGACTGGATCGATAATCCCTGTTTCAATCATATCTACCCATTCGCCTGTTGCTGCATTAAAGCCTGTTCCTGTTGTTGATTGTTTAAGTTTATCAATTACGACAGAGCCTTCATAGCCTGCATTTTTAGCGATTTGACGAACTGGTTCTTCAAGAGCGCGTAAGACGATGTTACGGCCTGTAAGCTCATCACCTGTCAACTCAATATCAGCAACTTGCGCAATGACATTGACAAGCGCAGTACCACCACCAGCGACAATACCTTCTTCAACTGCTGCGCGTGTGGCATTCAAAGCATCTTCAATACGAAGTTTCATTTCTTTAAGCTCAGTTTCAGTGGCCGCACCAACTTTAATCACTGCCACACCACCTGATAATTTAGCCAGACGTTCTTGCAATTTTTCGCGATCGAAGTCAGACGTTGTTTGTTCAATCTGTGATTTAATGACTGCAGTCCGATTGGCAATGGCGTCTTTGCCTCCAGCACCTTCAACGATTGTTGTTGTGTCTTTGTCAACAGTTACCTTGCTTGCTTGACCGAGTGAATCAACAGTTGCGTCTTTCAAATCAAGACCAAGATCTTCAGTGATGACTGTGCCACCTGTGAGGATAGCGATATCTTCAAGCATGGCTTTACGACGATCGCCAAAGCCAGGTGCTTTGACTGCTACGACGTTGAAAGTCCCACGAATTTTGTTCAAGACAAGTGTTGGTAAAGCTTCTCCATCAACATCATCAGCGATAATCAAGAGCGGACGGTTTTGTTGCAAGATTTGTTCCAACAAAGGTAATACATCTTGGATGTTTGAAATCTTTTTATCTGTAATAAGAATATACGGATTGTCAAGATCAGCAACCATTTTTTCGTTGTCTGTTACCATGTATTGAGACAAGTAACCACGGTCAAACTGCATGCCTTCAACAACATCAAGTTCAGTTTCCATCCCTTTTGATTCTTCAATGGTAATCACGCCGTCATTGCCAACTTTTTCCATGGCTTCAGAAATGTATTCGCCGACTTTTTCTGAGCGAGAAGAAACAGCAGCAACTTGCGCAATAGCTTCTTTGCCTGAAACTGGGATAGCAATATTTTTCAAAGCGTTAACAGCTGTTGCAACAGATGTTTCAATCCCACGACGAATACCGATCGGATTAGCGCCTGCTGTGACATTTTTCAAGCCTTCACGTACAATGGCTTGTGTCAGGACAGTCGCTGTTGTTGTCCCATCTCCTGCGATATCATTGGTTTTTGATGCCACTTCACTGACAAGTTTGGCACCCATATTTTCAAAATGATCTTCTAACTCGATTTCTTTTGCGATAGTTACACCATCGTTAGTAATCAAAGGTGAGCCAAATGATTTTTCCAAGACCACATTGCGCCCCTTTGGTCCAAGCGTTACTTTAACTGTATCTGCTAAAACATCTACACCACGTACCATTGCTGCACGCGCATCTGATGAAAATTTAATATCTTTTGACACTTCTTTTTACCTCCGTAATTATAATGTGATGAATCTGGTTTTAGTCTGGTTTATGAATTATGTTTATTATTCTACAATTGCTAAGATATCGCCTTCACGAACAATCAAAAATGTTTCAGAACCGTCTTTAATTTCAGTTCCGGCAAATTTTTCAAAGACAACAACATCGCCGACCTTCACGCCTGGCTCGATGACTTTTCCATGATGTGTATGACGACCTTCGCCAACAGCAATAACTTCTGCTGTTGATGGTTTCTCTTGGGCACTTGTCGTCAAGACAATGCCACCGATAGATTTCTCTTCTTCTTTTTTAACACGTAAAACAATACGATCACCTAATGGTTTTAACATTTGGTAAGCCTCCAATTATTTTTAATTTTTGGCACTCTGTGTGTTTGAGTGCTAACAATTCTATTATACTCACTTGGTCAGGATTAGTCAAGGATTTTTGATTGTGAAGTGTAAAAAATGTAGCTAATAAAAAAACGAAACGAAACGTCTTCCGGACAATTCGTTTCTATTTTACTTAACCAATGAAATCATACCCTTTAAAATCAAGACAACGATTCCAGCCATAAATTTCAAATTGGACACGATACTTCACGCCTTTTTGCGCCCTAAATCTTGCCCATTGTGAATTAAACTGGGTAAACCACTGCCCCGTTTGATAGTTATATAATTTTGCAACATAGGACATGTATGGGTTATTACTGATAGCACCCAGTAAGTAGTCTCCGTTTGATTCTCGTGTGACATTTACTGCATCAATGACACTCTTTGTTGCACCATCAGTACCCATTGTTTTAGACTCAATAACATTATTATTTTGGTCTAAAACATCCACCTTAACCCAATAATTTCCTTTGGGTACTGCTAGACTAGTCCAGTTGGAAGCACCTCTTTGAAGTTCATGCCATTCTTTTTTATCAAGATCATAGTATTGCCATCTTAAGGTATGAGCAGTTGTATAATAATCCCATATCCCTATATTTAGTGTTGACCATGTCTTTTCTGTCACCCAGTCACCAAGTGTATTTGTCTTATTCGAAAAATCCCCTAAATAGATATAGCCTTGGAAACCTGCGCCCATATTGTTCTTATTGATCTTACTAGTCCTAAAGAAAGATCCACCCCAACTTGATTCGGATATTGTCAGAGTATCTCCATTAACTTCTTCAACGACTGCCACATGGCCATAGCCGCCACCTGCTGGGCTCCCCCAACATACAACTGATCCGACCCGAGGTGTCTTACCTGAAGCATACTTACCAGCATTATACCCCCACCATTGATTAGCATTACCTAGGGAAAGGTCTGGTTTTGATCCTAAAATTTCATAGGCTCTCCCCCAAGCATAAGCCGTACAGTTAGGCATCCCATATCCAAAAAGATAAAAAGGATTATAACTAAAATAGTAGGCATCATTTGTCGTTGGTGCGCTTAAACGTGGATTAAATATACTGCTACGCGCTACAGCTGGCAAAGTATCTGGTATTTGAGCCAAATATGTTTCTTGCAAATCCTCTGGGATTCCGTTTCCTGTTCTTTCTTCGGAAGTCTCGACTGGATTGTCTTGGGGTGTTTCAGCCTTAACTATTCCACCAGATATTAAATATGGGGTCAATGCTCCCACTACGACAGTAGAAGCATAGGCAAATTTTCTCACCTTTTTATTGAATTTCATCTAGGTCTCCATTTTCTACATTTATGACCGATACTAAAACGGCAAATCTTCAGCCTCTAGCATGACATCGGTCACCGTCTCAACCTGATTCTCTCTAAGCGCAACTGCTGCTCGACTTTCTAACAGATTGAACTGATGACATAGGACTTCTGTCACATAGTGAGTTACACCAGCTTTGTCCTCATAACGACGCGTTCGGAGTTCTCCCTCAATCGAAACTAGACTGCCTTTTTTACCGTAGGATGCAAATAGCTCTGCGGGTTTGCCCCAAATGATAATGGTCAAAAAATCTGCATCCCGTTGCCCATCAGCGTTTTTAAATTGTCGGCTAACAGCTAAGGTCACGCGCAAGACAGATTTATCCGTTGGTGTTTTCTTCACTTCCGGCTGTGCGGTCAAACGACCAATTAGTAAACTTTTATTTAACATATAAAAAAATCCTCCTACTTACTTATACGTAAACAGGAGGATTTTGTTTTGATTTTGTTTTGATTATTTTTGCCAATGTTTGGCTGGATCAAAGGCGGTTCCTGGGATTTCACTTGCTGCGAGTTCTATAATTCCACGTTTTTGA
>OBMA010002175.1_pt1 | contig 11557 bp, 8 predicted proteins | sample 1539141 | NCBI WGS metagenome assembly OBMA01 (sample SAMEA3991484, study PRJEB22521) | metagenome | biome: anthropogenic terrestrial biome; feature: sewage plant; material: raw primary sludge | place: Sweden | collected 2012-09-26 | reverse complement strand
ACGGTTCTTGCTGGTGGTCGTCTCCTACGGTAAAGAACCCCTTCTGGGAGGTGGCACTTGGCGATGACCAGCCCATCAATATGGTTGTGCTCACGGAGCCAAAGGCTGGCATCCTTCAGGAGTATAAATTGGAGTATAAGACCAAGACCGGCAGTTGGCAGACGCTCTTCAATGGCCCTGCTCCCACGCAGAGCCGTGTGAAGATTCATCGCTTCGCCACGGTCATGGCGGCCTCCGTGCGCATCACCATCACCCGCAGCAATGGCCAGGCCGGCATTGCCGAGTTGGGTGTTTATAAGCCGCTCTCCGAGTAGGGCAAAGTTATGAAGATGGGAATAGGAGAAGGCAAGAAGTGCAGAAGTGGCATTGTAATGTCACTTCTGCACTCTTAATGCTACCGCCTCAGCCCTTTTCAGTAAAGGGATTTCTTAAAAGTGAAATCTGCAAGACTCATCAGCGAAGGGATCATAGGCTTCGCAGTATCATGTCAAGGTCTTTAGCGCTGCCTTTTTGGCCAGTAATTTTCTCTGCAATACGGCGTCGGGCCACAGAGATTGTCGATTTTTCCTTTGCTATCAGGAAGCTGATTTCAGAAGGAGTGAAGTCCATAAGGGTCAGGATGCAGAGGTCATATTCTGTGGAAGAAAGTCCGTGCTTTGTAATGAGACGATCAAAAAGTTTCGGATAATGGCTGTTTGCCCAGTCGCGAAGTTCGGCTCTATCCGCTTCCTGTAGAATCTTATCGCTTTTATGGCGGATGATGTTGGATATTTTCAGATAGATAGGGGTGTCGGAATAGTTGAAGTGCAATTTCGTGTTCTCATACTTCATTACACGCTGCCGCAGCTGGAAAAATTCTTTCTTCTTTTCTTCTATCTTCTCCTTCTGGCTATTGTAATCCTTTTCCATAAGTTCTATATATTCCTCTTTTTCCATCAACAGTTTTCGGTCACGTTCGTATTTCTCACGGGCACAGGTCTTTTTCTCAACGTCTCTTCTCCATAATAAGGTGATAATGCACATAGCAAATACAATCAAAAGTGTAAGGAAAATAACTCTTTGGTCTGATATTTTCTTCTCCTCTGTCGCTATTTTGGCTATATTCCGGTTGCGGCTGTAGTCATAGAGCGACTGGATGTTCTGTAAGCGATCTGCCGTCTGCTGCACGTCTGTTGAGGCGTTAATGTTGTATGCCCTCAGTGCGTATTTTGCCGCCAGAGCCTGCCTACCGGTCTGCATATAGAGCTTTGCCAACCCGTAGTTGGCAGATATCTGGTTGTTATAGTCCTCTCCTTCCCGGAGCTCCTTGCGTAAATAATATTCAGCGGAATCCGGCTTGCCGATGCCCATATAGTAAAGGCCGAGGGTATAATAAAAGATTTCAAATTCGTGGGCAATGTTCCCCTTAGCGTCAAACAGTCCGGAATGGGCTTTGTAATCGTTGATGTAACCGGCGGCCTTCCTGTATTGTCCCGATAGCACTAAGTCATGCACGGCATTGCCAATCATCATAGCTGATTCTTGCTTATAGCCATACTTCTTATAGAGTTCCGCAGCCCTTTCGGATATAGCGATCACGGAATCTCTGTTTCTTAATCTTTCATAGAAATCTGTCCGACAGGAATATTTCTGGATTGCCGATGACCTGTCGCCTGCCAGCCAGGCATATTTCTCGCTAAGGGTCGACTCCTGCAGTTGATTATAGGGCATCATCTGGAAACGATATATATCGGAAGCCTGCCCATGTACCCGTGACAGCGTGAAATAGTCACAATCCTTAGCAGTCGTGTCGGCTTTCGAAGCAGCTTCCAGCATGCACTGCAGGGCTGCCGGCCATTCCTTCATGTCCATGTAAGCCCTGCCCAGCAGATAATAGGCCTTCATCTTCTCATTGGATGTGCCCTGCCGGTCGTAGTAGTCTGCCAGTATTTTCACCGTACTGTCCGATTTGAACACGTTGTCGGTCTTGTTAAGAGCGTCTTGCCGCAGCAGTTCGTATTTCATCCTTTGCCGGGTAGAAAATTCGGGGTGCTGTCTCTGTAGACTGTCGAGTAGGGCTAATGCCTTTTTGGGATGATTCCTCATCTCGTTTTCCGCAAGGTTCAGCACCTCGTGATAACGTTTTTTGGGCGTGCATCCGATAAAAACAAGGACGATGAGGATTGCTGCAAGGGTCTTTATTTTCATTTTTTTGTGGCTTATTGCAGCAAAGGTATAAAGAATGTTTGGCTTTTGGGCAAAAAACCGATTAAAAATGAGCAATAATGTCATTTGTCAACTTTTGTCAACTCTAAAACTTGCATATTTGTTTCCGAATTGATACTTTTGTTAATTATTCTGTCCGAGATCTTCGACATGGATACGAATCCGTTGATGCAATGTTTACAGAATAACAAGAAGAAAGCACAGCTTACGGTCATCATAAATGCACAGAGGCAGAAAGCCCCGGAGAATATATAAATTGCAGTATACCCCTATTTTGATAAATGTTAAAATCAAGTTTATTTACGGCTTTGAAGTATACCACCACTCTTCAAATGCCGTCAAATGATGGGTGGAAAACTTTAGTTAAGTATTTTATTTCAAAATTAATGAAAACAAAAACCAAACCCCATGTAATCAGTAGAGTGTTTTCTCTGCTCTTACTATTCGTCTTGTCGGTACCTATCGCTTCGGCGAAAGACACCTATCAAGAAAATGATGCCAATGCGGCGCACTACTTGTCAAACCGCCGCGCCCTCGTTGGTAAAAACTGTGTTATAAACCGCATTGGGGGCGGCGTAACAGTAGCAGGAACAACATTGAAATTAGGCAACATCACGAATGACAATCTGGACGATTATGTGAACGTTCCGAGCGTAGCCAATATCGATCTCGCAGCACCAGTGCCCGTGGTTGGTGTTCGTGACATGAGTAGATACTATGCTGCAGGAACAATAGCCGGATTTAAGATAGAGGCTGCATCAGACGCACAGCTTCTTAGCTTAGATGTGGTCAAGGTTTTCGTCTTGATGTTTTATAAAGATGGGAAGTTGGTAGAAACCAAGGCTTCAACTTCATCAAGCATTACCGGCGTTGGACTGAATTTAATCACTATTCCTGGTTCAACAGACGTTTCCATGGAAATTCAGGCTGCCTCAAGTAAGGATTTCGATGAGGTCGCCATTGGCATTGCCAGTGGAATAAAAGTAGATCTCATATCCGGTTTGCGCATTAACTATGCGTATGCGGGGAAATCACACGACTATACGCTCTCCGCTCATACACCTGAAGGCATCGCTGACTATTCTACCGCGGTAGGAAGGTCTAAAACACTGAAACTTACAGAGAAGCATGATGGTATAACTATAGGAACCAATATGATTGATGATGATCTGACTAATGGTAGTTTAGCATCAGCCTCATTAATTCCTGTGATGAATACCGTCATGGCAAGTCAGGATGCTGGTGACACCGACACAAGTGCACCCTTCAAAGCCGGCGACGAAGTAGGATTCGTTTACACTTCAGGAAGCCTTCTTGACCTTAGTATAGCCAAAAGTATCATCGTTGCTCTTTATGACAAAGATGGTAAGGAAACAGAAACTTTTACGACATCTGTCGGAGTCTTGGGACTGAATGTGATTAATGGTGGAAAATCTACAGTCTCAGTGCAGGCAACCAAGGATTTTTATGGTGCCAGTATTTTTATGGGAGGAGTCAAAGTGGACTTGGGTGGAAGTGTGGTTAACTATGCTTTCATTCAGCGTAAACCGGATATCACCGATCATCATTGTCATATCAATGCATCGGCTGATGTGGAGATTTGTAGCAGCAGCTATGATTTGAAAGCAGACATGGACGTCACCTGGACTGTTGAATCTCATCCCCAAGGAGCCAATCCTACCGTAACCGGCAACCAGGAAGATGGATGGAAGGCAGAAAAGCTCACCGTAGATGGTGAATATAAATTCAAAGCCACAGCAGCCGATGGTTGCTATGAATATACAACCGTGACAGTTGGTGTCACTCCTTATATTCCTACAGGTCAGAATCTTCTGGTTAACGAAGGAAGTTCCGCAAAGTATTCTTTGTCTGATAATATCCATGGGAGTTCAGGTTCACTGATTTCAGTAAGCGATTTGAAGAATCCACAATGCATTATGACACCGTCACTTGACGACTATGCTTACTACACTGGTGGTCTGAATTTAGGCGACAACCTTATGATTGTTGGCTTGAAGAGCGCTGACGGTTCATTGATTTCTGATGGCACCAAGTCTGTACGCATCGGCTTTGTGGTGAACGTCCAGTCTACAGCAATCAACTTGAACCTGCTCAACTTCATGAATATCCGTACCTATAATAAAGGTACAGAAACATGCAATAAGGTCATTGAAGGTTCAACGGTGCTCTCAGCAAGCCTCATCGGAAATGACAACAGTACACGTTCAACCAAGGTACGCTTTGTGATTACTGTTCCGGAAGGAACAAAATTTGACGAAATCATGCTTTGGAAGTCGGGTGCGCTGACAGCAAACATCACTCGCCTTGAGATATACAACGCTTTCATGGAAGATGCCAGCACGAGTGACAACTACACCGATCCGCTATATAAGGCTACATTAGTGTCTAACGAAACCACCGATGCAACCATCGACGGCGACAACACCAAAAACATCACGGTGGCTAATATAGGTAGTCAGATGGAAAACCTGAGCTTTATCATCGATAACGACATTACAACAGGAACGACTATACCACAAGCATTGAATGCCAGCGGAACAGTTATTGCCGTGAATGTAGGAAAGACAGTAAGCAAGCAGACACAACTCGGAATTGTCGTCGACAATAATCAATATCTATTGGGTGTGAATCTGGCAGACGTGTTGTCGATAACCACATATAACAGCGATACAAAGGTGGAAACCACAACCGACTGGAATGTTCTTGGCGCTGATGTCGTTGCGTTTGGCGATAAGAGCTACTACACGATTCGTCCGAAGGCTGATTTCGACCAAGTACGTATTACTACTGTTGGTTTGAAAGTAGCTGAGTCGATGAAGATCTATGGTCTCTATCTTCGTTCTGATGCCGATGGTGATGGCATACCTAATGTCATTGACACTGATCCCTGTTCAGAAGATCTGGTCTTCGATGAAGACGACAAGGAAATAAACAAAACCCACAACTACGAGAATGCCAAAATGATATTCCAGCGCACGCTCGACAAAGGTATGCTGAACACATTCATCGTGCCAGTGGACATGACCTATTCTCAGTTCACATCGGCATTCGGTACAGATGCCAAATTGTATGCGATGAAAGGACTTAACAAGAACGATGCCTACCAGATAGACTTCAAACTCGTTAAACCGTCTGCAAACCCTGATGCGGAATTCGTTCAGAAGGGCATTAAATATCTTATCCTGCCTACCATAGACCCGACATTAGGTTCAGATCAGGTTTATCATGCTGTATTCTATGGTGAGACTCAGGACGTGACCGGTCCTCTCTATATCATCAAAGGCATTGCATACGACAAGAATGACAATACCGTTGATAACGGCGGTGACATCTATGAGCCTTCTCAGAAACACAATAGAATTAAGTTCTTCGGCACCTACGTTGCGGATACCAAGGTTCCAGCTGAATCGTATGTGTTCAGTAAAGGTAAAATGTATCACACAGACGTAGAACATACGGTGAAAGGATTCCGTTGCTGGATTGAGGATATTGATCCGGTTTCTGCTAAAGGATATACCTTCACGGCCGAAGATAATTCTGCTACTGGCATTCGCGTCATAGAAGAAAACGGCTCCACAACAAACGGAGTTTATGACTTAAGTGGACGTAAGATGAACGGCACTGTTTCTGATTTACCAAAAGGTATCTACATTATTAACAATAGGAAGGTAGTAAAATGAAAAGGATATATCAAGGACCTGTAATAGAAATTTTTAAAATGAATAATGGAGATACTCTGATGTTACAAGGTGAGAGTACCTTTCAACCAGAAGGCGGTTCCTCTGTGGAAATTATAGACGAGAATAGCGGCGACCCTCTGAATGATGGTGACATCGGCGCTAAGGGAAATAATTCCTGGGATTAGTGCCATGAATGGCTGAGAATAAAAAATACGCCTTTGAGTCCACTTTAAAAAGTCCTTACACTAAAATTGCGCGCTTGATAATAAGTTACAATGCGGGAATTGGTGATTATGGGCTTTTTGAAGTGGACTCATCTTTGCAATAGGTCTAAAATGTTGATGAGAAATAAAATGTCATGTCTGTCTGTTGTTCTTCTTATGGCTCATCTTTCGGTTGTCGCTCAAGAGAGATTTCAAGGGAAAGTCGTTGCCGCCGGCGGAGTTTCTGTTCCTTTTACTAATTGGTGATGATACAACGATACATATACACTATGCCAAACTGAGGAGCCAACATGTTGATGGCTTCCAAGCAGTCTGCACCACAAAGATAGCTGTAGAATACGGATGATAGGATATTGCTATATCGGAAAGTCTTACCTATATTTCTACGTTGACCCAAGGTGGATTCTATCAGTTTTCCAAGCCCAATCTTAGAAAATATGTCCATTACGTGAAAAATTCTTCCAAAGGAGGTCATGTTCTCAGATTTTATTGCTACTTTTGCCATGTCAGTTGTTTGCTATATTAGTTTGTTTCGTAGCACTAAGAAAGGTGAAATTTCTGACATAGCCAAGTGTTTGTAGACTTTTGTTTATCAAATACTTGCGCTATTTATAAATAAAAACACTGCGGAATTAAGGCTGATGAAGAATGTTGCAATTGCAAAATACTTCCAATCTGTGGAGGCGGTTGCCCTCTAGACAGAATGAAAAGCAAACAAGATTCTAAATATTCACGTAGCTCTTGTTAAAAAGACAACATAGATGAGATTATCCCGCTTTTTGGGAAATAATAACATGGCAAAATATGAGAATTTCACTTACAACGATACTTCTGTTCCTGGTATTGGGAAGTACGTATGCGCAGCAGCAGGACTCACTGCATGAGAAGCAAATTACATTAGACTCCCTTGTCGTCGTCGGCCGTCAACCGGTCGTCAAGACACGAGGTAACATCTCAACCATACGGGTGAAGGGATCGGTACTGGCAGACATGGGCTCGGTGACGGACATGCTGGACAAGGTTCCGGGGTTGACGACCACTCCAAATGGTATTGTAGTGGTGGGCCGCGGCGCACCTGTTTATGAGATAGACGGCAGAATAGTCCAGCAGAAGAATATGCTGAAGGTTATGCAGGCGAATGCCGTAGAAAGCCTTGAGATAGACCGGTTCCCGTCGGCAACCTATCCAGCCGGAACCAAAGCGGTGGTAAGGATTAAGACCATCAAGCGTATCAACGACTTCACCTATCTGAGCTTGCAGAATGACTTCTCTGTGCGCCGGAAAGTCTCAGAAACGCCGTCTCTCAACTATAAATATAAGAAGGGCTGGTACACTACCACGCTGACCTATATGTTTTCAACCTTTGGCAGCAAAAACAAGGAGACCTATTATAAGGACATCATCCATCCCGACTACACGTTCAACTCATCAGAAGTCCGTCAGACACCCGAACGGTCGCACATGCACTACCTCATCTGGGGGAATGAGTTTCAGTTGAACAAGAAGAATGTGCTGGGCTTCTCCTACTACGGCGACCTGCGCCTCGCAAACGCCCATGAAATAGGTCAGGATATACTGGACTGGCAGAACAGCCAGAGCGTGAAGGATATCCACCGAAGGAATAAAGGCCGGACGAATACCCACTGCTTCTCCCTGTACTACAACTATGATATCAATCCGAAGACGCAGTTAAGGTTCACTTCGGATTATGCCTTCGTGAAAAGCCATCACGACATCCAGCTCTATGAAGCCGAGGGGACGAAGGCCACCAACACCTGGACGGGAACTGACGGACGGTATCATGTGTGGACGAACAACCTAAAGTATTATTTCCGTCTGTTCAAATCCTTTTCTTCGGTAGCGGGACTGCGGTATGAACACACGGAATCACCGTCGGAAGTGTGGTCGGACAACAAATATCTGATGGACGGGCGTTATTACAACCATATCGAGACCCGGGAGAACAACTCGTCAGCGTTTCTCACCACATCCAGAAAGTGGGGAAAACTTGAGGCTGCTGCCGGCCTGCGCTACGAGTACACCCATAGAACTGTCAGCAGCAAGATGGGCACCGACGGGCAGCCACAGTTTGCCAAGCAGCATTATTCATACGTCTATCCTACCCTTTCCTTATCCTATACCCCGGACGACGCATGGAACTTCTACCTCAACTACAGTAGGAACATTATGCACCCGACCTTCAAAAATATCAATCCGACGCTGACCTATCAGGATTCCCTGTCGTACGATGGAGGAAACGTAGACCTTCTGTCGACTATAGAAGACTATGTTTCCATCGGTGCCAACTGGAAAGACCTCTCCCTAGAAGTCGACTATACGTATGACAAGCATCCCATCCTGGAACCGGAAGTCTGCATCGCTGAAGGGAGTAACATCGTCGCCGCCACCCCTCTGAACCTCAAGTACAACCAGTCACTGTCAGCCTCACTGTCTTACAACAAGACCTTCAAGACCTTTGATGTCTACGCGAGCACGAGTCTAAGTTGGCCTTATTGCGAATATGTCTTTAACGGACATACCTGCCATGCCCACAAAATGCAGGTGTGCCTACAGGCGAACTGCACCTATAACTTCACGAAGAAGTGGGCACTCTATACCGCCTTTACTTACCAAGGACGGAATGAAAACCTGACCACCTACCAGGAAGCGGTCAACAAGTGGAACTGCGGCATCCGTGCGAAAATGCTCAAAGGCAAGTTGACGGCAAACTTAGAGTTTGCCGACATCCTGCATGGCGCCAACTATAATAATCTCTATGACCGCTATCTGAATGTGACCAGCGGAACCCATGGAACAAACGATATGCGGGGTGTCAAACTGGTGCTTACCTACAATATCTTCAATAAGGATATCCGTACGAGCGGAAGCCGGCAGAACAAAGAAATCCTGCAGAGAATCAACTAAGGAAGCAGAAGCCATGAAAGTTTTTCCAATTCGTATGAGCATGATTCCATGCAATGTGGCATAGCTTGTCTGGCGATGGTCAGTGAATATTTCGGGAAGGAGTTTTCTATGGAATATCTTTCCGAAATATGCTTTTCTACGACAGAAAGAGTCTCTTTGCTAGGCATAAATGAGGCTGCACCGAGAAATCTTTGCTTATAAGAAGCAGATGGCAATGATGGTGACCTCTGCCCTTCGTACGATGGGACAAAATGAAATTGAAGGACATATCCATATCGTGTAGGAACATCTGCGAAAGCAATCCAAGGATGTCGTCTTCCAAAACCTTCAAATGATGCCCGATTGGATCAAACTGATTGTCAGGAAGGCGTATGAATAAATGATACCTTCTCAGCCCTGAGAGAGGTCCGGAACCAATCTATAGATTAACTTTCTCTTCCACGGAAGTAGCGGGGACGGCGATTCCCTTCGCTTAAGGATGATGGAAAAGTTACATGTCTTTACAAATATGTCATTTGCCAGTTTTTGCCAACTCTAAAGCTTACCTATTTGTTTCATTGTTTATATTTTTGAGGCGAACATTAATCTATTACCGCTTAGCGCATAAGAGAATCAACAATAGCCCGACACTGAAATCAGGTATCACGGATACGCAGAAATGGTGAGCGGATTGTGTCAATGCTGTCTATGTGTGAATATGTAACCATTTGATATTCATTTGTTTGCGATTCTATATCTGTGCCAAGACGATAGCGGGTATTGTTTTATCGAAACAGATAAGTTATCTTTGCAACCAGAAAACGAAGCGATAAAACAGACGTAAAATTGGAAAGAAGATGAAACAAGTAAACGGTATCTGCTTTAAACGGATGGTTGTAACAAGTTCGCTGCTGTTCTTCATTTGCAATAGCATGCGTGCGCAGAAAGATGAATTGCCATTAAATAAGACATTATCACCTTATTTCGTGGTCATCAGTGTCAACCTATATTAAAAATAAGGATGAACTGAGTCAACCTACTTCGCGAATAAGCCTCGGTGTAGTCAACCAAAATCGTTAGATAACGCAGAGGCTTTTCTATATGTGAATGAATGTACACTTAGTAAGTGCGCAAATAACAATAAAAAACAAAAGAACTATGGAAAAGAAGATTTTATCATTCGTAGTGTTATTGCTTGCAAGTCTGCCGATGATGGCGCAGCAGGTTTCAGTGCAGCCCAACAAGCCTGAGCCTGTAACGGTTTATACCCAGTCTGAGGTCGACACCCCCGTCAAGGTTTCGGGCTACAAGTCTTTCAAAGACTTCGCAGCAAAGAACATGACCTATCCAGCAGATGCCAAAGCAAAGCGCGTCATGGGAAGGGTGAAGATGACGGCTGTGATCAATGAGAAAGGTGAAGTGACGAAGGTCTGCCTCGTTTCGCCCGTTTATCCTAGCCTGGATGCTGAAGCCGTAAGGCTGTTGGAGTCAGCAAAATGGATACCCGCTAAGAAGGGCGGAAAGAGCGTGAGGGCAGAGCAAGACTTCTATATTGATTTTATGCTGAAATAGAATTATCTTGTACTTTACGCAAGAGACTACGGCCATCAAATAATCATTCACTGAGTCAACCGACTTCGCGAATAAGCCTCGGTGTAGTCAACCAAAATCGTTAGATTATACTCAAAGTAGTCAACTAAAATCGTTAGCCCACAGTTGCATGTACCGTGTAACGAGATTACACGGTACATGTAATGACATTACAGGATACCTGTAACAACGTTACAAGGCCTTGGTAATTTGTTGGCTTCAATGTTGTTGTTTTTGAACGCTCAGCCTGTGGCTGAATAGTAGAATATTGAAAGAATATCTAAGAATACAAAAAGGCAACGGGTAAAAGGCAAACATGTTTTGTTCTTTGAGTATTGTATTTCTGCGTTTTGATATTCTTAAATGCCTCGAAGAGGCGCGTAGACATTTGCATTTAATAACAATCCCCCCCAAAGTACCACTGTTATATATCTTATGAGAGGAGCCACGCAGGGGAGAGCCGTCTTCGGCGACTCTGGAATCATCCTTTGATGACCTATCTATGACAACTTTTTCGTGACAGTAGGAATTTTTCTGCCACCTCTTCTGTCACCACTTAATGTACTGGTTCTGTGTGCATTATGAGAAGGTGACAGTAGTGGAAGTGAGAATACAAACTTTTAGATAATGCATCATTCTTCATTCATCATTTCTCCCTGCTGGCCATGTAGAAATAGGAGAAGTCGGCCCAGTCGGTGGTAGCAGAACCTTCCACGAATATGCCTATGGTCACGCCCGTGAAGCCCTTACTTCATGAGTGTAGGTGTTGAGTTCTTGTTCTTTAGCCAGCCTACAGGTTGACTTTCTCTTCCACGAAATAGCGGGGACGGCGTTTCACCTCGGTATAGATTTTGCCGATGTAGATGCCGGTGATACCTACGCCCGTGGTGACGATGCCGCCGATGAACCACAGGGAGACGAGCATGGACGTCC
>OBMA010002174.1_pt1 | contig 11560 bp, 13 predicted proteins | sample 1539141 | NCBI WGS metagenome assembly OBMA01 (sample SAMEA3991484, study PRJEB22521) | metagenome | biome: anthropogenic terrestrial biome; feature: sewage plant; material: raw primary sludge | place: Sweden | collected 2012-09-26 | reverse complement strand
ATATAACTGTTTAGATAAAGACATTTTGTATTCCTTTTTTAAAATCTACTCATTAAATCTTTCCAAGATTTAAGATTATTACTTCCAACTTTTGTTTCACCTTTTGTTTTAGCTTGCCATAATCCAGAAGCATTGAAGCTATAAACAGGTTTTAAATCAGTTCTTTTTGATGCTAATTGAAGTGTTTTATTAATATTGTCTAAAACAACTGGTTCAGCTCCACTTTTGTGATAATAAGTTAAAACCATATGTGCTTGTTCAAATTTACTATTAGCTTTTGTATAAGAAACATAAGTAATTCTTAACTTATCATCATCAATCCCAAGTTTTATAAGTGAAAAATATTTAGCAATGGCATAATCTTCACAATCTCCAGCACCACTTCCCATAAATTCAAAAGGTGTCGCCCAATAATCTTTTTTGCCCCAATGTGCTTGATCTGATTTATATGTTATTGCATTAAAAAAATCATTTACATTTTTAATTTTATTTAAAATAGGTTCATTTTTTGAAGCTTCAATCATGGAATCCCAAGCTTCAACTCTAGCTTTTGCAGCAGAGCCGTATTTATTTTCAATAGTATTTAAAGAGGATTGGCTTATATTATAGGTTTTAGAAGCGCTTAAAAATATAGAGGAGAAGAGAATAAGTATAAAAGATATTGATAATATTTTTTTCAACTTATTCTCCTTTTTTGTTAAATTATAGCTAATGTTTATAAAAACAAAAATTTATCTTAAAAGATTTTTTATTTCGTCTTCACTTATTTTTTCATTATCATATTTAATTGCAATTACGTTTTCAGTATTATTAACATACCATTCATCAATTGCATTGTGATTTAAATTTACACTGTTTTCTAAATGAAATTCATCAAGACTAAGGTAAGCAAATTTTTTCTTTGAAGGGTTTGCCATCGTTATAATTAAAACAGCCCATAGTGCACAAACAACAGCAATTACAATAACTAAAGTACTTAATTCAACATCTTGAAAAAATACTCCACCAATTGCTCCACCTAGGAAAGTTCCTAAATATCCAGCTGAGTTAAAAATTCCTAAAACAAAACCTCTTTGATGAACTTTTGCAAATTTAGAAGCAAGTGATTGCATAATTGGTTCGTGCATATTAAATCCAATAAAGAATATAACAACACCTATAACAAATATAGTAGCACTTGAACTAAATCCAATAATCAAATATGAAACCGCAAAAAATACAATTCCAATAATTAAAATTTCTCTAAACTTAGCTTTTTTCTCAGCAATAATAGCAGCAGGTGCCATAGCAAGAAATCCAAAAACCATAGCAGGCATATAAACTTGCCATAAATCTTTTAATTCCCATCCGTAAGTTTTTGTTAAAACAATAGGAATAATCATAAATGCAAATGTCATTAAACCTTTTTGTAAAAAGTTTGTAATATTCATTTTTATTAAATTTACGTTTCCTAAAACAGCTGCAACTTCTACTTTTTTATTATAAGTATGAGTTATAACAGGAGGATTTGGAACCATTTTTAATAAAACAAAAATAGAACCAATTGCAATAATCATAACAATATAAAATAGAGTTTGAATACCAAAAGTAGCTCCTAAAGTAGGACCTGCTGCCATTGATGCTGCAAAAGCAACTCCAATAAACATTCCCATAGTAGCCATTGCTTTTGCTCTTTGCTCTTCTTTTACTAAATCGCTAATAGTTGCTGTTACAACAGCTCCAATAGCACCTGCACCTTGAAGTAATCTTCCAAATAATAAAGAATAAATATCAGTAGAAAGAGCACAAACTAAAGAACCAATAGCAAAAAGTATTAATCCAATAACAATAGTTTTCTTTCTTCCAAGTTTATCACTTATCATTCCAAAAGGAACCTGAAAAATCATTTGAGTTAATGCATAACCACCAATTACAATACCAACTAAAGCTGGTGTTGCGCCTTCTAAATTCATAGCATATACTGAAATAATTGGTAAAACTAAAAATAGACCAAAAAATCTTAGAGCAATAATCAAACTAAGAGGTAAAACTGATTTAATCATATATAATCCTAAACGTAATATAATTTTTTGTGATTATAGTTAATAATAGTTAATAGTCGGTTGAAAAGGATAAAAGTGAAGATAGTAATAGCCTCAGCAAACAAAGGTAAAATAGCAGAATTTCAAAAATTAATGGAAAATGACGAAGTTATTGCATTTAGTGAAATTTTAGGTGAAATTGAAATAATTGAAGATAAAGATACCTTCCAAGGTAATGCTATAAAAAAAGCTCAAACAATATATGATGAATTTGTAAAAATAGGGCAAAAAGATGTTGTAGTAATTTCAGATGACTCAGGAATTACTGTTCCTATTCTTAATAATGAACCAGGAATTTATTCAGCAAGATATTCAGGTGAAAATGCCACTGATAAATCAAATAATGCTAAATTAATTGAAAATCTAAATAAACAAAATATAGAAAAAACACCAGCATTTTATACAGCATGTATTGCAATAGTTTATCAAGGTAAAGTTTATACAGTTCATGGCTGGATGCATGGAAATGTAATAAATAAAGAACTAGGAAATGGTGGTTTTGGATATGATCCAATGTTTATTCCAAATGGTTTTGATAAAACTTTAGGTGAATTGGGCGCTGAAATTAAAAAAGAGTTTTCGCATAGAAGTAAAGCTTTAGAATTAGCAAAAAAAGTTTTGGCTGTTATTCTTTAATAATTCTTTCATAAAGTGAAATATCATAATCTTTAGCTTTCACAAAAATATTAATAGAAAAAGAAGAATTTTCTTTTTCTATTTTTGCTTTAATATCAAATAAATCATCTTTTATCTCAAGCTCTTGAATATCATTTAAATCAATATTTAAAAGATATGATTTAAAAAAATCCAAATGATTTTTCCCTTGAATATATAAATATTGATTTGATAAATTTGTACTTCTTAAAGATTTTGTCTCTAAAATAGAAATAGCTAAATATGAAAAAATAGTTATTAAAACTATACTTATTAGTAAAGTATAAGCTTTTTTCATAAGATAAATTCCCAAGTTTGATTTATTTCATCATTTAAATTTATTGTGATTTTTATATTTTGATTGTTTTTACTTAAGTTAAAATCTTTTACATTTTCAAGTAATAAACTATTTTTGAAATATAAATTTTCATTTTTATAGCTAATTAAATCCAGTTCATTTTTATGTTTTTCAAAAAATATTTTTGTTGATAAAATATCTATTTTTGCAATTTCAATATTTTGATTATTTTTATTTGAAAAAAATAGTTCTTTTGTAAAAAGTGTTGAATATATTATTACGATACTTGAGATTATTAAAGTAAGAATTATTTCTAAAAGTGAAAAACTATTTTTCATATTTAAAAATCTTTACATCATCATTTTGAAATTGGTATTTTGAAACGATTATATTTTCTGTTGTTTCTTTGTTTTTAATTATTTCTATTTGTTTTGAAGATTTCAAGAAGTCTTTGTAGTTTTGAGTAGTAAATTTATTTTCTAAATGATTTAATAAGACAAAATTTTTATGATTTTTTTCATCATAATAAGAAGAGTATGAAAATCCACTTATTATGATTGTTAAAAGTGTAATACTAATTAGCGTTTCAAGAAGTGTAAAACTACTTTTTACCAAGCTCAACTGCTTTATTATAAGCTTCTTCAACTGCATTAATCATAGCATTTCTAACACCTGCTTTTTCAAGTTGTGCATAACCAGCAGCAGTTGTGCCACCAGGGCTCATAACTGAATCTTTTATAATTGCAGGATGTGAGTGTTTTAATAAAGCCGCAGTTCCACTAAATAATCCTTGAACTAATTGTGTACTAATATGTCTTTCTAAACCAGCTTTTACAGCACCATCTGCTAAAGCTTCTGCTATTAATGCTAAATAAGCAGGTCCACTTCCAGCAATTGCAGTTGCAATATCCAGTTGATTTTCAGTATTTACCCAAATTGCTTGACCAATACTTGAAAAAATATCTATAGCCACTAATTTTGCTTCATTATCACCTGTTATTGTTGTCATTGAGTGTTGAACTGAAGCTGCTATATTTGGCATTGTTCTAATATAATGTTTTGCTTTAATTTGTTTTTTTAATGTTTCTAATTTTGTTCCAGCTAAAATAGAGAATAACATATTTGCATTTCCAGTTAATCTTGCTGATACACTTTGTAAAGCATAAGGTTTTACACAAAATATAACATTTTTATTTGTAATATCTTCATGATCATCTAAAGCTTTTATAGTTATTTGAGGTATTTTTTCTTTAATAAGTTTTAACTTTTCTATATCTCTTCCTATGATTTCTACTTCATGGTTTTTAAGAAGACCTTTGGCTAATGATTGAGCCATAATTCCATTACCAATTAATGTTAGTTTCATAATATTACCTTTTTGATTATTTTGATTAATTATAGCAGATAATTCCTAAGCTACTATTAGATAGAATGTCATTTTTATGAGAAAGGATATTAAAATTATGAAAAGCTTTAAATTCAAAAATATATTATTAATAGCTTGCGTAGCCTTCGTGTTATCGGCTTGTTCTTCAAAAAGTGAAGAAGAATATAATAAACCAGCTCTTTATTGGTATAACAAAATGTTAAAACAAATTGCATCAAATGATTTAGATCAAGCAGATGATACATACACATCTTTAGAGAGTGAACACAGAAATTCACCTTTTATTCCAAGTGCGATTTTAATTTTAGTTAATGCTCATATAGATGATGAAGAGTACGCATTGGCGAACTTTTATTTAGATGAATATATAAAAAGATTTAGTTTAAGTAAAGACATAGATTATGCAAGATATTTAAAAATCAAAGCAAACTTTCTAGGATTTAAATATCAATTTAGAGATCAACAACTAATTGAAGAAACATTAGTTCAGATTCAAGATTTTAAAGTTAAATATTCAACATCACCGTATATGCCTTTAGTCGATACAATTAATGCAAGATTGTCTATGGCAAAAGCATCAGTTGATAATGAAATTGCAAAACTTTATGCAAAACAAGATAAAGAAAAAGCAGCTGCTTTTTATGAACAAAAAGTAAAAGAAGCTTGGATAAATCCGAGTGAAATTGAACCAGTTAGTGTACCTTGGTACAGATGGCTTTTTGAATAAATTATAAAATATGATAAATTTTAGGAGTTAAATTAAATGGAATTAGAAAATTATGATAACTTTCCACAAACTATACCTTTAATAGTAGAGGATGATATATTTTTATACCCTTTTATGATTGCTCCACTTTTTTTAAGCAATGAGCAAAATATTAAAGCAGTTGAATATGCAATTGAACATAATAAATTAGTAATAGTTGCCGTTTCAAAACAATCAAAAGAAGGAAAAAGAGAACACAATTCTTTTTATGATGTTGGAGTTATTGGAAATATTATGAGAAAAGTATCTTTACCTGATGGTAAAATAAAAGTACTTTTTCAAGGTTTAGCAAAAGGTAGAATCTCTGATTTTTCTGATGATAATTCATTATTTGTAAATGTAAATATTTTAGAAAGTGAAGAATCAAATGAACAAAGTATTAAATCAGTAATTGAAGTATTAATTGAAAATGTAAAAAAATTATCAAGATTAAATATTAAATTTCCAGCTGATTTAGTAAAAACAATAGAAGAAAATGATGATGCTACAAGAATTGCAGATTTAATTTCATCTGTTTTAAAAGTAAAAAAAGACGAAGCTTATAAACTATTTTCTCAAACAAATATAGAACAAAGATTATTTGATATTATTGAAGTTATTAAAAAAGAGATTGAATCTTTTAAAATTCAAAAAGAAATAACTCAAAAAGTAAATTCAAAGATTGAAAAAACACATAAAGATTACTTCTTAAAAGAACAAATTAAAGCAATTCAAAAAGAACTTGGAAGCGATAACCAAAAAGAAGTAGAAATTGAATCTTATAAAAAAAGATTAAAAGCAAAAAAAGCGTTTATGCCAAAAGAAGGGTATAAAGAGACTAAAAAACAAATAGAAAAATTAGGAAGAATGAATCCTGATTCTCCTGATGCTTCACTTTTACAAACCTATGTTGAACAAGTTTTGGATATTCCTTTTGGAGAATATGCTGATGAAAAGATATCTGTTAAAAATGTAGAAGATCAATTAAATAAAGATCATTATTCACTTGAAAAACCAAAAGAGAGAATTTCAGAATATTTTGCGGTTAAACAACTTCTTGAACAAAGAAATATTGAAGATTTAAAATCAAAAGGTACAGTTCTATGTTTTGTAGGACCTCCAGGTGTTGGTAAAACTTCACTTGCTAACTCTATTTCAAAAGCATTAAAAAGACCATTAATAAGAGTTGCTCTTGGTGGAATGGAAGATGTAAATGAGCTTAGAGGTCATAGAAGAACTTATGTTGGAGCAATGCCAGGACGACTTGTAAAAGGTCTTATTGATGCAAAAAAAATGAATCCAGTAATGGTTTTAGATGAAATTGATAAATTAGGAGCAAATCATAGGGGTGATCCAACTGCTGTTATGTTAGAGATTTTAGACCCAGAACAAAACCATGAATTTAGAGATTTATATCTAAATTTCCCACTTGATTTATCTCAAGTTATTTTTGTATCAACTGCAAATGATGCTAGAAAAATTCCAGCACCATTAAGAGATAGAATGGAATTTATTGAAATTTCATCTTATACTCCAAATGAAAAATATCATATTGCAAAAGATTATTTGATTCCTCAAGAGTTAGAAAAACACGGACTTAAAAAAACTGAAGTTAGTTTAAATAAAGCAACAATTGAACTTATTATTGAAAAATATACAAGGGAAGCTGGAGTTAGAAATTTAAGACGAGTGTTTTCAAAATTATTTAGAAAAAGTGTAAAACAGATTTTAAATGATGAAACTTTAGAAAAAGTAGTTATAAATACGAAAAATATTAAGTCATATTTAGATAATCCTATTTTTGAAATAGACCCTGCTGATAAAAAAGATTTCGTAGGAATTGCAAATGGTCTTGCATGGACATCGGTTGGTGGAGATGTGCTTAAAATTGAAGCAATTAGATTAAAAGGAAAAGGAAGTCTTGCAGTTACTGGAAACTTAGGTGAGGTAATGAAAGAGTCTTCTAGAATCTCTTATTCGGTTGTGAAATTATTAATTGATAAAGGTGCTTTATTAATTGAAAATGAAACAATACCAAAATCAGTAAAAGAGATTGAAGATAAAACTATTGTAGATCCAAGTGAAATATACAAAAGATTTGATATTCACTTACATATTCCAGAAGGTGCAACTCCAAAAGATGGACCAAGTGCTGGAATTACTATGGCATTAGCAATCGCATCTGTATTATCAGATAGACCAATAAAAGCAGATGTTGCAATGACAGGAGAGCTTACTTTATCTGGAAAAGTTTTACCAATTGGTGGACTAAAAGAAAAATTAATTGCAGCATATAAAGCAAAAATGAAAAAAGCTTTAATTCCTAGAAAAAATTACGATAGAGATTTAGATGATATTCCTCAAGAAGTAAAAGATGCTATGGAAATAAAAGCTGTTGATGTAATAGAAGATGTTTTAAAAGAAGCATTAGTATTTTAATATGAGCCAAAGAAGACAGAGTCTAATTGTAAATAATTTTTTTACATTAGTCTCTATTCTATTAATTTCAATAACAATTGTTTTATATTCAAAATATATATCAAATGATGACTATAAAAATGATAATCTAAAAGAAAAAGTCATTCCACTTCCATGTGAAAAAGAGACTTTTTCAACTTCCAAAGTATTTAATCAAAAACTTCTAAATGATTCTATTAAAGCCTTAAATAAAGGTCATTATAAAGTAGAAGGTGGATATACAAAATCAGTTTATTTAGAATCAATGATAGAAGATTTTATAAAAATAGATGAATTAGATACTTATTTTAATGCAGCAATACAAAGAAAACCAAAAAATGATATAAATAAATATTTAACAATCTCATATAAAATAATTGAAAATGATAAAAAAGATCCAAATAATAAGAAATTAAAAGATTGTAAATTTTGTTCAGGAAGTATTTTGACAATATTTAAAGCAGATAATATAGATATATTTAAATTTTATATAGATTTTAACTTATATGATAAAAATGAAATAGCTTCAAAAATAGATTGTACGATAAAGGCATATGAAAACAATGTTAGAAAAATTCAGTAAAAAAGATATAACAGCAACAAATGTACTAATATTCATAACAGTTGTTATGTATATTATTCAAATAAATATAGAAGAGGGTGGATTATTATTTGGTCTTAATCTATATTTTTTAGTATATAACTTTTGGTGGCAACCCTTAAGTACTATTTTTGCCCATGGTGGAATTGCTCACTTAGGAATGAATATGTTTGTTCTTTGGCAGTTTGGAAATCTAATAGAGAGATCAAGAAGCTCAAAAGAACTAATAGCACTTTATTTAGTGACAGGAATAATAACTTCCCTTTTATCTTTTGCATATATTTATTATTTAGATAATTATGTGAATTTAGTTGGAGCATCGGGAGCTATTTGTGCACTTTTAGGATATGTTGCATATTATGATAAAGCTCAAAGAAGTGGAATAATAACTTGGGTTTTACTAATCTCCGTAGCACCACTAATAATAGGTCTTCCAATTGCTTGGTATGCTCACTTTATTGGTTTAGCTGTTGGATTTCTTTACGCACTTATTAGAAGATAAAACTATGAGAAAAGCTTAGTTATTTACAAAGTAAGTAACTATACTCATAACAAATAAAACAATGAAAAGCGCTATAAATATATCTTTCAAAGTTACTGTTGGATTTAAAATTCCACAATAAGGGCATTGTCTTTTTTTTGCTTCAATTTCATTTTTGCAATTTTTACAAGTTGCTATGATATATCCTTTTGATTTTTTGAAATAGTATCATATTTTATATTCTAAACTATCAAGAAATATTTAAATTTAATGGTACTTTCTGAAAGTTTCTCAATTTTTTACATAACAGCTATTTGATATATTTAATTTATAATTAAAAATTATATTGTAATATCTCTTTTATATAAGTAATACTATTAATTTTATTCATAGGAATCAAAATGGACAAGAAAAAACAACTACAATTTAATTTAAATAATTTTTTATTAGCTACAAGTATAGCCTTAGATTTTGTTTCAAAATATAAATATAAAATAACACTAGGACACTCAAAAAGAGTAGCTTTCATAGCTTTGAATATTGGAGTTAAAATGGATTTAAGTCCTGAAGAGTTAAGTGATTTATGTTCATACTCTTTACTTAGCTCTGTTGGATTAAATCAAAGTAATAGTGATAAAGAATTTTGTGAAATTTCCAATGAATTTGTAAATGATTTTCCATTTTTGACACAAGAAAAAGATATCTTAAAATATCAAAAAGAAAAAATAGATGGAAGTGGAATCTTTGCTTTAAAAGATGAAGAAATACCTCTTTTTTCACAAATTATATTTTTAGCAAAAACCCTTGATATTATGTATGATTTTGGAAAAGAAAATATCAAAAATAGATTTGATGCTATTGAATTTGTAAAAAGTAAATTAGATATATATTTCAAAAGACAAATTATTGAAAAGTTTTTTGAATGTACAAGAGAAGTAAGTTTTTGGCAGAATATGTTAAATGAACAAGATACTTTGATGTTTATTTATTCTACATTGCATGATTTTACAAAACCTTTAGATTTTGAAGAGATTTTAAAAATCACAAGAAATTTTCATAAAATCGAAAATCCTCAATCAAAACTAATTGAACTTAGTGACATTATGTGTGATTTTTATGAGTTTGAAGAAAAAGATAAACAGACTTTTTTGATAGCTTCAAGTTTATGTAATATTGGAAAATTAACTTTAAGTAAAGATATTTTGGAAAAAACAGCTGAACTTGATATTTACGAGATTGAGAAAATAAAAACTTATCCATATTACACAAAAAAAATTTTACAAAATATTATAGGTTTTAGCGATATAAGTTCATGGGCTTCCAAGATTCAAGAAAGATTAGATTCAAGTGGATATATACAAGCATTAGGTGCAAAAGATTTAACACTAAAAGATAGATTACTTCAAAGTTTATATGCATACAATGCAATAAGACAAAATAAAGCTTATAGAGATGCTTTTAGTCATGAAGAAGCTATTGAAATTTTAAAATTTGAAGCTAGTGAAAATAGATTTGATATTACGATAATAGAGGATTTAGATAGGATTCTAAAAGAGAGTTAAAACTCTCTTTTATTATGGTTTTACAGTAGTTAAACCTAGACTTAACCAAGATTGCATTCCACCTCTGTACCATTTTAACTTTGATTCAGGGTACCCGATTTCAATTAAATATTTCATAGATTCAGGTGATTGTCCACACCATGCACCATTACAAAACATTAAAAGCTCTTTTGCATTTGTAAAATCATATTTACCATTAACTTTTTTTACCCCTAAAATTGCTAAGTACTCTTCGAACTCATCAGGATATTGTGACTGTTTTAAATAAACGTAAGGAACGTTTACTGCTCCAGGAATTGTTTCATGAAAAAACCAGTTTTCTGTTCTTGAATCTACAAGAAGTAAATTTGTATCATTTTTTGCTTTTTCAATAAATTGTAAAGTTTCTAACTCACCAAAAGTTTCCACATTAGCAGAATATTTCATAGGTGAAATTTTCCCCATATAAGTAACAAATGATCTTTTACAATTTGCATCTACAGAATCAGCAGCTTGATGAACTCCACCATATACAGCACTTGGATCGAAGTTTACGTTTTTACACTCTTCTTTTTTTTCTCTTTTAATAACTATAGTTTTTGTTACATCTTTAGTATCTTTATACTTCACTTCTACACCATCAGTTTGTAAATCAACAGCAAAAATCGAAGAAGCTACAATAACACTTCCTATGAATATTTTCAACATTCTCTCTCCTTAATATTTAAATAATATAGGATTAATTATATCATATATATTAGAAAATATAATAATACTTAGGTCTTAAGTATGTTTTTTGCAAAAACATAAAATAACAAGCTAAGAAAAAAATAGCTATAATCGCGACTATATAGAAAAATTATAGGATTTTTAATGAGCGAAAAATACGAACCATCACAAGTAGAAGACAAATTTTATAAAATATGGGAAGATAGAGGTTATTTTGAAATAGATGGAAATAAGTCTATTCAAGAGTCTGATGTTAATGGAAAACAAAAAACATTTTCAATTATGATGCCACCACCAAATGTAACAGGAAGCTTACACATAGGTCATGCTTTAACGTTTACATTACAAGATATTATTACAAGATACAAAAGAATGGACGGCTTTAAAACTCTTTGGCAGCCAGGAACTGATCACGCGGGAATTGCAACTCAAAATGTTGTTGAAAAACAATTACTTGCTGAGGGAACTACAAAAGAAGAAATAGGAAGAGAAAAATTCCTTGAAAGAGCTTGGAAACAAAAAGAAGTTTCAGGTGGAAATATAGTTCATCAAATGAGAAAATTAGGTGTTACTCCTGCTTGGAAAA
>OBMA010002170.1_pt1 | contig 11565 bp, 7 predicted proteins | sample 1539141 | NCBI WGS metagenome assembly OBMA01 (sample SAMEA3991484, study PRJEB22521) | metagenome | biome: anthropogenic terrestrial biome; feature: sewage plant; material: raw primary sludge | place: Sweden | collected 2012-09-26 | reverse complement strand
AATGAAATGATTAAAACAGAGGAATCGAAAAAATTACCACGTGAGGTATTATTCTCACTAATAGATGATGACTCTATTTATGAGGAAATTATAGATGAAGTTATAAGTCGTATGCGCAATAAACCCTATAGTCTATTCCACGATATGACTGTATTTTGGAATGTCTTAAACAGTGAGCTTACACTTGAGGGTGAATATGGTTATACAACAGCTCTTTATGAAAAATTCAATATGGGTCGTCTATCTAAAAATAAAGTATTGTCTCCGTATATTGAGAAAACTAGAAAATCAAATTGGTGGCACAAATCAATTTCTGATGAAGAATATTGGGCACCATTAAAATCAGAGTTAAAAAAGAAATTTAAATCTGATATTAAAAAGAAAGTTTCCTCATTGGACAATATTGAATATTTATTGGATGAAGAAAAGGCGGAAATGATAAATAATTGGGAATTTAGTAGTGGTATGTTTTTACCAGAAGAACTACCTATTAGTTTTCTTTTAAGTTTCATCTGTGAATCATTACCGTATGACTATACACTCTATAGAAGTGATAGGCTTACAAACCACATAAGATTTAATAGTCTTGAATGCTCATCAGATTGCAAACATTTTACATATATGATTAATAAATGGAAATTAGAAGCATACTCAGATGAAATAAAAGACTTGCTAATCTCCAAACTTTCTGATATAAATAAAGAAATGGTTCGATATGATGCTGATTATTTTGGAACACGAAATATCAGCAGATTTCTATTAAAATTAATTATTCTTGTAGAACAGGATGAAGTGATTCCTATTTCTAAAAAAGTATTTAATAGTAACGTTGAAAAATGTGCGCTATTCTTATTTACCTGGTTAGAAAGATATAAAGAAAACTATAAAAAGTTAGAACTTTCATCTTTTTCAGAAGAAGATATTGATTATATTAAATCAGTTTTTGATAACTCAGAAGTATCTCCAAACTTAAAAAAAGCAATTGGTGATTTATATGCTGAGTTAATTTGCCCTTCATTGCTAAATAATTCTATTTTTAATTTAAACTCAATTAAATTTGATGAATTAACTAGTTCAACTAATAATGCGCCAATTAATGTATATTCTTTTACACTTAGTAAATTTGGTAAGTCATACAACTCATTTCATAATAGTATAAATTTACCTTCAATGAATGAATTATTATTGGCACACAAAAAAGGCAATGCTTCTGTTTTTATAACAGAAGATGACAGCTATGTGTTGAATTCTAAATTACTTGACCTTAATTATTTGTTGAAACGTGGTACATCTAACGATGATTTAGTTTCATTTATAGAACAAATAGAAGAATTAATTAATATTTCTACAGTAATATCAGATTCAGATTCACGTCTATTAAAATAATAGAAAAAGCACTTAATTATAAGTGCTTTTTTCTTATATTAAATTAATCTTATTTTAATCCAGGAGCATTATCTTGGATTAAAATTGCATTATTATTAGGGTTTGTTATGATACGGAAATACCCAGTTGCTTCACCATTTTTATTAAGTTCATCAACTATACTATCTAAACTAGATATATCTGAGGAAGAAATAGTTTTTTTGCTTTCAATTTCTGTCTTTTTATTTTCTAGCTTTTCTTTAAGTTCAGAAACCTTATCTTTTTGAGCAGATGATAAACTATCTTGAGCATTTTGTATTTTTTGTGCAAGTTCTTCTTCTCGTGCCTTATCTTTATCTAGCATAATACTTTCCCATCTACTATTAAATGTAGATTCAACTGCATCAAGTTTAGCTTTGAGTGAATTATATGCACTACGTTTCTTAACTTTAGAAAGTGTACTACGTGCTTTAGAGATAACTTTTTGGAAACCTTCCGCACTATCTTCAGTGACGTTCTCAACTCCAACAGTTAGATTTGAAATCTCGTTATTTGCTGTAGTTTCAAGGAACTCTTCTTCATCTTTAGACAAACCATAGACAATTCGATAATCAGAGTTGAATATTCTATCTGCATTATCTTTAGCACTTTTATCACGTTCAGATTTAATAATATTGCCATAATTAACAAGCTCTTTTGAGTCAGTTACATTAGCTTCTGGACCTGTTACAGTAATGCTATCACCAACTTTAGACACATTTGCAGGTTTATCAAAGTCTGCTGGTTGTTTTCCAGCCATAATGCGGTTCAAGATTTTATTTGATAGACTCATTGCTTCTGTATGTTGATAATCAGGTAATGGTGTATTATCGTCGTGTCCAACCCAAATAGCAGTTGTGTAATATTTGTTAGTTGAAACAAACCATACGTCTTTATAGTAGTCTGTAGAGCCCGTTTTAGCCGCTTGTAGAGAGCTAGGGTAATTATTAGCCAAAGCTGGCACATACACGGTTTCACCCACAGCGGACGTTTTAAGCATATCTATAAGCATATAACTAGTTGATTCTTTAAATACACGAGTACCTTCGTGTGTATTTTTATAAATCGTACTACCTTTATATCTATCTTGTATTTCAGTTACGTTACTAGGCTCTCTGTATACGCCTTTATTTGCAATAGCTGCATAAGCAGATGCTTGTTCAGTAGTAGAAACACCTTGAGTTAAACCACCAATAACACTAACATAAGTATTGTCATTTGGGTGAAGTTGTGAGAACTTCATTTTCCCAAGATTGCTTAATGATTCTTCAATTGGAACCATCATACCTGCTCTAATTGCAGGAGTATTAAGTGATTGTGATAGTGCTTCACGTGCTGTAAATTCTCTATTGTACCAACCACCAAACCAGTCGAGGACATCAGGTAATTCAGCAATTTGTGAATCTGAAAGTAGGCTTTGTGGAAGCAAATATCCTTTATCTATTGCAGGACCATAACCAAGTAATACTTTTTCCGTTGAACCAGGTTGTCTGAAACTTTGGAAGGCACGATTTAAGTAATCGTTTTGTGTTCCTCGACCACCAACTGAAGCTACAATTTCACCAGTTGAATTATCAATTACAGAAACTGACGCTTGTAAATTCAGTTTATTATTTTGTTCGTTTATTGACGTATCACCAGCAAGTTCGGTATTAACATCATCCTCAATTCCTTGTTGAAATTCAGGATTGATTGTCGTCTTGATGTCATACCCACCAGAGGTAATCTTACTAAGTTCTTTAGCCATCATCTCATTATACTGCTGATGATATGTGCTGTATTCTTCGTCAGTTGCAAAGGTGTATTTGAAGTTGAACCCGTCATCTTCACCAAGTTTCTCAGCTGTTTTATTTACAGAATATGAAACTGCATAATTATCAGTGAATTCCTTTGAGTTTTCAACTGTACCCTTTTTAACGTTTATTTTCTCTTTTAACGCAGCCTTATATTGGTCTTTTGTAATTACACCACCTGAATACATACTACCAAGTGTAATATTAGACTTTTCTAATGCTGTTTTTGGATTAGTGAACGGGTCATAAAGTGATGGATTATTAGTTAATCCTATAATTACAGAAGCCTCACGCGGAGTTAAATCTTTCTGGTCTTTATCGAAGTAAACACGTGCTGCAGCACCAACACCATTAGCGCCATTTCCGAAATAAGAACTATTTAAATAGCTAATTAGAATTTCATCTTTAGAGAATTGTTTTGTAATCTCTTGTGCAACAACCATTTCAGTTACTTTACGAGATGCCGTTTGTTCGCTATTTTTAAGTATCTTATTCTTAACTAATTGCTGAGTTATAGTAGAGCCACCCTGTGTGCTTTTGTGCATAAGTGTATTTACTACAGCACGTAAAGTTGAATATCCGTCAACACCGTGGTGGTCATAGAAACGTTTATCTTCAACAGATACAAATCCCTTTTTAAGCAATGGGTTTACATTTGTGTTATCTACTTGATATTTAGCATAAGTATTTAACTCTTTTAATACTTTACCATCAGAAGAGAGTATACGTGTTGGGAGTTGTTTCCTAAACTCATCTTTGTTTATGGTATTGGAAATTGCATATCCTTCTTTGACCCAAGCACTAACACGTGCATTGTACTTATTATAACCATATCCAACACCTAAGGCAAGAGAGAGAGTTGGGATTGTAAGTGCATAAAAACCAAAACGCTTATAAAAACGCTTTTTCTTTTTAAGCTCTTTCATATTTTTCTTGTTCTTGTTTTTTCTTTTTTTATTTTTATACGACAATTATATCTCCCCCCATATCTTTAATTTTATTAAACGCAGTGTTGTCTACATAAATATAAGACTTACTATTGGTATTCACTTTTTTATTATCACTTGATGTGATATAGAACGACTCTCCCAAGTCATTTGAAAACTCAAGTAAAGTATAATCCTTGTCATTCTCTTCTGATGAACTAGATGTTGTTCCTGAACTTCCAGAAGTGCTACTTGTACTAGAACTTGATTCTACTGGATTTACATCACTGTTATTTACTTCAGATTTAAACTTATAATCATTGTTTTTTGTGTTGGAGATAGAACCACTTGATTCGACAACGTATTTCTCTTCTTCAGAAACACCATCTCTACTTGTATTTAAAGAGAATTTATAGATTTTATTCTCTTTAGTTGAAAGAACAAGGACGTTTACGTTATTTGTTGAATTTAAGAATTTAAAACCAGCAAACTCATAATCATTCAAGTCTTTTTTAATTGAAGTTGACTTCTGGAATGTATAAGTTTTTTCTTTTACATTTTTAACTTTCTCTTCTTCAGATTTAGTTTCATTTGTTTGTGAGTCTGATATTGATTTATCAATTTTAGACTTAATTTGTTTAAGTTCAGATTCCATTTGACGTTTATCATTAGAATAGAACATTTCATCAAGATACCCTGATACGCTGTAATACAATGGAAGAGATGACTCTGATAATTGTGAGTTTTTAATAGAGTCTAGTTTTTGTCTTGTCATATCAACATATTCAATCCTATCCATAACAATATAGTTATTTTTCACAATCTCTTTTTTTACAGAAGTGTTAAGGATATTAGATGCCTTTTTAATATCAGATTGTATTTTACCTTTATTTAAAATAGAGGAAGACGTGTGTTCAGCATACCATTGAGCAGATTCCTCTTTAAGTGTTGTTTGTAAATCAATCTGTGAACGTATAGCTTTAGTTCTATTTGATATATCATCTTTGAGTGATTTAGAATAAATAAAATCCATTTTTTTATTTACATTTTCAAGGTCTGATTTTTTAGCAGTAGACTTAATAGCACCTGTATATTTGTTTTCTGTTATTTCATCTAAATCTTTATTAATCCCCTTTTCTAAATGAGAATCTACTAGTTTATATCCACCTAGAAAATATCCAGACGGAACTGCGATAGATAATATCGTTATTGGCAATAATATCTTTAAATATCCTTTCATTATTATATAACCTCTCTATCTTCATTAATTGTAGTCTATATTAATTTTAACATAAAAACAATAAAAGAGAAACAAAAATAAGCCCATTACAGACTTATTATAGCTTATTTATCTTTAAGGAAGATATACAACTTACCATTGATAATACAGTCGTTTAGGGCATTGTGGCTTTGTAAATCATCAACACCAGACAACATTTTCTTTAGATTTTCAAGTTTATAACTTCCTCTAGCTTTCATACCTGGTAGTTTAACACGTGCCATTTTTAAAGTATCAATGTAGCTTACTTTGTCCCAATCAAACCCATTTTTAGCATACATTGCTTCTAACATACCAATATCAAATCCTAGGTTATGACCAACCAGAATATCATCACCAATAAACTCATTAATCTTATCAATAACGTCACCTGCATTATGTCCAGCCATAACTTCATAGTCTGTGATTCCAGTAAGGTCTTTAATAAAACTGCTTAGTCCTGTAAAGTCCAATGGTTTGATGTATAAATCAAGTTTATCAACAACCTTATCATCTCTATATTTAACAGCAGACAACTGGATAATATCATCAGTCTCTTTGCTCAACCCAGTTGTTTCTACATCTAACACAGTATAATCTTTAACGTCTAGTGTTTCATAATTCTCAATTAGGATATTTTCCTCTAAACGTTCAATAGGTAAAATATCTCTGAAACTTCTACCACGCCAGAAAGCACGGTCAGGTAATTTGATTGAGTTTTTATCTTTATTAATTGAAGATGAGCCAACCCCAATATAAAACTCTAACCACTCAGCATAGACGTGATTAATGCAATTCATTTTTAACTTTGCTTGAAATCCGTCAATTGGTTCTTCATCTAAAAAAGAATCAGCAATAAATGGTTGTGGTGTATCTTTAATAGCTTGCTTCAATAATGCTGTACTTACAAAAGCTTCACCATTGTGTTTGACAATTTTAAAGAAATAGTCTGGTTTAGTAATAGATGATAAAATAAATTCGTTAGATGTCATAAGTTTTCTCTCTCAATCTTGTTTAGTTTGTTAAGTTTGATAGTATTAGTTTGGACAATCTCCCCACCTTCCCACAGCTCAAATGAATCAAGATATTCTCCATCATCACCAAGAACTAGTGCGTTGATTTTGCTATTAACCCAATAATCTTCATTGTAGCTTTTAGAACCACCGTCAATGTAGTACCGAATTAGGTTAGATTTGGTAGTGCCATAGTCTTTAATTATATTACAATTATTAAATGGTAATATAAGTTGAGTAGGAGTGTGACCACTAACTATAATCTTATTTTGGTAAGATTCGTCAATGCAGTCATCATATTTGTAATATTCACTCCGTGCCCACAACATATCATAATATGATTGGTCTTTTATGTTTTTAGATAAATCATATCCTGCGTGTACCATTATAACATTTCCGTCTTCTATTGTCAAAGGTAAGTGTTTTATGAACTCACAAATATTATGAAAGTTGGTTTCTAAATTATATATAACAGAATCAATCCGAGTGTCTGTTATTCCAAAAGATAAAGACAACGTGTGTTTGCCACCATTAAACTTCCATAACTTGTAAGTTTCAATATTACGTTTTAGTGTTTTTAATAGGAAATCCTCGTGGTTTCCTAAAATTGCTTTAGAATTGTGATTATTTACAGAATCCATAACAAAGTTTAACACATCGAGCCCTTCGTTTTGGCGTTGATTAAATCCATCAATATAATCACCACCAAACCAGATTTCATATTCATCATTGTCCCAATATTTAGTTTTCTTTAATAAATTAAGAGCCTTTATATTGCTATGAATATCGCTCAGTAATACCTTTTTCATAATAACCTCATTCCTTTTTAATCACATTTAATAATTCTAAGTTGCTCTAGTTGATGCTTTTCTAGATTTGTTAGCTTAATTGTCTGTGTTATTTTATCAATAGCGTCGTCATAGAATGATGATGACAGTCTTTGCACAATTGCTCGTTCATTGGATGGGTCATAAAGGAGTCCAAATAAATCATCAGGATTTTTTATTGCTTTAATAAATAAAGGAGCAAACACCTCTTCACCAAAGTACCGTAATAACGTGTACCAATCGCTGTATACATTCCTGGAAAAGTTCTTGTCTATCTTAAATATTTCGTTAACAACCAATTCTTTGACGTAGAGGTATTCTATGTTCTTATTCTTTGGGCTGTCATTTTCGTGCTTTGCTTTTCTCAACCATTTCATTTCGTTAAGTAAAATTAGCTTACAGTCTCCATTCAATAGATAAAATGGAAGTTTCCTGTGTCCGTTAAAAGGGTATTTATAAATAATATCACGTTTAATAGAATTTGATGTTTCTGAATTAATTTCATATAAATCTTTAAATAAATCAGAATAACAAATGCGAATAGCATTATTAATGTAATCAACCAGTTCTTCATCTGATTTAGACATAATCTTTTCAGATAAATCAAATTCATAAAACGTAACACCCTCTACAAAAATATCAGAAAATGATTTTCGTGCTGGGTTCCAGTATATAGTAATATGAAATTTCGTGGAGCTTTTCTTAGCCTTATAACTTTTATATTTAGAATTAAAAATATATTTTATTAAGCTAAGTTGTTTTTGAGTTTCATCTTTATTTGGCTGATTTTGATTATCTTCTGTATTAATCATATTCCAAGACCTTTCTGCTTTTTTAATTATATATATATTTTAACATAATAAAGAAAAAAGGTCAATAAGACCTTTTATTTAAAGCGAAACATTTTATATAACTTGAATTTATTAAGTGGGTCATTAACATTACCACAATTAGCAAGAAAATCAACGTATAGTTTAAGTTCCTCAGAATCATCAAGAGTATCTAAAAACTCAAAAATATATTCTACATTAGAAAACTTTTTAATAAAACTTAATATTACAATTGATAATTGTGCTTTTGCTTTTAAAAGACCAGAATCTATCAAATGCTTGATAACCGATTTTTTATAACTTTTATCAAGCAAATCAACGATAACACTTGACACAAATACTCCTTCATACTTAGTATTAGTGTCATACATATATTCTACAATAGAACCAGGTTCTATGTTTTTCTCTATAAAATTAACACAAACATTTAGCTTTTCACTCTCTCTACTTGTATATATATTTTTCGTATAACAATCATAAAGAGCTTCTGCAACATCAAATATCAAACTTGTGTTATTAAAATATAATAATTTACCTTCACAAACTAATTTATACACGTCATATGGTTTCATATTTGAAATATCTTGCAGGGACATTTTAAATCTTTTTGCTTCTAAATTTAAGATTTTAGTTTGCAATGATTTCTTTAGTAATTTAAGAAATGCTTCTTTATTTTTTTCAACATTATGACCCAAAACCAGCTGTAAAAAATGTAGCTCAATTTTTTTAAGTTTTACTGGCTTTCCATCAATGTTTGTTCCGTCATCTGAAACAAGCATTTGATAGTTGCCGTCAATAATCTCAAAATAACAATATCCAGATTTAGAATATGTACGTGTGGGTTCGTTTGTTAATTTAATTTCATTAAATAACTCAACATTAACAGATAATTGATTGTTTGAACTACGGTAAAACTCTAGTTTTCTTTTATCTTTATTAACATAAAATTCCAAGTTAATAAAGTTTTTAAAGTTAACTTTTTTACCATACAGTTTTGTTGAACATATTTTTGGTTTAAAATAATCAAAACTTTTTTCAAATTCTGAGTTATTAACCCAAAATTCCAAGTCGTCCCAAAATGTGTCACTTTGTATATATTCTGAAACTGACACTTCAGAATCTTTTTCTACTTTAAGCATAGCAATCCTTCTTCTATATTTATTTTTTTTACATATTAATTATAGTAAGTAATCAATATTAATCAACTATTTTATTTCCAGCATATCCTTAAATAAAAAAACCCTAGACGATTAGAAAGAAGGGAAAAATCGTCTAGGGTTATATAGGCAATATAAATCAATTACCTATATATATTATAGCACAAAAATAATAAAAGTAAACAGTTTTCTTAATAAATATCAGAAATATTTATCATATGAGTCAAGGTTATACTTCTCTATAATAGAAATTATCTTTGTTGCATATGAAGGGTCGGTTGCATACCCGTCTTTAACTAATAAAGATGCCACATCTTTATAGTTGTAATTATTCAAGATATTCTTATATCTATCTGGGTTGTCTGTTGTACCCTCAATGAATAGTTGAGAGTGTCTATCAAGACTTTCTTCAATTGTATTAAATGTCTCAAAATTTGCTTTTACAGTTTTAGCAACACCATTTTCGTATTCCTGTGTGTCCATAGTCACGTACTTACCTTTTACATCTGATTTAATACCAAAATAGTTGTTATATTCAGAGCTAAGTTTAGAATCTCCAAAATTGGACTCTAATATTGCTTGTGCTATTGTTATTGAAGGTAAGATGTGGTTTTCTTTACCATTTGTAATTGCTGGTTTGGATATTTTATTTATAAATTTATATTTTAGGGTTTCTTTATTTAATTGAGTTAAATTTGCTTCTCCATTATAAAGAGGTGTATCCATATCTTTTATTAATATAGAATTAAAGCTCATAAAAATAACCACAAGAACACCAAGTAAGGCGGCTGAGATTATGGAAAGACTAAATAGTCCTATAAATTTCTTAGTTTTCATTAATTGCCTCCTAAACGGCATATTTATTATATTATATCGCAATTATAGATAAAAGTAAACAGAACAGATATACTTATCCGTTCTGTTCTTGTGTGATTAAATTAAAGCAATCTTATAGAGTTCTGGAACAACAATAGAGTTTAAGTTACGAAATTCACATTTATAATAACTAGTCATTTTATTGCTTGCAATATCAAAAACATTTGTCCTATTTACTCTATATTTAAGTTCAAATAGGTGTTTGGTAATTGATGTATCACTAATACACATAGTGTCAACCTCTAGTATATTTAATATTTTCAAATATCTAGAATATTTGTTGTTATCTTCTAATCCTGCAAAAGAATAACAATCAATCTTATTATTAATGTACGAATATAAAGAATCAAATATTGGTTTATGAATTTTTATGTTCTGTGATTTAATATTCTTTTTTAATTCAAGAAGTTTACAATCGTACGCATAATCAAGATTAACTTCATCTCTTAAAGTTTGCAATAAAAACCTATCAGTATACATAAGAATACGTTCCCAACCTTCCATATCAGAATTAATATTAAATGCGTAATTCTTTGCATTAGAATCTGCAACTTCTGATTCAATATTTATAATATCAAATAAACTAATACAATATATATTAGCATTAACATTAACAATATTTTTGTTGTAGGAAGAAAGCATATTTAATTCATTATTCATAAACCAATTAATTTTATTAATATAATCTACAAAATAATCAACATCATTTCTGATAAAATAATCCGTTCCCTCAGAACCTTCAAGTCTTTTAAAAGTTGAGTCTCTTACTTTTTTAACAATCACTCTTAATTCTGAAAGAATAGCAGATTCAAGTTCTTCAAAGTTAAGCTGTATGTTGCTAAGATTCTCAGTGAACTCTTTAATTATTTTCAGACAGCGCATAATATCTTCTAACAACTGGTATGAATTTTCGATAGTGCTTTTTGTATGGTTATAATTAGCAACTCGTTTAATCTCTTCTAATAAAAATGAGTTGAAGTTTTCTGGGTTAAGTTTCATTTTTGTATACAGATATAATTTAAAATAATGAGATAAAAACTTAAATTCTGAATCACGGTCAATAATATCAAGTACAATCTTTGATTCTTCTTCAGTAAAAGAATCATCAGTTAAAGTACCGTTAGACACCTTCATAACCAGTTTCTCTACAATATAAGTTTTTTCTTCATAATTTGCGTGTGAATCTGTTATTTCTGATAATAAGATAAACTCATCATTACGTAATAATCTAATATTTTCAAAACCAGAAGTTGACTTTTCAAGTACAAGTCTTGAGTGTTTTGATACAACATCAACTGCTTTTGATTTAATAGACCTTTTGAAATAATTAGAAAGATAATCAATATTCTCTTTTTCGATATGTTCACAAACATCAGAACTCATTCGTGAAGGTCTTATTTTGAAAACTCCAATTGTCCTATTTATAATCCTATTTAGACAGATCGGAAGAGCACACGTCTGAACTCCAGTCACGAGATTCC
>OBMA010002160.1_pt1 | contig 11589 bp, 10 predicted proteins | sample 1539141 | NCBI WGS metagenome assembly OBMA01 (sample SAMEA3991484, study PRJEB22521) | metagenome | biome: anthropogenic terrestrial biome; feature: sewage plant; material: raw primary sludge | place: Sweden | collected 2012-09-26 | reverse complement strand
TATAATGGAATTTGCTCTATGAGATGGAAAAGAAGTGTTTTTCATCGATGAAAACGGTGTCTTAATCCTTGTTATAATGGAATTTGCTCTATGAGTTGCAATGGAATTTGATACCGATAAAAATAATACCGGTCTTAATCCTTGTTATAATGGAATTTGCTCTATGAGTGAAGTTTCAAGTGAGATCAAAAAGCAACTCCCCCGTCTTAATCCTTGTTATAATGGAATTTGCTCTATGAGACACGTCACATTGCACGACTTGAAGCTGCATTAATGTCTTAATCCTTGTTATAATGGAATTTGCTCTATGAGCGAACGTGAAGAATACAGATGTTTCAAAAAAGCAAACCTTGTCTTAATCCTTGTTATAATGGAATTTGCTCTATGAGAGGAAGCGGGAACACTGTTAATAGTGTCTGCTATGGTGTCTTAATCCTTGTTATAATGGAATTTGCTCTATGAGTACATACAATTATGAAAAGATATATTGTATATTTAGAGTCTTAATCCTTGTTATAATGGAATTTGCTCTATGAGAGTAATAGCCCGCGCAACACGAGAGATGGCACAGTCTTAATCCTTGTTATAATGGAATTTGCTCTATGAGCTGGCTAAGCCGTGGGCATTTGCCTACAACACAGACAGTCTTAATCCTTGTTATAATGGAATTTGCTCTATGAGGGTCACAATCTATACTGTTACCGTCTCTATGACGGTAAGTCTTAATCCTTGTTATAATGGAATTTGCTCTATGAGAGGCACGGAAGATAGTAAAAGAGGCAGATGGAAAGTCTTAATCCTTGTTATAATGGAATTTGCTCTATGAGACAATTTAAAAATTAAAGATTATGAAAACATCTTATGTGTCTTAATCCTTGTTATAATGGAATTTGCTCTATGAGAAAAAATTATTCAAAATCTGAATTAGTAGATTTTGAGTCTTAATCCTTGTTATAATGGAATTTGCTCTATGAGACCATACGAAATTGGTACAATAGTATTTGGATGGAACGTCTTAATCCTTGTTATAATGGAATTTGCTCTATGAGCCAAGAGTTATCTAATCTAGAAGAAAAACTGTGGGAGTCTTAATCCTTGTTATAATGGAATTTGCTCTATGAGTCCTTACAAATTGATATGTATATCGATATCTTTTTGTCTTAATCCTTGTTATAATGGAATTTGCTCTATGAGTGAACTACAGGTTGCAGCAGCAAGAGAACGTAGTGTGGGTCTTAATCCTTGTTATAATGGAATTTGCTCTATGAGTTGGAAGGCAATAACTGAATACAAGCAACATAAAAGTCTTAATCCTTGTTATAATGGAATTTGCTCTATGAGCCAACTGTATTTCCAGTTGGGGGGAAGCGCTGAACAGTCTTAATCCTTGTTATAATGGAATTTGCTCTATGAGTGACACAGAAAGAATTAAAACAATTAATAGTAGAGTCTTAATCCTTGTTATAATGGAATTTGCTCTATGAGCTATCGTTCGTGTCTCGGTTCCGTCCTCTGCTCGGTCTTAATCCTTGTTATAATGGAATTTGCTCTATGAGGCTACAATTATGCTTATAAAAAACTTAAAAGAACTGTCTTAATCCTTGTTATAATGGAATTTGCTCTATGAGAATTTCGCTGAACCGTTTCTTTGTGAGAAGAAAAAAGAGTCTTAATCCTTGTTATAATGGAATTTGCTCTATGAGAGGCTCCGATTGGATGCTGAAAGGGCTGTATACCGAGTCTTAATCCTTGTTATAATGGAATTTGCTCTATGAGAGCATTAGTAAGTGCAACACAAACGGCATCTCAATGGTCTTAATCCTTGTTATAATGGAATTTGCTCTATGAGAAACAAATATTAGCTGAGTACGGCATCAAAATTGAGTCTTAATCCTTGTTATAATGGAATTTGCTCTATGAGTAGAACTTCTTTCAATATTTAGTGACATTATTCTGTGTCTTAATCCTTGTTATAATGGAATTTGCTCTATGAGGGCATATAAAGACTTTTCTCTGTGCATGGGCACCTCCGTCCCTTTTTTTCCGAATATGATACAAATCGCATAAAAAAGTATTGCATTTTTAACGGGTGCAAAATTACAACTTTTTATCAACATGTCAAAGAACAAATCAGCTAATCTTTCTTAAAAAAACAGAGTATTGTGACTATGTGTAATAATATCAACATCAACAGACAACCCGATGATCTTCATGGACTGCAATAAATCTGTGGATATTGGGCAAACAATAATGCTATCATGATTGTCGTATAGAGATTGTACTTCTGCCAAATCATGTTTTATAGCCTCATATTTATCAGAACCGAGGTCAGCCAAGAATATTGACTTCTGTATTCGGGTGCACCCCATACGCTCAAGATACTTCACAATATTATATCTCACCTTGTTGCTCTCAATATCATACATCACAAAGAATAACATATTTGCTGCCGGTTTTAAAGGTTTGTTTACTATTCCCAATATTTTATCGACCCGTTCACGAAGAGTGGGAAGATAATCCAAATCGTTTGGTTTACGGTTTATCTCTGGAGAGTTCTCTACACCTGCATGTTGCAGTTTACGCAGTATCTCTATATAGCTTAATGGTGACTTACGCTTTCCCATGAGCATCATTGGATATTCAGAAATGATTGTATCAGATTGGCAGTCACATCATTCAGACTATCGTTAGTACCGCAACGCGGAGACTTGACAACAGTGAACCCACGCTTGCCAAAGAAGAGATTAATCTCCGCCTCCTTTAGTCCCATCTTTATCCTGACTTTCTTGCCATACTGGATGCTTATAATATCAGTAACCAGAAGTCCAGTCTCTTCAATATATTTCTTAAGGTCATCCATAATCTCCTCCAACTGAGATGGAACAAACACAGGAGGCTTCTCTACAAGAGATTTTCCATTAGGATGTAGGCATTGCTTGATTTTGTTCATTATGTCCTTTTCGGGTTCCGTCAAGCCGTTAGCTATATTTTCCTTCTTTGCCTGTTTATCAGCCTCTTTTGTATCCTTGTCCTGCTGATGCTTCATAGCAAAAAGATCAAAGGGATTAGATGTGTCAATGAATAAATTGATATCCACAGGCTCGCAGTCCGGATTGAAATATACATTGGGGTCCATGCTGACAAAACATGCTCTGGAGACATCCGAGGTACGACTGTCAACGACCTGTTCCAGATGGTATTGCATGGAGAACTGGCGGACAAAGGCTTTATAGAAAACTGAATAGATACCAGAATCGTAGCACCGCTCCTTGAGACGAAACATTATCTTAAGACCGTCTTCGCTGGGAGATGAGAAACATATCATCACCCGCTGGTCAGCCTGGACAACCTCACGCACCCCCTTGACTGTGAGGCCTTTCTCTGTGAGCTTGTCTATATCCACAATGAAGCTCTCGGTATAGGCGAAGTTATCATTCTTTCGATATGGAGGATTGAATATTCCACATACGAAATAAGGAAGAGCACGCTTCTGGACGGCATACTTCTTCGGGTCAAGCAAATAGACTATACGCAACTGTCGTATACGCGCCTCTACCGATGGTTTAGGATTGCGAAGGCTATAATATAGATAGTCTTCCTGTACCTTGCTCAGCATATCTGAAGGCGAGGTTATATTGTTGCCGGCCATTATCATATCTCATACTTTTTAAATTTCTGTGCCAGATTTTGTATATACAACATCAAATGAGTCATTCGTGAGCGGGTGACACCCTGCTGTGTGATGGTCTCGTCAAGATAATCGTTGAAAGACTGTATAAGCACCCGTCTCCCGAGGGCTTCGAGCCAGTAGGATTTGTCGTCACGCACAGAATAATAATCATCAGTAATGGCATTCTGGGCGATAAGGGTATAGACTACGTAATCGACCCACACACGATATAGTTCGATAACATCATAGACGAGCACGGGACGGTTGTAGTCGTCACGGTGCATAACTCCAATATATGGATCGACACCCGCTTTGATAAGCGCGCCCTCTATTTTACCATAGAGAAGCCCATAGCCATAGTTGAGAAATGCGTTGGTGACATCCAAAGCCGGATGCTGGCTGCGTTTTTCGAAACGGAACGCCTCTGGCAGAAACCTGTTAATGAGAGAAAAATAAATGCGCGATGACTGCCCCTCCCATCCTCTGAGCGTAGGGGCGATGTCGCTAACCACATCCCCATCGAGAGCCTTAATCTTTGTGCGGTAATCCTCCAGACGGCCGATGCTCTTGTCTATGAGAGAGCCGTCTGCGTTATCTGGTGTATTGAGCATCAACATCAAGGCCTGCTGATTTTCTATCTTCTGGCATATCACCTCCTTAATCCACTCTATGGCATCATGGGTGAACGTAAAATTGAGCTGACCTTTGCGGATGGTGGAAACGGAGCCATACTTGGGACTCCATATACGTCCGATGGGATTACCAGAACGATCCATAAATATAACCTCTATCTCGCGCTCGACAGCCAGCATTGCGGCATCACTGGAAATTTGCGCGCCACGGCTAATCTGAATGCAGGTGATGCCTTCAGCTGGAATGCGCTGGCGACTCTCCTTTGAGGTTATCACAAAGCCCTCGTTGTCACGGTTGAGCGAGACTCCGTAAGTGTTTAATATCAGTTCCATATGCTTATTCTATATTAAATCATCTACTATATTAAATCAAATATTTTCGCCAAAGTGCCCCACCGACAGACATTGCCGCGGGACACCGGCTTATCTTCATCACAGAAAAATCAACCATACGATAAGACATCTGCCCTAAATAGCAGTAAGCACGAGGCCATCGTATTATATTTGTCATGATTAGTATTTACGGAACCTCACGAATTCAAACTCTGATATTTTCTTGCCTTCAGCAGTTTCAGAGACAATCCTTCTGGTAGTGGACGCCACGCACACCATGCCCAAAGTCTTAAGTTTAGATACTATGCTATATGTAAGGCACATCTCACCCATCACATGCACTGTAACTGTTTTATCAATGGACAAGGCCTTTATTTTATCTACATATTCATCGGCAAGAGATGCTATATAGTCTTCATTTTCGTCTGGAGAGACTACAGGGAAAGGTAAGTCTGTAACTTCTCCATATCGCTCCGCTGCCTGCAATTGGGCTTTAGGCCAAAAGGCGTATGGATGATTAGAGGTATTTATCAGCATTTTCTCTTACATAATTAGTAATAAAGTCCACCCTTTCCTTAATTCTACTCTTGATTTTCAATGCAGAAACTGGATTTTGTCTAAATCCGGAATGGTTGAAATCATTTCGCATATCAGTTATAACCTTAAAAGAGGATGCCAAATCATCTATCAAAGGCTTTGCCAACAATCTTTTAATAATTTCCTTTTTACGTGTCAATTCTGCTTCAGTTTCATTTCTGCTTTTATCATTTATTTCCCATTTTTCTTCCGGTAAACTGTCAATCTTTATTTTGAACACACGGTTAACCATTGTCCTGTCACATTCCATTTCGACCGATAAGTTTTCACATAAACAGACTAAAGACGTTATGGATTCTTGCAATATGGTTATGGATTGTTGATACATGTTATTGTCAAGACACCATTTTGCCGCAGTAAAACCATTAAGAATATTTCTTGAGGGTTCAAAGGCACGAAATGAGTCATTTATTTTTTCAAAGACTGGAACCAATGGTGGAAGAATAACTTCATTTATGTTCTCAGAAGTTTCTTTTAATGATTTCATCTCCTTTGACTCCATTATTGATATTCCACGACATGTAGTCATAGAATCGACAACACTCTGAAGCACTTTGATATATTTACTTAGATTTGAAGCGTTCTGATTTGTGCCACTTGCATTTGCCAAAATCGGACGTAATGCCATTTTCGACAAAGCGGAAAGTTGATCCACATTACCATTCTCCAAATAGTTCGCAGAAGCGAATGTCCAATCCTGTAATGATGATAATGGCAACAAGTCGACTATTGGAGTCTCTTCCGTCTCCTCATTCCTTGCATCATAATTGCCATAATAAATATGTTTAATAGTAACGTGTTTCAAGAACTTGGCATAATTGCCAAGCACTAAAAGCAACATCGGAAGATAACGGAAGCTATGGGTGAGGTCGAAATACAACTCATCGCCATCTTCCAAACGATCAAACAATATTTGAAATATCTGCCACATTTCTGTCTCATTTTTACCATTAGGTATTGTGACATCAACAATATTAAATGGCAGATTCATACCAATAAGAATCTTTTCCAAACCGGGATACTCTACAGATTTTTGCGTAGCACGATTAGTTCTTTGCGTGATTGACTTATTCCAATTGTCGTTTCTTGCTTTTTCTGTCAACAGAATAAGCGCGACCGCGTCTGCAGGCCATTTGGTTGCCCCGATACATTCCAATGTGGCCTGCTGAACAAACACAGCGTCTGATGATTTGAATCCAGTTTGATCATCTACATACTTGCACTTACCATACAGACTAGTACCAAGAACTGATATAAAGACTTTTCTTCCCATTTATTATAGTTTTATTTTATTTTCTGATAATTTATCCCCATCTATTAAATCACGTATTCCAAGGATACGCATTCTTTTATATACATTGGCTAAGGATTGTTCTGACAACTTATTCATTTTATGTAGTGTAAACAGATATGAGTTGACATGTAAACCAAAATCCTTGCTTACAGCTGCAATTTTATACATATAGTCTTCAATCACCTTTTGAGGTTCTTTTCCATATCCATACATGCTAACCTTACATTCTACAGTATACAATACATTCTGAAAAACAAAAGCGACATCTATCTCATTGTCATTCGTAGCAGAATCTTCTCTAAATATCTTTAATGACATGGCTATTGCACCGTCTGGTAATGAATAGTCATCCTTTATACGATAATACGTATATTCCTCAAACCATGCGCCACTATAATATCTACGCAATTCCGGACTATCCTGACTTTTAGAATTATAGATTTCGTTTGAAAGATAGAAATTTCTCTTCTTCAATTTGTTAAAGAAAGCAAGAGTTGTAGACTTATCGCAAATAAAGTTTTCTTCTTTCTGAAAATGCAGTCCATAGAGAGAAAAATACTCATTTAATTCAACCCGATATTTAAGATTGTGACTTTCTTTACTTGCTAAATCATAATAAGTATTTGTTCCAATTGGTATATATACGAAATGGCTATCAAACTTACGGAAATAATCAAATACAGCAATAGACATGGCTTTTGTTCCACCTGTGAGATTAACAATATATTCGTTTTCACTACTATGAATAAGATTACATAATGATTCGAAAATCTTTTGATAATTATCATTATCAACAAGTACACGACTCACACTTCCTGCTTCTAACTTAAGAGTTTTCTCCAAATGCACGCCAATGCCCTTGGATTCCACATATTCGGTTGACACAAAAAGAAGTTCATCATACAACCCTGCCATTTCTTTAATAAAGAGATAGTTGGGTATGATATGATCACTCAGTATAGATACTAAAACTTTAGGCATCTTATATCAATGAATAAATTGTTTTTGCGTTGTCATCTCCTATCAATTTAATAATAGGTTTCCATTTTTTCCATTCTCTCCATTCCTTTTGCTTTCCCTTGTTTAGTCCCGAAATATAGGAACGCAACTTGTTACCAAGAGTTCTACAATCATCATCACTCAAAGAGCCATGAACAGAAATCCACTTTTTCAAACTACCTGCAAATGCACCTTGGGAAGAGCAAGTAACAGCATTTTCTATGCTGGAATTTTTTATGACATCTAATTTTGATATTGCCGAATCGCACTCTGATATTTTGTATTTAACATCATTAACATCCAATTCTCCGGCTTCTACATACTTAGCTTTTGCCTCTTCATACTTCTTTTCACTAAAGAGTTGATCAGCGTGACTAATGATATCATTAAAATCTTTCTTTAATTTTTCTTCAGCATCTTCAACTTTCTTCAGATATAAGTTAATTTCGGCTTCGCTTACAGTATATTCTTTGGCTTTCACTAATTCTGCTTTCGCCTTAATGAAATCGCCATTATGATACAGTTCTTTCCCTTTAGATAATTGTTTTTTATATTTCTCTTCTTTTTCTTTTTTCTCTTGTTCTTGTTTTTTATATTTCTCTTCCTTTTCTTTTTTCTCTTGTTCTTGTTTTTCAAAGTTTTCCCGTTGCTTTCGGGCACTGACATTTCCAACAAATTTAAAAGAAGGGACGTTTCCTGCAATAATTTGAGTGAATGTACCCAATTGTTCTCCATTAGAATACTCGACACGTCCATCAATGAATTCATTTTCTTTACAATCTGTATCCATGTGCATATATGAAAAATCTTGTTCTCTTCCTTCAGGAATTCCTTTTGCCATCGAAAACAATTCCAAGATTGATTTATCTTGCCTCCAACTGGGGACATGCCTGTTCATCTCATCTTCATAGCAATCAAGATATTCTTTAATATCATCACATTCCCCCGTAATCAGAGATTTTATATCAACCTTTATTTTGCCATATCCTAAGGACTTTGCCGAACCTATATTATGGAAACAGTCTGCCTCTCCATGAAACAATATTGCAGACAGCAATGCCCCGAGTTCAACTTTTCTTAAATTATGAAAATGCAATTTCCCCTTAAAAACAGTACCCTCAGATAATGGTTTAATTATGTTAACCATGTCACCAGTTCCCTTAGGGGATTCCATTAGATGATTTCTCACCGGATAGCGTTTCCATCCAGCAATTCTAATTTTTTCACTATTCCACGTCTGACCATTTCCTAAATAAAGAGGATAATAAGACGGATGTGGAGAAGACAGGACAAGGCTCTTTTCACCTAGTTCCTTTGCTTCGCCAGAAACAAATGCAGGACAAAACTGCACTCTCCCCCTTAGCTGATGTTCGTTCTCTATCTCTCCAAAAACACATTCAGCCAAATCCATCCTTGAGTCCTCTACATCATCCTTTCGCATTGCACTGCGTACTGAATTATACGTTGGATATTTGTACATATAAGAAAGGCCAATTGAATCAATTTTATCATCTTGATAGCTAAAAAAAACTGGAATTTTATCTCCACCATTAAACTGTGCTTTTCTGAAATCCTTATAATCAGGAGAATTCTTATATATAGATTGAAATTCTTCTATAACAGAATGGTCAACCTCCACTCTTGACTTGAGAATCTTGGATGGGAATACAAATTCATAATATTTACCAGTCCATATTAATTCACCTTTTTTATTTCTTCGGTTGCCTAACTTTCTTATTCCGGGTTGTCCTGTAAAAACTATTTCCCCTTCATCTCCAGAAGCATCAAAACGAACGAACTGGCGACTGCCATTTTTATGTGAAGCTCTCAAATTCTCATCAGAGGAAAATCGACTTATCAAGTGCGCACTTTCGAAAAGTTCATATTTTTTTAATGCTGTCCTGTTCTTCTCATCTTTAAAATCACCATGCTTATCAAATTTTTCCAACCCACAACCAAATTTTCCATCTAACTCCTCAGCAGATATTCTCCAAGGCAAACCACAGTCATCAATGTAATATTTCCCATTATCTTGCCACAACCAACCACAATGAATATTCTCCGGTTTTATCTTTTCTTTATAAAAATTGTTATCAGGAGTTTTACTTGTAAGATTTCGGATACTAAATCTTACATTATTAATACGAGTCATTTTTCCAAAACTCATAATCTCAAAAACGTTGCGTATACAGCCTTTTATGGAAGTACTAGGGATGAAGTATTGTCCATCTGGAGTCTTGCTGAAAGATTTGTATTTATCAGTCTTATCTCTTGAATCATCCTTGGTATGACCATTTCGAACGAATATTGGAGTTTTCGCTGTGATTTCTAATTCGATTGTTCCACTAACACTATCTGAGAATGGTACATCTTGTGAAATTTTGTCTGCCCACTCAGGGAAGAAAACTCCATTATCGGATAATGGTACAAAATTAAACGGCGCTTTTATTTTAGACATAATTTCCCCTCCATTTTTTTAAATCCGACAAATACTTCTTTATCCATCACTAATACTGGCATCTTCAGACAATATTCATCATCTACTTCTTTCCAATACTGCCTGAATATAAGTTGTAGATTATCCATTCTGTTTGAACAATATATTTTTTCTATATACGTAGACTTATCTTCTGTTACTTTCACTTCATAGATATAGTATTCACCATCAACAAATTTCATGCTATACGACAGTTTATTATTGGAATCATAGAGTTGTCCTTCTATCACGAATGGATTTACCTTCTCAAATAAAGAGAAATCCACCACTGCATTATGATAAACCTCAGGCTTCTTTTTATCACTCATCCACAGGTATCCTTCGTATAATGCATTTCGGTCTATTTCATCAAAATTAATCTTGCTCATAAATTGTTTCTCCATCTTTAATTAGTTTCCCATTAAAACATCCGTTTCCACGATTAACACCGCCACCTAATGGCAATAATCCTTTACAAATATCTACTAATGTATTTTCAAAAGCTTCTTGAATAAAATTGTCATTGAAAGCATCCCTGTTGACTGCAATATCAAATTCCGCATCTTCTGCTTTTGCATACAATGTTTCTTCTGAAAATAACGCACCATTGATGGCACCACCTGTAAAACGGTCGATTGCCACATGATTGAGAACTTTGCTTTCGAATGCTTTATGTCTTTTTTGTATTACATCGGAGAATAACACAGTACCTCTTTTCTTTCCGTCAGCATTGTCTCTATCGTTCTTACCTTCAGAGCCAAAGAGTTTCTGAACAGCTTCATTGTTCTTTCCCACATAAGAGTCAATGTCATCAATTTGATCCGCAAACACATTTTTCTCCATATTATAATAATATGCCGTGCGATGTGATATTGCTCCTTTCACGGAAGAAGCCGGAATAACCAATACTGATTCTTGGTCTACAACCTCTCCTTTATTATCATTCTTCCATTGGATACATGACTCACGAACAAATGTCATATCTGCCTTATCATTTCCAAAACCAGAACCGAATAGTAAGAAGTTTTCTGGTCGCAACTGCAGTTTATAGATTATCCATTTCTTATTATCGCTTTTTTCTTCAAATCCGCAATTTGCATATCCGCCCCATTCTTCAGAAAGAGACGATGACTTTGTAAGGTACAAATCAAAATCAGCTATATTAGCAAAGTCTAATTTTCTATATTTACAAGATCTCACCTTAATCTGACCAAAGCCAGAACGGCTACCTCCTCCAATTCTGAATGTATCCTCATTGACAAAATTGATAAGACGCTTGAATTGTTCTTCGTCTTTGTCATCATCTGAAATCATTTCAATTTCGAAACAGAAACGAGAACCTTTCATAATAACTTCTTCATCGAATTTGCCATTATTGACTGTTACCCCGCGATGGTCTATCTTTGCGTGCTGACGGATAGGTAATTTTAAAAACCGCCTTGTTTCATCATCAAGATTATCAACATCAAAAAGCCCGTCAATTACTTTCCCGTTACTATCAATAAATTTACCCCCAGTAACGATAAGTTTTGAACCCATCCCGTTCTCAGCTTTTTGATATCAGATCGGAAGAGCGTCGTGTAGGGAA
>OBMA010002159.1_pt1 | contig 11593 bp, 11 predicted proteins | sample 1539141 | NCBI WGS metagenome assembly OBMA01 (sample SAMEA3991484, study PRJEB22521) | metagenome | biome: anthropogenic terrestrial biome; feature: sewage plant; material: raw primary sludge | place: Sweden | collected 2012-09-26 | reverse complement strand
CTTCCGCGAAGAAACCGAGACCGATCTGTTCGGCGAACAGGCCGTTCTGTGTGGCGGCGCTGTCGAGTTGGTCAAGATGGGCTTCGAAACCCTGGTTGAAGCCGGCTACGCTCCGGAAATGGCCTACTTCGAGTGCCTGCACGAACTGAAGCTGATCGTCGACCTGATGTACGAAGGCGGCATCGCCAACATGAACTACTCGATCTCGAACAACGCCGAGTACGGCGAGTACGTGACCGGTCCGGAAGTCATCAACGCCCAGTCGCGCGAAGCCATGCGCAACGCCCTGAAGCGCATCCAGACCGGCGAATACGCCAAGATGTTCATCCAGGAAGGCAAGACCAACTACCCGTCCATGACCGCCCGTCGTCGCCTGAACGCCGCCCACCCGATCGAAGTGGTCGGTGAGCAGCTCCGCGACATGATGCCGTGGATCAAGGCCAACAAGCTGGTCGACCAGTCCAAGAACTGATCGAGTCTGGCTTGATGCAATGCGCGCGGGGGACGAAAGTCCCCCGTGTCGTTTTCAGGGCCCGAAGGCATCTCCTGCGTTACAATCCGGTTCGACTTCACCCATCGTCCCGCCCATGGCCGATCTGCAATCCCGCAAACCCCTGCTGAATCCGGAACGCCGGCGCAAGGGTATTTATATTCTCCCCAACCTGTTCACCACGGCAGCCCTCTTTGCCGGTTTCTACGCCATCGTCCAGGCGATGAACGGGCTTTTCGAGCAGGCCGCGGTGGCGATCTTCATCGCCATGGTGCTTGACGGCCTCGACGGCCGGGTCGCGCGGCTCACGCGCACCCAGAGCGCCTTCGGTGCCGAATATGATTCGCTCTCCGACATGGTGTCGTTTGGCGCGGCGCCCGCGCTCATCGTGTACGAATGGGCCCTGAAGGGCATGGGCAAGCTGGGCTGGATGGCAGCTTTCATCTATTGTGCCGGCGCTGCGCTGCGTCTCGCCCGCTTCAACACCAACATCGACGTGGTGGACAAGCGCTACTTCCAGGGGCTGCCTAGCCCGGCAGCCGCCGCGCTGGTCGCAGGGCTGGTGTGGGTGATGATGGACAACGGCATCGCCGGGCCCGACGTGCGCTGGTATGCCTGCGCGCTGACGATCTTTGCCGGCGTCTCGATGGTCAGCAACGTGCTGTTCTATAGCGGCAAGGAGATCAACCTGCGCCGCAGCGTGCCCTTCATCGTCATCATCGCCTTCGTGCTCGGCTTCCTGCTGGTGTCCAGCTACCCGCCGGGCGTGCTTTTCGGGCTGTTCCTGTGCTACGCCGTGTCCGGCTACGTGCTGGGCCTGTGGAACTGGCTGAAGGGGCGCAAGCGCGTCCCCGCGCCGGCTGGCCCGCCCGAGGGTGACGCCTAGCCTTTGCCCGCCGATCGCCCCGATCGTCTCCGTCGGCCTGCTGCCAGCCGGTTGTGGCAGCAGCCATGCGATGCCCCGATGTGTTCCCGCTTGATTGAACGTCGTGGGCGCTGCCTCATCAAATACTCAGAATCCTGCAGGAGCTCATCATGAACGACCAGTTGATCATCTTCGACACCACCTTGCGCGACGGCGAGCAGAGCCCCGGCGCTTCGATGACCCGTGATGAGAAGCTGCGTATTGCCCGCCAGCTGGAGCGCATGCGCGTCGACGTGATCGAGGCCGGCTTTGCGGCGGCGTCCAACGGCGACTTCGAGGCCGTCAAGGCCGTCGCCGAGGCCATCAAGGACTCCACCGTCTGCTCGCTGGCGCGGGCCAACGAGGCCGACATCCGCCGTGCCGGCGAGGCGGTGCGCCCGGCTGCCTCCAGCCGTATCCACACCTTCATCGCGACCAGCCCGATCCACATGGAGAAGAAGCTGCGCATGAGTCCGGATGAGGTGGTTTCGCAGGCCGTGAAGGCCATCGGCTGGGCGCGCCAATACACCGATCAGGTGGAGTTCTCGGCCGAGGACGCGGGCCGCTCCGAGATCGACTTCCTGTGCCGGATCTTCGAAGAGGTGATCAAGGCCGGCGCGACCACCATCAACGTGCCGGACACCGTCGGCTACAACGTGCCCGAACAGTTCGCGGCCACCATCCGTAGCTTGATCGAACGTGTGCCCAATTCTGACAAGGTGGTCTGGTCGGTGCATTGCCACAACGACCTGGGCCTCGCGGTGGCCAACTCGCTGGCGGCGGTGCGGGCTGGTGCACGCCAGGTCGAGTGCACGATCAACGGCCTCGGTGAGCGGGCCGGCAATGCCTCCCTCGAGGAGATCGTGATGGCCGTTCGGACGCGCCGGGATGTTTACCAGTGCGACACGCGCATCGATACCACCCACATCGTGCCGGCCTCCAAGCTGGTGTCGGGCATCACGGGTTTTGCGGTGCAGCCGAACAAGGCCATCGTCGGTGCGAATGCCTTCGCCCACGAGTCGGGCATCCACCAGGATGGCGTGCTCAAGCACCGCGAAACCTACGAGATCATGCGTGCCGAAGACGTGGGCTGGACGGCCAACAAGCTGGTGATGGGCAAGCACTCCGGCCGCAACGCCTTCCGCTCGCGCCTGCAGGAGCTCGGGGTGGTCATCGAGTCCGAGGAGCAGCTCAATAGCGCCTTCGCCCGTTTCAAGGCGCTGGCCGACAAGAAGCACGAGATCTTCGACGAGGACCTGCAGGCCCTGATGAACGACGACAGCTCGGAGCCGAAGGAGCATTATCGCCTGCTGTCGTCCTCCTTCCACTCCGAAACCGGTGAGCAGCCCAGCGCGCGAGTGACGCTGGCCGTGGATGGTCGCGAGCAGAACGTCGAGTCGTCCGGCTCCGGCCCGGTGGATGCGGCCTTCAAGGCCATCGAGAGCATCGCCGACAGCCGTGCCGAGCTGCTGCTTTACTCGGTCAACGCCATCACCACCGGGACCGACGCCCAGGGCGAGGTTACCGTGCGGCTGGCGCGGGACGGCAAGGTCGTGAATGGCCAGGGTGCCGACACAGACATCATCGTCGCATCGGCCAAGGCCTACCTGAATGCCCTCAACAAGCTCGAGGCGGGCACGGAAAGGTTGAATCCCCAGGTCTGACCTGTCGGGCTGCAGGCCCGGGGGAGGGGGCTCAGGCCTCGTCCCGCGAGGCCTGGGCCAGGCGGGAAGGGGCGGTGTTGCGGGCGTAGAGCACCGTCGCCACGAAGAAGATCACGCTCAAGATGGCCTCCGCCAACGCCAGTGCGTTGCCGGGGGCCGCGTCGTTGGTGCGGACCACGCCTTCGGTGAGGTAGAGCAGGATCATCATGCAGCTCCACTGGTAGGTGTAGCGTGTGCCGCGCAGGATGCCGAAGAGGGCGAACATCAGCGGGATCACCTTCAGGGTCATCCACGAGCCGCCGGGGCGCAGGGGGGCGAGGAAAGCCTCCCAGGCGAGGCACAGGGCGATAAGTGCGATCAGACTGATGCTGGCAATCAGGGACAGGGTCTTGGGTTTCATCGGGCTGCAAGTTTGAGGGACATTTCGGCGAGGCGCTTGCCGAGGGCGATGGCGAGGCGTTTTTCCTCGTCGGTGATCCGGGTGTCGTCGTCGTTGCCGGCAACGTGGGTGGCACCGTAGGGAGAGCCGCCGCTGCGGCTGCGGGTGAGATCAGGCTCGGAAAACGGCAGGCCGACGATGAGCATGCCGTGGTGGAGCAGGGGTGTCATCATCGACAGCAGGGTGCTCTCCTGGCCGCCGTGCTGGCTGGCCGACGAGGTGAACACGCAGGCTGGCTTGCCAGCCAGGGCGCCCGACAGCCAGGGGCCGGCGGTGCCGTCGATAAAGTATTTCATCGGGGCGGCCATGTTGCCGAAGCGCGTCGGGCTGCCGAGGGCGAGCCCGATGCATTCTTCGAGGTCGCGGGCCTCGGCATAGGGGGCGCCGTGGTCTGGAATGTCCGGCTCGGTGCTTTCGCAGACCGTGGATACCCGGGGTACGGTGCGCAGCCGGGCGCTGGCGCCGGGGACTGCATCGATGCCGCGGGCGATGAGTTCGGCCAGCGCACGCACGGAGCCGCGGTGGCTGTAATAGAGAACAAGAACTTCCTGCATGGTGGAGCCCGTGAAACGGAAAGGCATTATACGTAAATGAAGTCGCCTCTCACCTCCCTGCGCCCAGCGGCATTGTTGCCGGAGAGCACCCGACAGCTGCTGCGGGCGGTGGGGCGCAGGTTTCACGACGGGCGCTGCGCCCAGGTGGCGGCGAGCCTCGCCTTCACGACCCTGCTGTCGCTGGTGCCCTTCGTCACCCTGGTGGCGGTGGTGTTCAGCCGGCTGCCCCAGTCGGCGCGGCTGGATGCGGCGTTGCGGGGGTTTCTGCTCGACAACCTGTTGCCCGAGAAGGCGGGCAAGGTGATCGCGACCTATGCGCTGCAGTTCAGTCAGAAGGCGACCAACCTGACGATCGCCGGCGCGGTGGTGCTGATCCTGACGACGGTGCTCTTGATGCGGACCATAGACCAGGTCATCAACGAGATCTGGATGGTGCGCAGTCGGCGGCCGTGGGCGACCCGGCTGGCCGCCTATTGGGTCGCACTCTCCTTCGGGCCTTTGCTGCTGGCTGGGGGCGTCGTGCTGGCGAGCGCGATGCTCAGCGTATCCCTCAGCGTGGTGAGCGAGCCGGTGTGGCTGGAAGCGGTGGGTTTGCGGCTGATCTCGTTGCTCATCATGACCGCTCTCTTTGGTTTGCTGTATTACGTGGTGCCCCATTGCCGCGTGAAGGCCAGCCATGCGCTGGTGGCGGGGTTGCTGGCGGCGGTGGGGCTGCTGCTCATGCAGCGCCTGCTCGGCGTCTATCTGGTTCATTTTCCGAGCTACACCCTTGTGTATGGGGCGTTTGCCGCGGTGCCGATCCTGCTGGTGTGGCTCTATGTGTCGTGGATCGTGGTGCTGCTCGGTGCGGTGGTGGCGGCGGTGCTGCCGGAGCGGAAGCTCTTTGCAGGCCGCTTGCCGGCCTTTCCGGGGCGGCCCTTGTATGTGGCGCTGCTGATGCTCTCGGAACTGGTCGAGGCGCAGCGGGAGGGGCGGAGTCGCGACTTCGATGCCCTGGCCCGGGCCGCACGAACCGCGCCGGAGGAGCTTGGGGAGGTGCTGGCCGTGCTGGCGGCGGAACGGATCGTGATCTGTGCCGAGGATGGCGGCTGGCTGCTCGCGCGTGCTGCCGAGGGCATCAGGCTGGTGGAGGTGGCGCAGCTGTTTGGGTGGCGCCAGCCCCCAGCAGGCGCCGACCTGCCAGGCTCCGCCGGGTGCCGGGTTGGCCAGCGCTATGGGGCACTGCTGGCTGCGATGGAGCGGGCGGCTGATCTTCCCCTCGCGTCCTTGCGGGGCGGCCCTGGTTTATAGGGGGTAGGGGTCGATCTCGTACTGGAAAAGCTCGACCGCAGGCGTCTGCATGTCGAGGCTGAGCAGGCGACCCTGGGCGATGTAGAGCCGGTGGATGTCGGAGACCAGCATGAAGCGGCGGGCCGAGTAGGTGCCGGCGGGCGCGAGGATGGACTGCTGGCGGCCCAGGGCAGCGATGGGCGGCATCACCAGCGCCGGGCGCATGGGCCGGGGTTTCGAGCCGCCGCGGAAGCCCACGGTGACAGGTTTTGCGGTGTTGGCGATGACCTGCAGGCCAAGTTCGATCTGTTCGGGGGTTTCGCTGCGGATCCAGCGTACGACGCAGAGGGTCCAGGGTTCGTCCGGGCTGCGCCGAAGAGCGATCGCGATGCCGGGCGTCAGGGCGCTCGCGGTGCCGGTGACCTGCATGATGGCGTAGCCGGTGGGGCTCTCGTTCACCACCATCCACTGGGTGGCGAGGCGTGTCTGGGCGGTGGTGGTTGGCTCCCGCAGCATCTTCCAGATGTTCTCGAGCCCGCAGCACACACTCACGGCATATTGATTGCGCCGGCGGGGGTGTTCCCGGTGTGGTGGGGAGGTCCAGTATTCGCGCACGCGTCGCAGCAGGGTCGCCGTCTCGGCGCGGCCCAGGCTGGTGGGCAGGTTGCCGGGCGGCTCGCCCTCGCCTTCGAGTTGCTCGATCAGGGCGGTGGCGCGTCGGGCCAGTTCTTCGGCGGTGAAGTAGATCAGGCCGTCGACCTCCGGGGGTTCCCGGCGGCTGATGGAAACCGGCGGTGTATCCTGGTCCGGGTCGATCCACAGCCAGCCGAAACCCCCTTCGCCGGGCAGCGAGGCGCGGATGATGAGGTTCTTGGCGGCATTGGCGAGATACTCCGAGAGCCAGTTGATCTCGGTGCCGGTGAGGCCTTCGGGCTGGGCCGCTGAGAAGGCGAGGATGTACTTGTAGGCGCGCAGTGCGCCCTCGGCGGCCTGACCGGCCGCGACATCGGGGGAGTTGTCTACCTTGCTGGTGCGAAAGAATGAGTGAGCGCGCAGCCAGAACTCGAAGGGCGCGCTGTTGCCTGCGAGGTGCGCGACGGTGAGCTGCTCGCCGAGGATCTCGAGCGCCTTGGCGCTGATGGCTTCCGGGTTGCGCCGGACGGTGCGAACCAGCCGGTGGCGGACTTCGGCGAGCACTTCTTCGTAGCCCGCCGCGATCTTGCCGAGCGCCGAGACCAGCCGGGTTGCCGAACGGTGCAGGCTGACGGTGAGCGGAAGCGTTGCGGTGGCGAAGCGGTCGCGAAAGAGCCCGCTGATCGCGAGGGAGCGCACATGCAGCAGATCAAGGCAGCGATGAAACTGGTTGCGGCTGATCTCGGGGCGCCCAAGCTCGTCGAGGTGACGAACGAGGGCGGCAAGCTCGAGGTCTGCGTCGGCGGACAGTTCGGTAGCCAGCCAGTCGAGAACTGGGGCCGTGCGGTCGGATTGGGAGGTATCGGCAGCGCTCATCGCCTACGGGATCTCTTGGCTAAGCGGCCATTGTAATTAAGTTCCCCGAAAACGGGTGTGCGGAATGGGTATGGCATTCCGGGCTTGTTCACACGCGGCCCTGGCAATGTGACGGGTGTTCAGGTTTTCTTGCTGTTTTTCGCATACTAATTTAAGATCACGCGTTTTTCCAATTCCATCGGATCAGGAACAGTCATGGTTGTCATTCGTCTCGCCCGCAGTGGTTCCAAGAAGCGCCCGTTCTACAACATCGTTGCCGCTGATTCCCGCAATCGCCGCGACGGCCGTTTCATCGAGCGTGTCGGTTACTACAACCCGGTTGCCTCCGGCAACGAAAAGGGTCTCGTGATCAACGCCGAGCGCCTGGCTTACTGGCAAGGTACCGGCGCCCAGCTGTCCGACACCGTCGCTCGCCTGGCCAAGCAGGCTGCCAAGGCCGTTGCCTGAGCAGGGTGATCGTCCTGACGCCCAGCGTGGTTCGCCGATGATCGTTCTTGGGCGCATTGTCGCGCCCTTTGGTGTCCAGGGCTGGGTCAGGGTACATCCCTTCGGGGATGACCCGTTGTCGTGGAAGAAAATGCCGCAATGGTGGTTGGGCACCGATCCGGACGGTAAGGTCTGGGTACCTTACACCCTTACGGGGTGCAAGGAACATGGCAAGGGTGGCATCGTTGCATCCTTCGCCGAGGTCCCCGACCGTAACGGTGCCGAAGCGGTTGGCGGTTACTACATTGCCGCACCGCGGGAGGCGCTCCCCAAGCCTGATGCAGATGAATACTACTGGGGCGACCTCGTCGGCCTGGAGGTTCGCAATGCGTCTGGGGTCGTGCTGGGCAAGGTCACTGGCCTGCTGTCCACCGGTGCCCATGATGTCCTGCAGATCCAGGACGGCGATGCTGAACGCCTCATTCCGTTTGTCGCGAGCTATGTCACCGCAGTCGATATCGACAGCGGTCGTATCAGCGTCGAATGGGAAGCGGACTGGTGATCGAGCCCGGGGGCCGCAAGGCCTACGATGTCGTCACGCTGTTCCCTGAAATGTTCTCGGCCCTCACGGGCTCCGGCATCACGGGAAGGGCCCGGGAGCGCGGTCTCTATGAGCTGAGCTGCTGGAATCCGCGGGACTTTACCGAAGATCGTCATCGCACCGTCGATGATCGCCCTTACGGTGGAGGCCCGGGGATGGTGATGCTGCCGGGGCCGCTGGAGAAGTCCATTGCTTCGGCAAAGGCTCGACAGGCTGTTTCGACAGGCGCCGCCGGGCGGGTGATTTACCTCTCGCCGCAGGGGCGTCAGCTTGATCATGGCCGGGTTCTGGAGCTCGCTTCCGAGCCGGCGTTGGTGCTCCTGTGCGGGCGCTACGAAGGCGTAGATCAACGGCTGATCGAGCGTTGTGTCGATGAAGAGATCTCGCTGGGCGATTTCGTCCTCTCCGGGGGCGAGTTGCCGGCGATGGTTCTGCTTGACGCGATGATCCGGCAGCTGCCGGGTGCATTGAACGACGGGGATTCCGCAGTCGAGGATTCCTTCGTGGATGGTTTGCTGGATTGCCCTCACTACACCCGGCCCGTGGTGTACGAGGATATGGCGGTGCCCGATGTCTTGCTGTCGGGCAATCATGCCGAGATCCGTCGCTGGCGTCTGCAGCAGTCCCTGGGGCGCACTGAGTTGCGTCGGCCGGACCTGCTGGCGGAGCGGAAGTTGAGCAAGGAAGAGTTGCGTCTGCTGGAAGCATTCCGGCAGACAAACAGGAAATCGGCGCCGTAACTTTGCCGGTTTCATAATAATGGCGTGTATCAGGTGGCGACCTGCTCTGCACGAACGGCCCAAGGCCATATTTTCTCAGGAGCTACGCATGAACCTCATTCAGCAGCTGGAACAAGAAGAAATCGCCCGCCTGACCCAAGGCAAGAGCATCCCGGAATTCGCCCCCGGCGACACCGTGGTCGTTCAGGTGAAGGTCAAGGAAGGTACCCGTGAGCGTCTGCAGGCCTACGAAGGCGTCGTGATTGCCAAGCGCAACCGCGGCCTCAACTCTGGCTTCATCGTTCGCAAGATCTCTTCCGGTGAAGGTGTGGAGCGTACTTTCCAGACCTACTCCCCGCTGGTCGCCAGCATCGAAGTGAAGCGTCGCGGTGATGTTCGTCGCGCCAAGCTCTACTACCTGCGCAGCCGCTCCGGCAAGTCCGCGCGGATCAAGGAAAAGCTGGATTACAAGTCCTTCGCTGCGAAGGCCGCTGCTGCCAAGGCCCAGTAAGCCTTTACGACAGCACGAAAAACGGAACCCCTTGGGGTTCCGTTTTTTTTGAGCCTCATTTTTGCGCCATGTTTTCCGCGGCGCCGAGGGTGTCGGCGCTTCGGGCTGCTCCTCAGGCGCTACGCTTGTCGTGCTCGATCAGGGCGTAGGCGGAGTGGTTGTGGATGGACTCGAAGTTTTCGGATTCGACCACATAGGCGTCGATGCGAGCCTCGCGGTTCATCACGCCTGCCACGTCGCGAACCATGTCTTCGACGAACTTGGGGTTGTCGTAGGCGCGTTCGGTGACGTACTTCTCGTCGGGGCGCTTGAGCAGGCCGTAGAGCTCGCAGGAGCCCTGTTCCTCGATCATCTGGACAAGCTCTTCGATCCACAGGTAGCTGTTGGTCACGGTGGTGACGGTGACGTGGGAGCGCTGGTTGTGGGCGCCGTAGGCGGAGATTTTCTTGGAGCAGGGGCACAGGCTGGTAACGGGGACGACGACCTTCATCGTGAACTCGTACTTGCCGCCGGCGCTGATCGTGCCGATGAAGGTGACTTCGTAGTCCAGCAGGCTCTGCACACCCGAGACCGGCGCCGCCTTGTTGATGAAGTAGGGGAAGCTCATCTCGATGTGGCCGGTTTCGGCCTCGAGCTTCCTGACCATCTCGCGCAGCATCGGCTCGAAGGACTCCACCGAGATCTCACGATCGTGGCTGTTGAGGATTTCGACGAAGCGCGACATGTGGGTGCCCTTGAAATTGTGGGGCAGCCCGACGTACATGTTGAACAGCGCGATGGTGTGCTGCACGCCTGCCTGCTTGTCCCGCACCTTGATGGGGTGGCGGATGGACTTGATGCCGACCTTGTTGATGGCGATCTGGCGGGAGTCCTCGGAATTCTGGACGTCCGGAATTACGGTGGTGGCGGCGCAGGTGGTCATGAGTGTTCTCAAAAGGTCTTGTTGGGCTTAAGGGAATCGGGGTCTGGTGCCCCTCGATATTTAAATCGTATCATTCCCGACAAAAGCGCTCAACTATTTACCTGATAGGCCTTTTTAATTCTGTCTAGGACAGAAGCTGAGTCCAGGCCGGATTCCGCGAGCAGCTGGGCCTGGTCGCCGTGGTCGACGAAGCGGTCGGGCAGCCCCAGCTGGAGCACGCGGACGCGGCTGCCTGCCTCGTTGAGCACACGGCTTACTTCCGAGCCGGCGCCGCCTATGGTGGCGTTTTCCTCGAGGGTGACCAGCAGGTCGTGTCCGGCGGCGAGCTGCAGGATGAGGTCGCGGTCGATGGGCTTGACGAAGCGCATGTTGGCCACCGTCGCGTCAAGCTCTTCGCCCACCTGCAGGGCCGTGCCGAGCATGCTGCCGAAGGCGAGCAGCGCGCAGCCCTTGCCCTGGCGACGGATCTCTCCCTTGCCGATCGGCAGCTCGCTCATCGCCTGCCGGGGCACGCTGCCCAGACCGCTGCCGCGGGGATAGCGTACGGCGGTGGGGCCATCGTGGCGGTAGGCGGTGTAGAGCATCTGCCGGCATTCGTCCTCGTCGGCCGGACAGAAGATGACGAGGTTGGGAATGCAGGCCAGGAAGGACAGGTCGAAGGCGCCGTGGTGGGTGGCACCGTCGGCGCCGACCAGGCCAGCCCGGTCGATGGCCATCATTACCGGCAGGTTCTGCAGGGCGATGTCGTGGATCAGCTGGTCGTAGGCCCGCTGCAGGAAGGTTGAATAGATCGCCACCACCGGCTTCAGGCCTTCGCAGGCGAGGCCGGCGGCGAAGGTGAGGGCGTGCTGCTCGGCGATCCCCACGTCGTAGTAACGATCGGGGTATTCGTGGGCGAAGCGGACCATGCCGGAGCCTTCGCGCATCGCGGGGGTGATCGCAACGAGACGTTTGTCCAGGGCGGCCATGTCACACAGCCAGTCACCGAAGACCTGGGTGTAGGTGAGCTTGCCGCCGCCCTTGGCGTCCTTGCCGGTGGCGATGCCGGCGGCGTGGTCGAACTTGGAGACGCCGTGGTAGAGGATGGGGTCGGCTTCGGCGAGCTTGTAGCCCTGGCCCTTGCGGGTGATCACGTGCAGGAACTGGGGGCCCTTGAGGGTGCGCAGGTTCTGCAGGGTGGGGAGCAGGGATTCGAGGTCGTGGCCGTCGATGGGGCCGATGTAGTTGAAGCCGAACTCCTCGAACATCGTGCCGGGCATCACCATGCCCTTGACGTGCTCCTCGGTGCGGCGGGCGAGCTCGATGACCGGCGGCGGCAGGTTCCCGAGGACGCGCTTGCCGATCTGGCGGGCGCCGTTGTAGAGGCGGCCGGAGAGCAACCGGGAGAGGTGCTTGTTGAGGGCGCCCACCGGCGGCGAGATGGACATCTCGTTGTCGTTGAGGATGACCAGCAGGTTGGTGTCGTGGATGTCGCCGGCGTTGTTGAGGGCCTCGAAGGCCATGCCGGCGGTCATCGCGCCGTCGCCGATCACCGCGATCGCCCGACGGTCCTCGCCGCGCAGGCGGGCGGCCTCGGCCATGCCCA
>OBMA010002158.1_pt1 | contig 11596 bp, 10 predicted proteins | sample 1539141 | NCBI WGS metagenome assembly OBMA01 (sample SAMEA3991484, study PRJEB22521) | metagenome | biome: anthropogenic terrestrial biome; feature: sewage plant; material: raw primary sludge | place: Sweden | collected 2012-09-26 | reverse complement strand
TTGGAGATGGTGGACCAAACGAAGTATGTCTTGAAGCGCCAATAGCGATTTTACTGAGCTACGACTCATACCACCCATCTTGGAAAGTAAAAAAGTCATCAACTCTACCGGTTCAGCCACTTTGAAATGGGTTGGCTTCGGAGCCGGAATAAATTTTGTTTTACGGTTATTCATATATTTTTGTCATCAGTCAACTGACTTTAGTCAGCAGACTTACTATTATTTTTCTTACTGCTTACTTTCTTACCTCTTACCTCTGAATAAGACTTGCCACCACTTTTCAGCAGCTATTTCGCCATCTACCGCCGACGAAGTGATACCGCCCGAATAACCCGAACCTTCACCGGCCGGGAAAAGTCCTGCTATTTCGGGGTGTTGTCCTGTTTCTGCATTTCGGGGAACGCGCACGGCAGCCGAAGAACGAGACTCCACACCTACCACCACTGCTTCGTTGGTCAGATAACCACGCATTTTACGGTCGAATTTTTTGAATCCTTCGCGCAAACGAGAAGAAATAATATCGGGCAACCAAAAATGCAAAGGCGATGAAATCAATCCCGGCAAATATGAACATTCAGGTAAATCGGCCGAGAGTTTCCCTTTTACAAAGTCGCCCAAGCGTTGTGCCGGAGCTACCTGTCCCAGTCCGCCATTGTTGGTATACGCCAAATGTTCCACATATTGTTGAAATTTCAACCCTGCCAAAACACCATATTCTTTAAAATCAGCCGGAATATCTTCGGGACGAATCTCTACTACTATGCCTGAATTGGCAAATGGTGAGTTACGCTTCGAAGCCGACATTCCATTGACTACGATTTCGTTTTCGCCACTTCCGGCAGGAACGATATGTCCGCCCGGACACATGCAAAACGAATAAACGCCGCGTTCATTCACCTGATCTACCAGATTATAAGAGGCAGAAGGCAAATACGGCCCACGATTTTCGCAATGATATTGAATGCTATCAATCAACTCTTGCGGATGCTCTACACGAACACCCATGGCAAAACCTTTGGCTTCGAGCGCAATGCCCTGATTGTGGAGCATTTCGTACACATCGTGTGCCGAATGGCCTGTGGCAAGAATCAAGGATTTAGCTTCGAAAACACTTCCATCAGCTGTTTTGCAACCGACAATTTGTTTTCCGTCCAGTAGCATTTCTGTTAATTTTTGTTCAAAATGTATTTCGCCACCGCACGAAGTAATTGTTTTACTAATGTTCTCGATCACTTGTGGCAATTTATCGGAACCAATATGCGGATGCGCTTCGAATAAGATATTCTCATCGGCACCATGAAATTGGAATATCTCCAACACACGTTGCGAATTTCCTTTCTTTTTAGAGCGGGTATATAGTTTTCCATCCGAAAAAGTGCCGGCACCACCTTCGCCGAAGCAATAGTTAGATTCAGTATCAAAACCTTTGTTACGGTTTAATTGAGCAATGTCCACCTTCCGCTCGTGCGTATTTTTACCACGTTCCAGAATAATCGGTTTCAATCCGTTTTCAATCAGTTTCAGTGCTGCAAAAAGTCCCGCAGGACCCGCACCGATTATAAGTACAGGCGTTTTGTCGCCCACCGGTTTGTAATCAAAAACAGGCTTCGGAACAACAGGAGCCTCCTCGTCCCAGTACACTTCCACCGTCACATTTACCTTAGGAAGAAACGCGCGCGAGTCGATTGACTTCTTCAGCGTTCTTAATCGGGTGATTCTCGAAGGTGAGATTTCCAGTTTGTCCGCTACTTGTTTAGCTAGTAAATCCGGCTTTTCGGCTTGCTCAGGAGTGAGTATAAGTTGTATTTCGTTATGCATTGTCGTTTAAAATTGTAATGGGTGCAAAGATACACAATAAATATGTATCCTTATAATGTATGAATCAGGGTATTTGCAAATAAAAAAAACCGATAACATATAAAATGTTATCGGTTTTTTCGTGATCCGGATGAGATTCGAACTCATGACCCACGCCTTAGAAGGGCGTTGCTCTATCCAGCTGAGCTACCAGACCAAACACAGTGCTTCATTTCTAAAGCGGTGCAAAAGTAGTTTTTTTTTCCTAAAGTTGCAACACTTTCGCCGAAATATAAAGAAAAGAACTTATTATGTGCCGAAAAAACGCTATTTTTGCAAGCTAAAACGCAAACAATAAAATTTAACATCAAACAAACGATGAAGGTATTAAAATTCGGTGGAACATCCGTAGGTTCTGTCAATGGCATTCTGAGTGTGAAGAAAATAGTTGAGGCTGAGGTTGAGCCGGTAATTGTAGTAGTATCTGCATTATCAGGCATTACCGACGAACTTTACAAAGTGGCTAATCTTGCTTGCGAAGGCAATAAAACCTATGTGGCACAATTCGATATGATGGTGACGCGCCATCTAGAAGTAATTGATGGTGTGATTGCCAACGATAAAAAAACGGAGGTTATCAACCTTGTTCAAACACAATTTACCGACTTATCCAATATATTCCGCGGTGTCTTCCTTATCAAAGACATTTCAACCAAAATTATTGATACCATTGTGAGCTATGGAGAGGCGATTTCGTCTATCATAGTGGCGAATGCGATTACCGACGCCGTACATTTCGATTCGCGTACGTTTATTAAAACCGAAAATCAATTTGATAAACACATCGTTGACTTCGAAAAAACAAATCGTTTAATTACTGAGACTTTCTCTACACTTCCAAAAATAAGCGTATGTGGTGGGTTTATTTCTACAGATAGAAATACAAACTTCACCACCAACCTGGGACGTGGAGGTTCCGACTATACGGCTGCCATTATTGCGGCTGCACTGCATGCTTCTATTCTGGAAATATGGACTGACGTGGATGGCTTTATGACTGCCGACCCACGTATCATCAATAACGCCTATGTAATTGAAAAACTAAGCTTTATCGAAGCGATGGAGCTTTGTAATTTTGGTGCGAAAGTGATTTATCCACCAACCATTTTCCCTGTTTTTCATAAAAACATCCCCGTAAAAATAAAAAATACCTTCAACCCGGAGGCTGAAGGAACACATATCTCCCGCGAAAAAACGGGAGAAGCCGGAAAAGCCATTAAAGGTATTTCTTCTATTAACGACACTTCGCTTATCACCGTACAGGGGCTAGGTATGGTGGGTGTTATCGGGGTCAACTACCGGATTTTCCGCGTTCTGGCCAAAAATGGTATCAGCGTATTCCTTGTTTCGCAAGCTTCGTCGGAAAACACGACTTCTATCGGTGTTCGTAATGCCGATAGTGCCGTAGCCGTTGAAGCATTACGCAAAGAGTTTGCCTACGAAATAGCACAGGGTGAAATCAACGATATTTTCTCGGAAGATGACCTGGCGACTGTGGCCATTGTTGGCGACAATATGAAACGCACTCCGGGTATTGCCGGCAAACTATTCGGCACATTGGGTCGTAACGGTATCAACGTGATTGCCTGTGCTCAAGGCGCTTCGGAAACCAATATTTCGTTTGTTACCGATCGTAAATCCTTGCGCAAAGCATTAAACGTTATTCACGATTCGTTCTTCCTGTCGGAATACCAGGTGCTGAATATCTTTGTGGTAGGTGTGGGTACAGTGGGCGGTAGCTTGCTAAACCAAATCAAAAAGCAGCAAGCCAAGTTGATGGAACAAAACAGCCTGAAACTAAATGTAGTGGGTATCACTTCCAGCAAAAAAATGTTGTTCTCTCGCGAAGGTATCAACCTTGAAACCTATGCCGAAGATTTGAAAACAAAAGGCGCCGATGCTTCACCCGAACTGATCTGCAACGAAATTCTGAATATGAATATTTTCAATTCGGTGTTTGTAGATTGTACGGCTAACCTGCATATCTCTAACTTATATCAAACATTCCTCGAAAATAACATTTCGGTAGTAGCCGTAAACAAAATAGCTGCTTCGTCGTCGTACGAGGAATATATCAACCTGAAAGAAACGGCTCGTCGCCGTGGTGTAAAATTCCTTTTCGAAACCAATGTTGGTGCCGGACTGCCAATTATCAACACCATGAACAACCTGATATACAGTGGTGACCACATTCAAAAAATGGAAGCGGTACTGTCAGGCACACTTAATTTCATTTTCAACACCATCAGCAGCGAAATTCCAATGAGCAAGGCTATCCTAATGGCTAAAGAAGCCGGATACGCCGAACCGGATCCCCGCATCGACCTGAGTGGAAAGGATGTAATCCGCAAACTGGTGATTTTGGCTCGCGAAGCAGGCTATAAAGTAGAACAAGACGATGTGATAAAAAATCTGTTTATCCCTGATAAATACTTTGCCGGTAGCCTCGACGATTTCTGGAAAACAGTGCCCGAATTGGATGCTGAATTCGAAGAAAAACGACTGGCACTTACCGCACAGGGTAAACGCTGGAGATTTGTGGCCACCATGGAAAACGGTAGCTGCAAAGTTGGATTGCAGGAAGTTGACAGTCTGCATCCGTTCTACGATTTGCAAGGCAGCAATAACATTATTCTTATCACCACAGAGCGCTACAACGAGTTCCCGATGATGATTAAAGGATATGGAGCAGGTGCAAGTGTAACTTCGGCAGGTGTGTTCTCGGACATTATCAGCATTGCCAACATACGCTAAAAAACATCATGCTAAAAGCCTGTAAGCTGTTTCTGATTATCCTGAGCGCTGGTTGTTTATTCGTGTCGTGTACCAAAACTGCACCACAGCTACCTGCCAACAAAGGCAATGTGGTTGACAAGAATATCTCTAATTTAATGGAAGTAAACCAGAAACTGGCAGCTAAAGAAGATAGCATTTTAATGATATTTGCTACAAAAGCGGATGTAAAATTCAAAAAAAGTGAGATCGGATTTTGGTATAAAGTAGATGTACCAACAAACGGAGAGCCGATTAAAGACAAAGATTTCTGCAACCTTTCATGCACTTCACTGTCGTTGGATATGAAGGTTATTCAAACAGAAAAAATGCAGATAGTAATCGGTAAAAAACAACTGGTGGTAGGGCTGGAAGAAGGTTTGAAACTTCTTCACAAGGGAGAAAGTGCAACGTTTATCATTCCATGGTATTTAGCTTATGGAAGAAATGGCAAAGGTTCACATATCAAACCATACACATCTATCGTTTATCAGATTAAATTATTTTGATTTATTTATGCTCCTGCGATTTCTATTTATTTATTATTAATTACTAATCTTCTTTATTAACTTTTAATTTCCGTTTTTTTATCGGATATTTGTATTCAAAAATAAACTATCATATGACAAAGAATTATTATCTACTTGTTCTCACATTGCTGACATCAATAGTCATTACCTCGTGTAGCAATAACACTACTTATGCCGACGAGTTGAAAACAGAGCAAACTCTGATTAAAAACTATATTAAGAGAGAACAGATCAGAGTCTTGTCTAAAATGCCAACCACTTGGGGGCCTAATGACTATGTACTGACCGAAAGTGGATTATATTTCCATTTAGACTCTATTGGCGACACCGCAGTTACAGCTAAAGCCGGGAACACTATCAGTCCACGTTATATACAATATACACTGGGTGAACCTGCCGATACCATCAGAAAATGGACAACGGTTGAATTCCCCTACCCCGACACATTTGTATATGGCGACAATGCAAATACCACTACATCGTGTACCGCTTTTCAGGAAGCAGTTTCGTATATGAAAAACAATGACTCGGAAGCCAAAATTATTGTCCATTCTAAAATTGGATTTGAAGCAAACTGGACTCCTGCCACTCCAATTGCTTATCGGCTAAAAATCCGTATTCGTAAATAAAATTTCGGATCACTTACTTCAAGAAAACTCAGTTAACTTAAGAACATTCAATTGTTCTTAAGTTTCTTTTTATTATATCAAAAAGACAGTTCTCAAAACACTAAAACTTTAAACTCATTTACAGCATGACTTTAATTAAATCAATTTCAGGTATCCGCGGAACCATCGGCGGTCCGGTAGGTGATGGATTGAATCCTCTGGATATTGTTCGTTTTACAGCTGCTTACGCTACACAAATCAAAGCCACCAAGCAGAGCAGTTCTACTAAAATTGTGGTTGGACGCGATGCCCGCATCTCGGGCGAAATGGTCAATCAACTTGTTATCGGCACTTTACTGGGTATGGGATTCGACGTTGTAAATATCGGATTGGCAACTACTCCCACTACCGAATTGGCTGTAACCATGGAAAAAGCAGCCGGTGGTATTATCCTTACCGCCAGTCATAACCCCAAACAATGGAATGCACTAAAACTTCTCAACGAAAGAGGCGAATTTTTGAACGCAGTGGAAGGTGAAAATGTACTCAAGATTGCCGCTGAAGAAAGCTTCACTTTTTCAGATGTTGATGAACTGGGCAAACTAACAGAAGATTTCACCTACACTCAAAAACATATCGACAGCGTTTTAGCGCTCGACTTAGTAGATGTTCAGGCTATCAAAGACGCTGATTTCAGCGTGGCTATCGACTGTGTAAATTCAGTTGGAGGTATTGCTATCCCGGCATTATTGGACGCTTTAGGCGTAAAAAAAATAGAGAAACTATTCTGCGAACCAAACGGTCACTTTCCACACAACCCCGAACCACTTCCTGAGCATCTTACCGAGATTTCCGACCTGTTGAAACAAGGCCGTGCCGATGTGGGATTTGTTGTTGACCCTGATGTGGATCGTCTGGCCATTATTTGTGAAGACGGAACCATGTTTGGCGAAGAATACACCTTGGTATCCATTGCAGACTATGTACTTCAACACACACCGGGCAATACCGTTTCGAACCTCAGCTCCACGCGCGCTTTACGCGACGTAACGAACAAATACGGCTGTACCTATACAGCAGCGGCAGTTGGCGAAGTAAATGTGGTAACGGCCATGAAAGCCACAAATGCAGTTATTGGTGGAGAAGGAAACGGTGGCGTTATCTACCCTGCCAGCCACTACGGTCGTGACTCACTCGTGGGTATTGGATTATTCCTTACCCTTATGGCAAAATCGAAACTATCGGTATCAGCCCTGCGTAAAACATATCCTGAATATTATATTTCAAAAAACAAGATTCAGCTCACACCGGAAATCGATGTAGATGCCGTTTTGAAGGTGGTAAAAGCCTCATACCAACAATATGAAGTAAATGACATCGACGGTGTAAAAATCGACTTCCCTACAGGTTGGGTGCACTTGCGTAAATCAAATACAGAACCTATTATCCGCATTTATTCAGAAGCTGGAACACCCGAACAAGCCGAAGCATTTGCTCAAGCCATAATTGAAGAGATCAAACGGATCGCAAATATATAATACGGTCCTTTTCAAAACAAAAAAAACAGAGCAAATTCAGAAATTGAATTTGCTCTGTTTTTGTATCTACACTTCTTTATTGTGCGAATATCATTTTTTAGTTTTAGCAACCGGCACAGGTGCCGGTATCGGCTGTCTCTGTTGAGGAGCAGTGGCAGTCGGAACTGTAACCGGAGCAGCAGTGCCGGTTGTCGGTGGCGTGGCACCCGCAGTTCGGTCAACAGGAAAAATGCCCTGCGGTTTACGGATAGTATATCGGGTCATCGAGGCATCCGACTCAAAACCAATCCCGGTTATGATATGGCTCACCTGTGTAATTTTAATCAAACTGTCCGAATAAATTCTACTTTCGCGTTCACTCCAAAACAGCTGCTCCGTTTCAAACAGCTCACCCTGCAGGTTCGTCGCCCTCACTTTACCGCGTAACTCCCAACGCTGTTCATTCACCTCGTATCGGGCATATCTGCTGTGAATATTGGCATCTACCTTCAGGTTCACATCAAATTTCTCAAAATGAATGCCATCAGGAAAATTCCAATACGGTTTCATTGCTTTATCAAACACATCCCAACGGGGAGCCGAAATTCGATAACGGGTTACACCCGAATCGGAAATAATAGTGGTTATCTCAGTAGCATGAAGTTGTGGCATAGCCGACCGATCTTTTATCGCTCCTATCTGTTCTACTTTCTCTTTGCTACACGAAAACATAAAAAATAGCACAACAACTACCATAAAAGTAGTGGTTATGCTATTTCCTATTTTATTGAAATGTAATTTCTCTTTCAAAATTTCAAAAAATTTAATCATGAAGATGCTCTTTTTCAACAAAAATGAATTCTAACCCGAAGGCATCGACCTAGAATGTCATTGTGCTTACAATTTGCGTTTAAAGAACCAGTGTTCATTGAACACAAGATTCATTGTGAACTTGAAGTAATCTTCACGCAGGTTAGCTGACGAACCAACTTTACCGTACTCTATTGAGGCATTCAATGTCGAGATCGTTTGTGTGAATTTTCCATATATTGGCAAACCTATACCGAATGACAAACCGTAATTTTTAGGCAACGTAACACCGGGAACATTGTAATAGGCATTACTGATATTTGAACCTAAACGATAATGAATTCTATCGCTAAATTTACGTCCAAGTGGTTTTGGTGTATACTCGATACCAACCGACAATTTTGAACGGTCGTTCAGACTTTCGGCATTGGCTTTAGTGTCTGGATTCCAAAAGTATTTCGTACTAGCCCATTTCTGCAGGCTATAGTCAATACCAATTGAAATTCTGTTGTCGTAGGTATAATTCAAACCAATACCAAATACGGTTGGTAATTCAAACTGATAGTTATTAATCGTCGTATCGTTCAGTACGCCCGCTTTCGTTTGTGAAAAGTCTCCATTTAATTTTGCGGTATGCTCATAAATAAGACCTAAGGTCACATCATGTTTCTTGTCAAATGTATTATAAAACTGAACACCGTATCGTAAACGAAAATTACTGGCCTTAATAGAATTTGTCTGTATCGTCGAATCAGCAAGACTACCAATACGAAGGCTACGGGTGTTATTCACACTACCATACATATAATACACATTAGCTCCCAGAGAGATATGCTTACCTATCTTTTGTGAGAGTCCCATATATACCTGACTAAAACCTCCAGTACCTGTAAAACCTTTTGAAGTAGAAATCGTATCCCCTTCAGGACCCTTTATCTGATCAACATTGTACATGTTATATCCTGCGAATGAATAAGGCAGTAAACCTGCACTAAATCCCATTCCTTTCGACAAGGGAAATTGCATGGTCAGATATTCGAGATTAGCATTAAACGTGCGCACCGACTTATTCGCATCCGAAAAACGCGACGACAAGGCAGAAGTACCAATATCAAACATAAAAGTCATGCTGTCAACAGCACTATACGAAGCCGGGTTAACAGTATTGATATACGAGTGAGATCTTGAACCTATAGCAACTCCACCAAGCGCTCTTTGTTCTCCAGAGTTTGTTTCACTAATATCACCATAACCGTATCGGGTATATGGAGAGTTAATATTGTTTTGTGCAACGACAAATTGAAGAGACACTAATGACGAAAGTACGAGAACTAAAATTTTATTTTTGTACATTGTATTGAAGTATACGGTTTAGGCCGATTAACACTAAATTTCTTTCTGCAAAGATGGGACTTTTTAGCTTGGTATCAAAGTAAAAAATGCTACCTCCTGTTAAAAAAACTGAAAGTTTCGGATATTTAATTTTTAATGCGTTTATATATCCATCTATTTCGAAAACAATGCCGTGCAAGGCTCCCGAAATCAATGCTGAATTTGTACTATTTCCTATCAATGGACTGTCCACTACAGGCGCTACCAGAGGCAATTTCTGCGTGAATTCGTGGAGTGATCGCAGTCTCATGCTCAGACCCGGAGCAATGTTCCCACCCCAGTACACTCCATTTGCATCCACCAAGTCGTAGGTTATCGCTGTGCCTGCATCCACAATCAAAAGATCAGTTTCCGGCTCCAAATACACAGCTCCCACTATTGCCGCCAACCTATCTTTACCTAAAGTGTGAGGCGTTTCATATTTATTCACAATTGGAACCGCTGTATGGTGATCCAACTGCACTAAAAATATGTTTTTTTTATTCAAAATATCTAAAAGCTCATCATACTTCATAGTTACACTAGAAATAATGCAAGCATCAATACTGAATCTTTCAAACAGTTTTTCGATTTCCACTTCGCTCAATTCTTCAATAGCGAAGTAATCAATCAACACATTATCATCAAACACACCCACTTTGGTACTCGAGTTACCTTGATCGATACAGAGGTTCATAAATAATGTACAGTTTACAACAGTAACACCGGAATTTACAAAATCATTTTTTCAATCGGAATAACCAAAATTCCTTCGGCTCCCAATGCTTTAATCTTTCCGATAATGTCCCAGAATTGTTTTTCATCAATAACTGCATGCAACGAATTCCATCCTTCTTTTGCCAAAGGCATGATGGTTGGACTTTTCATCCCCGGCAATACCTCAATAATTTTATCAATATTTTCGGTCGGAACGTTCATCAACACGTATTTTTTATCTTCTGCTATTTGAACAGATTCGATGCGGAAAAGCAGCTCGTCTAAAATAGCTTTTTTCTCCGCACTTAATCCCGGATGCGAAATCAACAAAGCCTCAGACTTCATCAACACTTCCACCTCTTTTAAATGATTGGTCACCAACGTACCACCCGAACTTACAATATCAAAAATGGCATCAGACAACCCAATATTTGGAGCTACCTCTACAGAGCCCGTAATTACATGAATATCAGAGCTTACATTGTGTTCAGCCAGAAAATCTTTCAATATTTCGGGATAAGAGGTTGCAATAACCTTTCCATTAAACCATGAAATTCCCGGATATTCTATTTCTTTTGGTATGGCCAGCGAAAGTCTACACTTACTGAAACCCAATCGTTTAGTGATTACAGCATTCTTTTTCTTTTCGGCATATTCATTTTCGCCTACTATTCCGATATCTGCAACCCCATCAGCCACGGTTTGTGGTATATCATCATCGCGTAAAAACAACACCTCTAAAGGAAAATTTCGAGCTGGCAATAGTAAAAGTCTTTTACCTGATTCTAACTTAATACCAGATTCGGTAAGCAAAGACATTGTCTCTTCAAATAACCTCCCTTTGGCTTGTACTGCTATTCGTAACATATTGATTCTAAATTTATAATTTTGGTGTACAAAGGTACAAAAAATGCTTGAATTGAACATTTATTTAAATAAAAAAAAGTCCGTTATCGAAATAACGGACTTTTAGCGCTTGCAAGAATTTCTTTTTGCGTTAGCTTTTAATTACTGAGCTGCAACTGTAGAATCAACAACAGCAGCAGTATCAACAGCAGCAACTGTATCAACAACAACAGCAGTAGAATCAACAGCAGGAGCTTGTTCAGCTGCCTTAGGTGCACAAGATGCGAAAGCCAAAGCTACCACAAAAAACAAAATTACTTTTTTCATTTCTTTTTTCCTTTTAAAATTTAACATGTTTGTTTTGCAATTCAAAATCGATGCAAAGATACAACGTTTTTTTATACTGCATTAATAAATATCGGTTTTTTTTTAATTATTTTTCGGTTTGACCAATAAATTTAGCTCTTTTGCTTATTTTCCGTGCTAAATGTAAAATCAAATTAAGCTTTACGAGGGGTCAAAACAAAAAAAAGTCCATTAGAAAACTCTAACAGACTTTTGTAACGCG
>OBMA010002156.1_pt1 | contig 11606 bp, 10 predicted proteins | sample 1539141 | NCBI WGS metagenome assembly OBMA01 (sample SAMEA3991484, study PRJEB22521) | metagenome | biome: anthropogenic terrestrial biome; feature: sewage plant; material: raw primary sludge | place: Sweden | collected 2012-09-26 | reverse complement strand
ATCGGTAGCGGTTTTGCTGTTGATATTTTGTTTGATTAAATGTGCAGGAGGAGGTGATTCTAATACCATTACGGTGCAAGTTTTGGAACAGCCAAAATCCAATCCTGATATATCAAAATCAGATGTGAATGTATATGTGGAGAACTCAGGGAGTATGGACGGTTACGTAAATGGACCGACTTCTTTTAAAGATGCTCTTTATTCCTATTTACAAGTAATAAAAGATAATGAGTCAAATAAATTCACCTTTAATTATGTGAATACCAGCGTTCATGCGGTTCAGAATCAAGATCTCCGTAATGTTGTGAAAAATCTGAACACAAGTTCATTTATAAGTGCAGGAGGAGACAGGACCTCTTCTGATATTGCAAATGTGTTGAAACTTGTATTGGACAATACTAAAAAGAATGATGTATCCTTGCTGGTATCTGATTTCATTTTATCTCCTGGAAAAGGGAAGAATGCCAGTGATTATGAGAACGACCAGAAGGTAACGATACGTGGGTTGGTGTCTGATTTTAAAAAGAAACATACAGATTTGGCAATTGTGGTTCTTCAACTTTATTCTGAATTTAATGGCAAATATTACAATATACAGGATGAACCTAAAAGCATAAAAGACAAACGCCCTTATTATATATGGATAATTGGAGACCGAAACAGAGTTTCTAAAATATGGGAGGATAGAAAATATCTTCGTGTCCATGATGATGATATTATTCGTGAGTTTGCGGTTATTACGGGGCCTGTTAAGTTGAAATCAGTCGTGGTAGATAAATTTGGAAAGAAAAACAATTTGATTGAAAAGAAAATGAATAGTTATGATTTTCAATTAAGAGTTGATTGTAGGCCACTTTTACTAGATTCTATCTATTTGAAGGACGTGAATAATTACAAACTGAATGATGAAAATTATAAGATAAAAAAAATAAAGGTGTTGAAGGATGATAATGAAGATTATACCAATTCGATTTTGGTTTATACCAATCAACCTCGCAGAATGACGGGAGGAGAAAAAGTATCTATTAAGTTGAATTGCAGTGAGCCTCCTGCTTGGATTAATGACTGTAACGATGATTTTGGGATGGACGTTTCGGCTAAAGGTGCAATGAGTAAAACTTTTGGCATCAAATATATTCTGCAAGGGGTGTATGATGCCTTTTATCCAAATGGAAAAGGGACACTGGTCGATTATAAATTAAATATTAAATAATTTTTTAGTTATGGGAACTATTTTTGGCTTCTTGTATGGATTGCTGAAAAGCATTTTTGGCAATGATTTGAATGAATATTTGAAAGGCTCATACGGTAGTGGGGGAGATGATTCTGTTACCTATTTTGGTATCGGGTTGTTGACCTTCATCTTAGCGGCAGCTTTTTCTTTCCTTTATTATAAATTCGCTCCAGTCAGTAAGTCTAAATGTGGGGCTTGGGTAGTTTGGGGACTTATCACAGCCGCCATTGCAGGTCTTGTTGCTTATTTTTGGGTAAAAGGTGACTTGGATGCCGGCAGGATGATTCAAGTGACAGATGACGGTACATCAAATTTGCCAATAAATGTTTCCAACTGTATTTTTTTCGGAGTGTCAAATGTTATTGTTTCCTGCGTTTTTTATGTCTTGATTTCTTTTGTCTGGCGTCTTTTGGCTAAACACAGAGTAATAAGTCATAATGCTGCAAATGTTCCATTTTAAAATTGTTGAAAAATGAGTAAATTATACGTTTTTGGAATCGGCGGAACAGGGGCTCGGGTTATTAAATCGTTGACTCTGTTGCTGGCTGCTGGTGTTGACTGCAAATATGATATTGAGACCATATTGATAGATTCAGATGTAAGTAATGGCAATTTGACGGATACCGTAAATTTGTTGCAAGAATATGAGTGTATACAGTCAAATGTGAAAAATACTAGTGCAACATCCAATGAGTTTTTTAAGACACCTATAGCTTATCAAAGGTGGAATATCCCGAATTCAGACGAGAAATTCAAGGATTTTATTGGTTTAGCCAATCAGTCAGCAGAGACCAAGGCCTTGTCGCAATTGTTATTTGACAAGGATAATGAATTGGAACAGAATACGACTATCGGTTATCGGGGAAGGCCCAATATGGGATGTGTCGCAATGAATCAGTTGCTTAACTTAGATTCGTTTCTTCAGTTTACAAATGGTTTTTCTGATGGTGATCGTATTTTTATCATTGGTTCTATTTTTGGTGGAACTGGGGCCAGTGGCTTTCCTTGGCTGTATAAAACATTGCGTAATGGGAAGTTGGCTAATAATGAGTCACTGATACATAAATCTAAAATAGGAGCTATTTCTGTATTGCCTTATTTCAAGGTGAAGAGTGATAAAGCAAGTCCTATTGACTCTGCCACTTTCATTTCAAAGGCAAAATCTGCGTTGGTTCATTATGATACGGCTTTTAAAGACATAGATTGTCTATATTACATATCCGCAAATCCCGCCGATTTCCCTACTTATGAAAATCATGATGGTGGAGATAATCAAAAGAATCCTGCTAATATTATTGAATTATTGGCAGCTACTTCTATTCTTGATTTTGCCAATAAATCATTTAATGCAAAATCTCAAGGTACATCGTATTTTGAATTGGGAATTGAAGATATAAAAAGCAAGAATGTATCTTTTAAAGAGTTGCCTAAAAATGTGCGTGAGATGATTCAAAAGCCATTAATCAGGTTCTCTCTGTTTGCCAATTATATGGATTTTCATTATGCCGATGCTTTTGATAAATTGCCAGTGTATACCGACTACAACATCAAAGATATACGGGGTACCTTTGTGGATGCCATAAAAAACGTAGTTGAATGCTATAAAGATTGGTTGAATGACATGGAAACTGAGCCGAATGGATTGAGTGCCAAGTTATTTAATATGAATTGTAAGAATAATCCTTTTGATTTGGTGGAGGGTGTTATACCTAAGACAAGCTTTCTTGGGCTTTCTAAAAATTATGATTTGTTTGATAAAAAATTGAATGATAATAATATAGAAAAAAGAGAACCAAAAGAGTGTTTTCTCGAACTTTTTTATCATGCTACTGATATTTTAATTGAAAAGAAAAATTTGTACATAAAATGAGTTACGTATTTAGATTATATAACAAGAACGCAAATAAGAATGTAGTGGACTGGAAATTATCTCCTACAAATCCTTATGGCACAAATATGTTGAGTAACATCCCGGATCCAGATGGAGCAACGGCAAGTAAAGAAATCACTTCCATTCCATCCCCTTTTGCCAGAATGGAGCTGGTGTGTTCTGCTTTTGAAAAGGTAGTAGATAAAAATGATTCCAATAACAGCAATAAAGCGTCAGGCAAATTTGACCTGAAGGGTGATACTATTTTCCATAGGATGGTTTCCGAGGCATTTGATGTGGGTGAATTGTTTTTCCATTACAATACTTGGCAACAGGATCTTAAACTTTTGGAATGGGATAGAAAAAAAGAAATTGCAAATATAAAAGATGCAAACTATAAAGACGTTTTAGATACCTATATAAGTTCGGATTTTCCCAAGTTGGATTGTTTGTATATTTTGACCACGGCTACCGGTACGGTGGTTGGTGCGACTTCTCCTTCTTCCATATTTTTCGGCAGTGCCAACGATTTGTCTCAAGATGCCACACTGAAAAAAATGAGGTTTGGAGCTCATACTTTATTTGATAGAGCTAAGGACGGTTCTCAGCCTCTTTATTTGCGTGATTTCGCGTATGTGAAGGCTTGGTTCCAATTTAGAAATCAGTACAATAAACAGAACAATAATCAGTTTGCCGATGATTTTAAGGCGATAAATGATTATTTGGATGCTACTTATACTTTTTTGTCAACAGCTCAACAAACAAACATTACAAATCTGCCGAACAATGGGAATGCACTTGTAACCACGAATTTTAATGTTACCATTTTGGGAACTCCGATTTTGGCTCTTCCCGCACAGACGAGTGTTACAACCAGTGATTTCTTTATTCAGTCGAGTAACCACTCACAGAAAACACTCTTTCTCCCAAATGAGAACACCTCTAAGTACAAACATTGGCAATATACCTCTTCCTCTGTGTTATTAGATGAAAACAAGGGACCATTTCGTGATACCGAGAGTGATCCGAACAAGCGAAAACTGCCCGGTGTCGGATTACAATTTCCATATCTTACAGTAGGGGATTTTTTGACGGATTCAATACTGGAATTGCCCAAGAAAGATGACGATGATTTTTATACACTGGAAAAAGATAATCGTCATTTTTTACTGCCATTAACGGATCTTTTTTTTGAGTTTTTTCCTGTCGATAAATTTATGACAGATTCTTCAAATCTCATTTCATGTGAAATTTTGGGTAACGGTGTAAATATTACGTTGAATATTCCTGTTACTAAAGGCACAGTGACTTGTTCCAGAAAATATGTGGTAAAAAAAGCAAACTCTCCCTTAGTAGAAGAGACAGGCGAAATAATTAAAAGAGAATTATTTGATGTTGCTTTGTTCCCTATGTCCAAGCCAGCGGGAATAAAATCACCTTATTATTCTTTGTCAGTATGTTCTTCTAATGAGAGGCAAAGTGTAAACAATGTGGTTTATGATGTGAAAATGATGAATAGTCAGAAAGTAAGTCAGTGTAGAAACTATAGAAAAGATGATGCGGAAAAAATGCAAAGTTGGGTTTGCGAAGAAGATTTTGATTATATCCGTATTGGTTTTTCATTAAACAGCAAACCTATCGATAGTGTGATAATCCCCAAATGGAGGAGTGTTCAAAATGCAGCAAGTAATACGTTTCATTTTGCTGTTGATTTGGGTACTTCCAATACTCATATTGCTTATGTCATGGGAGATAAAGGGGAACCTGTAGATTTTGACATATCAGATAAAGACTGTCAAATCGGAATATTGTCTGGAGCAAGTAAACCTTTGATAGAAGAGCAACTGATGCCACGAATCATAGGGGATGGAAAAAACAAATTTCCTCATAAAACGATGTTAAGTATTGCAAATGGGGTTTCGTATAATAATAACGGCGAGATTATTTATCCATTTTGTGATTCTAATATTCCGTTCTCTTCTTTTATGTCTTGGAAAGACTTTAATGACTGTAAAACGGACATAAAATGGGCCAACAAAGATACAGAGAAAAAAATATTGAAAAATTATATTGAAAATATCGTATTGTTGTTGCGTGCTAAAGTTTTATTGAATGGAGGAAATTTGGGAAATACAACATTGACTTGGTTTTATCCGACCAGCATGAACACGAGCCAACAAAGAAGTTTAGAGGGAATTTGGAAAGAACTTTTTGTTAAATATTTTGGCCCCCAAAATGTAGGAACTCAATTGCAGTCTATGACGGAGTCTGAAGCCCCATGTCAATATATAATCAACAACGTTAAAGTTCATTCCACACTTCTGTGTGTGGATATAGGAGGAGGAACTTCAGATGTCACTTATTATGATGATACCGACAAGGATATAAAGTTTGTATCATCATTCCGATTTGCTTCTAATGCAATTCTTGGACGTGGTTATGCCCCATCATTGCCGAATGAAATGGTTGAGCATTTTAAAAGTAAAATATGTGATGATCTTGATAAAAATGAAGATGATCCCATTTCTAAGCCAATTAAATCAGCGATAGAAAAAAGCGCATCCGATTCTTCAAATCTTGCACAAATGCTTTTTTCTGTTGAGGATATACTAGATTCAGAAGATAGTAAGTTGAACGCATCTGATTTTTCTTTTCTGAAAATGTTAAAAGAGGGAGAGGATGGTATTCCATATAAGATAGTATTTCTGTTTTTCTATGTGGCCATTCTTTATCATGTGGCCCATATCGTAAAGGAGAAAAAATTGGACAAACCGCGTCAACTTGCATTCACTGGAAATGGGTCTAAATTATTGGACATCGTTTTCCTTGGAAAGAAAGAGAAACAGTTGTTGTCTGATATGATATTCAAACGTGTTCTTGGTGAAGATAGTGGTTGTATGGATATCTATTCGGATGAACATCCCAAGGAACTGACTTGCTATGGTGGCTTGGCTTCTGCAAATAATATGAATGTCGATATCTCAAAGAAAAAACTGATATTAGGTATAGACAATAAAATCATAGAAGATGGGGAGACTTACGGAGAGATAAATAATAATTATTGTAATAAAGTGGTGACTGAGACAGAAGAATTTGTCAAGTTCTTTGAGGAGTTGGATAAAGATTTCAGTTTCTACAATAATTTGGGTACGGAAAAAAATGCTGTTGCGTTGATAAAAGAATGTATGGATAGGGGAGATCTTATGACGTTTGTTCTGAATGGAAAGGAAAGTGAAGGTGCAGATCAGGGAGATCCTATTTCCGAGACTTTATTCTTTTATCCCATAATAGGAATAATTTCAAAGCTTATTGAGAAAATATCAAAACAGTCTAACAATTCATGAGTATGTACAAAAAAATAATTTTTCTTTTGTTATTGAGTCTTTTCTCGAACTTTTATTGTGAGGCAAAGCCTGCCAACAAAAATGGTGCCCAGCAGGTCCAGACAAATAAGCATGGGGCTAGTGGGGGAAAGCCTGCCCACAATTATGTAGATAAAGATAGTTTCAGTATGGCCTGGAAGACAATTGTGATATTATCTTTGATTTTATCCTGTCTTTCATTTATTTATTCCCTTTCATTGTTTATTAAGAATAAAAGAAAGAATAAAGGCGAAAATCCACTTCCGTTTAAGTCCTTTTTCAGCACAAATCCAGATGGCTCTTCCAAGTCTTCGGGAAAAGAGTCTGTCGATTCTGATAAAAAAAGCAATTCGCCGCAAAATGATCAAAAAGGAGGTGTGAGGAATGAGAAAGGGGATGAAAAAAAAGGGCTTGTTCAAAATCAGTCCTCATCAAAACAAGAGAAGTCAGACCAGGCCGAATCTCCTGCTGACGCAGGGGCTATTGCGTCTTCTACAAATGAGTCTGTAAGCGAGAATACAGAAAAACAAGAAAAATCCGAAAGTACAAATAACCAAGGGCAAAATACAACTGAGACTGTTAATAAGCAGGAGGAATTTTATTTGAGGAAACCTGATAATAAAATCTTTGATGAGTTGTATGATTCTAATTCTGATTGCTACTATAAGGTTAAAATGAAGGACTCAAATAAAGCTGAATTTGAATTCCTTGAAAATAAAATCGAAGTGGCATCCTGTCGCCCAGAGGTATATAGCGGGGTTTGTACGGTGAAAGGCAATATGGTAGGTGCTAAGCACTGCCAAACAGAGGAAAAAGGTGTGATTGAGAAACAATCAGACGGAAAGTGGAAGGTGATAAAAAATCTGGTAATAAAAATAAATTGATTTATGATTATATTGATAATCCATTTTGTAATATTAATTCCTATTTTGTGCCTTATCATACGTAAGCAAAGTAAGGTGGCCAAGGAGAATAAGGAAAAAATGAAGCTGTTTTCCTCTATTTTTGCCGAGAAGGCGGGAGAACCGTTTCGTGGTGAGAATTATTTTTGTTCAGATCGGCATATTAATACGATTTTTCAGGGTGCCCCCATTCTGAAAAAGATAATAGGTTCAATCAATGGATATCTGGAGAACAATACGAATGCATCCCCCGATTTTTCCATATTAAAGGATATTGTAGATCGAAATTGTGATGAAACGGAAGATTCCATTCATACGTTGATGCCTATGCCTCTTTATTTCGGACTGGTAGGTACTATGTTGGGGGTTATTTTGGGTATCTTTATGCTGTTCATTTCTGGTGATTTGAACAATATGTTTATGGATAATGCTGGAGCATCGGTGGGGTATGGTATCATTGCATTGTTGATTGGAGTTGCAGGAGCAATGTTTTCCAGTGTTTATGGCATATATCGAACTGCGTCCAATTCTTATTTTTTCAAGGATTGTAAAATAGCAGAAAGTCAGGCAAAAAATGAATTTCTGACATGGTTGCAGATCCATCTGTTGCCTAAATTGAATGCAGATTTTACCAGCGAGATGACAAAAACGGCCAATCAGCTGAGCGAATTCAATAGAACTTTTGCTGAGAATGTGGAAAAATTGAATGATATTTTTAGAACCGTGGTTAATGTCAGTCATGACCAGGCTCTATCGATGCAGGCTTTGAACGAATTTGACTATAAAGGAATGACCAGGTCACTGAATAGTTCTTTAAAGGCTTTTGAAAAATGGGGTCCTCAATTTGACTCGTTGAGTGATGTATTGGAAGAAATGAGGAAACGTCAGGATGCTTTGACAGAAGCAGTATCTGAGGTTGATAGTAATTTAAGACATACGTTTGAATCTTTAAATGAAACAACTGATGACCAAGTCGGTAAATTGAAAGAAAAATTGGTGGGTCAGCAACTTGATTTTGGAAAGTTTTCAGAGAATCTGCAGGATGCTTATTATAAGAAAATGCAGGATATCGAGGATCTTTTTTGCAAAAAGGTGGAATCAGCAAATACATTTATGGATAACATAAACTTGCAAACGCAGGCGATGATGTCTTTATCAAAAGACATGAAAGAGCAATCAAAAGACTTGAGAGGGCAGATAGATTCTGTTGATAGATTGTCGAAATCTTTAACTGATTATGTTAAATCCCAATCATTTAGAAGTCGCCAATTATTAGATTCCAGAGGCTCAGCCCCGCAAAAGAGCAAAAATGAGTCTACGGTGCATGAAATTTCTAAATCCAAGATGACATCTTCAGAAAAACCGAATATGCAGTCTGATAAGAATGAAGAACCGAAAAAAAGTGTTATTTCCTTCTTTTCTTCTCTTTTTAAAAAGAAGGATGATAATGAGAAAAAATCCGAACCTTCAGAAACGAATCCAGATGGAACAATAAAAAAGAATGCGGAAGATGATAAAAAAGAATTAAAGTAATGAGTGAGAATAGAAAGGAGTCCTTCTTTTGGACCAGTTATTCCGACTTGATGACGAGTCTTTTTTTCGTTATGCTGGTCCTGTTTGTGTTGGCTATCGCTCTGATGCATCATAAGATGAGAGCAACGCAGCGCGAACTGGACAAGATACATCAGGTGGAGAATGCCACCCAAAACATCAATAAGGATTATTTTGAGTTCCGTCCGGAATTTGATAAGCATGTGCTGAAAATCCGTGTGCAGTTTCCTGTGGAATCGGCTGATATATCGGTGCTGCCGGATTATACGCGGGATAGTTTATTGCAAGCCGGAGAAATTATTGATAATTTTTTTAAAACCCAGAAAAAGGATAATCCCAATATCCAGTTCCAGTTGATAATTGAAGGTCAAGCCTCAAAAGATGATTATGATTCCTATTCGGCTTTTGACAAAAAATTGCAACGGAATGCGGCAAAGTACGATGAGGCAGATAAAATGACGGGAGTGCAGGTCTCCAAGAGTCTGTCTGACTATAATTATCAGTTGAGCTATGAGCGGGCCAAAGCATTGGCTCGATTCTGGTTGAATTCAAATGTCTTGAATGAGGTCGGCAATTATGATTTGCAGATAGTAGGCAGTGGTGACGGATTGATGGCAGCCACGGGTAATATGAGGGAAACGGATGAATTGAGCAATCAGCGTTTTCTGATTTGTATCATACCTAAGATTGGCAGTATAGAGAAAGGTGAATGATAGCCTTTCCCCTATTTTCATGAAAGGGGAGATTCCGATGTGTTCGGAGTCTCTCCTTTTCTTCATTTCCCGCCTCTTCCCACAATCAGGCAAACAGCCGCAATAATCAGGGACATGCCGAGGGCCATGCGCAACGTCATGGGCTCGCCCAGCACTAATGGGGAAGAGGAAAGAAATTTTTAATTTTACTTGTTAACTTTTCTTGCAATTCTTTGCATTCCAATCCTTCTTTTATAGAAAGACTTTTTGTGGTGTATTCAGCGATATTTCTAAAATTATGTAATTGTTCAAATAGTTCACCGACCGATTTCGCCTCTTTCCCATCTCTTATTCTATTGCAAATTTCAAACTTTAGTTTTTTATGTAAATCTTCATTTAAAGGATTTTGTTTGTCATAAGTAATGGGTTTCTCTTTTGAGTGCGCAAGAGCAAACATCATACGTTGCAAAATGGAATAGTAAAAAAACACAGCTGATGCGTCATATTCTTTGCGTCTAAACATTTCCAATGCCGCATTTAGAGAGTCTTCAGATCTGTTCAGCATGAGACTATGTTTTATCGTCGACTTATATTAAGAGTGGGTAATATAATTGTTTCTATTCCAGATAAGGATGTCAGTGTGGATATATAAGCCCGAATGTAAGGGAACAGAATGGCGGGTGCGTTTATTTTGAAAAATTTGTCTTGGAGTTCCTGGGTAATATCATTATCAAATTCGAAATAACCCTCAGCTTTAACCGAGATTGTTAATGTTTCATTCCCATTGGTTATGGTTGTAGCCAAATCCAATCTCATTTTATGTCCATCTATAATGGTTCCTGTTGATGTGTCGAATTTCACATTTATATGGGGATCCAATTGTTTATCCGTAGATATTTTAATGGAACTTTCTTTTATTTTATAATTGACAAAACGAAATTTTGCTGTTGACTCTGACATGGTGTGTTAGTATTTTAAGCTGCTAAAGAGAAATCCTCAGACTCTGATAATTCAATTCCGTTTTGGATGTTGTCGTTTTTTTGTGTCTGATAATCATAATAATCTGTCTTATTACGGGAATCGAATGAGATACTTTCAATCGAACTATCTGAAATCGAACTATCGAAAATAATATTTTCCATGTTATTTGTTCGGCATGGCTCGCTAATGAGCAAATCGCTGTCAGGAAAAGATGCCATGAAGTCATCCCATAATTGCGTTTCGGCCTTCTCATACTTTTTATTACCTCTTCTAATGCTTTCGGGGGCGACTTCAATTATATGGAATTCGGATTCTTTTTCATAAGCATATTTTATATGGATACCCTCAAATCTTTTACACCACTCTTTGATGTTATTTTTAATGAATTCTATCTCGTTATTCATATTCGTTGAATTTATGACAAAAGTTTTGCAATGTTTTCTACAAAACCGGAAGCTATTTTAAAATTATCCGATATGCTTTCTTGTGCTATTTCCTCAGTCGTATAATCGGCTTTTTTTCTCATTTGTTTCAGTTTCATAAATTCCACCATATAGTCGGGCGAAGATTGTTTCAATAGAGGGAAAACTGCTTTTTGAATAATATTATGAGAATCTTTTCCTTTTGTTTTCTTCTCTTGTTCGGAAAAGCTCATGACCTTTTTATTGTCCAATAAACATTTTGCTATTAAAAAAGCACCATAGTACGCTGGATGTACTGATGGAATAAAGAATCCATTATCCAACAAAATTTTAGCAGTCTCAATATTTCTTCTTGATTTATCTAAAAATGTTGACATGAATAATATTTTTGACATGTAAAGTTATTATTTTTTCTTTGAGTTCTCAAGTTTTTCGATATTATTTTTTTGAGGAAGAGATTCTCAATAGATTTTGTTCGGAGTCTCTCCTTTTCTTCATTTTCCGCCTTTTCCCACAATCAGACAAACAGCCGCAATGATCAGGGACATGCCGAGGGCCATGCGCAACGTCATGGGCTCACCCAGCACCGCTA
>OBMA010002153.1_pt1 | contig 11621 bp, 13 predicted proteins | sample 1539141 | NCBI WGS metagenome assembly OBMA01 (sample SAMEA3991484, study PRJEB22521) | metagenome | biome: anthropogenic terrestrial biome; feature: sewage plant; material: raw primary sludge | place: Sweden | collected 2012-09-26 | reverse complement strand
AAGTATTTAATGAAGTAATTTGAGGAATTGATAAAATAAATTCCCCATAAGTCATTTGTTCAATAGAATATAATTTAACATCAACGATTTTTCTAAGCATAGAAGATAAATCATTAATAAAATCTCTTAGCATTTTATCATGCATCGCAGAAAATGCTTTTAACTGTTCAGGTGATATTCTATTTGGTTTTTTAAAATCATAAATAGAATAATTCTTTTCCTTTGAAACAATCCTTTCAATAGGTGTTTCAATATCCTCACCTTGTTCTGCAATATCTAAAAGAGCATCAATTTCATCTTGACTTAAAAATTCAGCCATCTTATCCTCTTACTTCGATGTCAACATCAATTGCACCCATTTCTTTAATCATTTTTAAAGTATCAATAATTTCAGTCATAGGTAATTTCATAACTTTCATAGCTCGTACTAAATCAGAAATTGTTGGTGTTCCTTTTGTATTAATCATTGCATTATCAATATTTATAATAGGCTTATCTGCAATTTTTACATTATCACCAATATCAACACCTGGATTTTGAGATGGGTCCTTCCATCCAGCATCATTTAATCCAGATTTTGTGATTCTAATTGAAAATGAATCTCTTGCTATTGTAACCGGAGAAATCGGAATATCTCCACCTGTTATAACAGATTCTCTTCCCATATCAACAATAACTTTTTTTCTGAATATTTCAGCATCAAGTTCTATATTTTCAATTATAGAAATAAATTTCACAATAGAAATATCATTTGGTTTAGCAATTTCTACTGTTCTAGTATCAACGGCACTTGCAAGTTTTTTCCCAAATTTATCATTTATTTTAGTTTCAATTAAATCAGCATTTTGTGCAGAACTTTTAAAAAGACTTAATTGAATAGATTTTTCACCTTTTAAATCATATTCAATTTCATTCTCAACAGTTGCTCCCTCATAAATGAAACCAGTAGTTTTATTATTTTCATTTGCTATAATTGTTCCTTGTGCTAGGGCATAAACATTTCCATCAACACCTTTTAATTGTGTAATTAAAAGTTCTCCATGATCAACCGATTTGGCATCTCCAATAGTTGATACTTTTACTTTAATTTTGTCCCCTTGTCTTGAAAAAGCAGGTAATTCTGCTGTTACCATAACAGCAGCTATATTTTTTGAATTGATTGAACCAGCAGGAATTTTTATATAAGAATTTCGAAGAAGATTTTGTAAAGATTGCATTGTAAATTTAGATTTATCTCCTGTTCCAGCTAGTCCAACAATTAGCCCATAACCAATTAGTTGATTTTCTCTTATCCCAATTACATTGGAAATATCTTTGATAGTTTGTGAATACAAAGAAGATAATAAAAATGTTACTATTAAAAAATATCTCAATATCATCCTTCATTATTAATTGTTTTTATTTTATCGAAAATTTAATAAAAAAAGGTATAATCGAAGATACTAAAATTATTTTACAGGGTTATAGATTGAAGATTTACATTTACGGTAATCAAAGTTTCAAAAAAGAAATTCACGAAACATTAGAGCATTCAAATATAAAATTTAAACTTGACAATAATACTGTAATTGAAGGAATTTCTAGTCTTGAGAAATTAAAACGAACAATTGAAAATAATCCAAATGATATTTATCTTATTGATGATGAAAAAATTATTAAAAAGAATTCACTAAATAAAAAGATTAAATTTTTAACTCCAAAAGATGGAATTGAAGAAGAATATTTACTTGATAGTGGTATAGCTGATTTAACGATTGATTCCTTAAAAGAATTACCAAAATATATAATAAAAAGATATGAAGAGCTAAAACTACTTGAACCTAAAGTTCAGATTAAAGAAGAAAAGGTTGAAGAAACTAAAAGTAGTATTGAATTAGATGAAGAATTATCAATGTTACTTTCAAAAGGAAATATGGATAATAAATCAAATGAAGATTTTGATGAGATATTTGATTTAGACAATGATATTAATAATCTTGATGATTTAATTGGTAGCGTTGATAGCAATGAAGAGATAAAAGATAGTAATGATTTTGCCCAAATAACAAGTTTTAATGATGATTTTGGATTAAATAATATATCATTTGATTATGATGATAACGATGTTTTATCAAAAAATGTGGATGAAAGTAAGAATTCAAAATTAATTGAAGAATTAGATTTTTTAGGTGAAGAAGTAGTTGGTGAAGAAGAGGATTATTCTGATTTGGAAAAAGTTAATAACGAACTATTTGGTGGATTTGATTTTTTAAATGAAGAAATCCAAGAAGGCAAGAAAAAAGAAGAAATTTTTCCAGATTCAGATAAAATAGAAGAAGATTTATTGGAAGAAGAAGTCATTGAAGAATATGATTTTATGAATGAATATATGAAAAATGAAGACATAGAAGAAGTAAAAGAAATAGACCAATCTTTAGAAGGGGATAAAATGAATGATGAGTTTTTTGAATTAGATTCTTTAAGTGAAAATGATTTGTTAGAAGCGTTAAATTATAAAGTTGAAGATAATAGTTCTAAAAGTGAGTATAAGCCACAAGTTTCATCAACTAAAAATGAAACATTAAGTATTGATAGTTCAAATGTAAATGATTTATCTTTATTAATTTCTAAATTATTAAATAATAAAACTTTAGAGATCACAATAAAAATAAAAGACTAAATATGGATTTAATAGCAATTGCTGAAAATACTGTAAAAATCATATTAATACTTGGCTTACCTTCTTTAATTGTAAGTATGATTATAGGACTTATAATCTCTGTTTTTCAAGCAGTAACCCAAATTAGTGATGCATCTTTATCTTTTGTTCCTAAAATGATTTTTGTTTCAGCTTTTATATTAATTTCGCTTCCTTGGATTGGTGATCATATAGAAACCTATACAAAAGATTTGTGGAATTTAATACTTATTTTTGGTAATAATAATTGATTGAAAAGTTATATAAATTAAAAAAGAATCAAACAGATCAAAAATTAATGCAAAAAGCTCAAATTATGTCAAAGATTGAACAACTTGATATTGAAATAGTATTAACACAGAATAGAATAGATACGGCAAGTGTTGAAAAACATGGGGCAATTTCTGATTTTATGATTTTAACTATTCATAAAAATACAATGAAAATGCATATTCAAAAGCTAAATAATGAGAAAAATACATTGTATTTTCAAGCAGAGAATTTAACTAAAGATATAATTGAACTTCAAAAAGAAGCAGAACAATTTTCTTATATTTTAGAAGAAGAAAAAAAAGAGCTAATAAAAAGAATTTTAGCAGCAGAAGAAGAAGCTTCAACAGAATATATTCAAAGTAAATATATTAGTAGAAATAAGGGTTTAAATTGATTAGAATTTTTTTATTTTTTATTTTATTAGGAACTTTTGCATTTGGTGTAGAAGAAACAAGTAGTTCTTTAACAAAGCAAAGAATTGAAGTTATGGATTTAAAAAAAGAATTAAATATTTTTTACAAAGAAAAAGAGACTGAATATCAACAAAGGAAAAAGGAGCTGGAAGGAATACTCTCTCAAATAGAAAAAGAGAGAAATGCTGTTCAAAAATTGCATGATAAGAACTTAGAAATTTTACAAGATATAAAGCTTGAAGTTGAAAATAAAACATCTAAAATATATAATTCAATGAAACCTAAAAATGCTGCTGATATTTTTAATCAAATGATAGGCGAAGGTAAAATTGAAGATGTTTTTGATATAATGATAAAATTAAAAGAAAATAATGTAACTCAAATTATGAAGTTTTTAACTATAGAAAACGCATCTATGATAACTCAGAAGATTGAAAATTTTAGTGTAGAAAAACAGAAGAAGGAATAAAATATGGCAGACGATGGTCAAGAATCGAAAGGTTCAAGTGGCAAGGGATTAATGATTGTATTAATAGCTTTAGTAGTAATTTTAATTTTTGCTATTATTGGAGGAGGTTATTTCCTCTATTCTCATGGTGCATTAGGAAACAATAATTCAGCTTCACATGAAGAAGTAAAAAAAGAAGATTCTTCAGATAAACCTGATGCATTTAAAGCAGATATCACTGATTTAGTATTAAATTTAACTGATTCAAGAGGAAAAGAAAAATTAATGAAATTATCTTTTTCTATTAAAAGTAGTGAACCAACAATTGCAGCCCTTGTAGTAGAGTTTAAAGCTGAAATTATTGATGTTGTAATTTCTCAAATTAGTTCAAGAAGTTCTGAAGAATTACTAACAGTTGGGGGTAAAAATTTATTAAAAGATGAATTATTACAGGATATTAATAATGTGATAAATGAAGTTACCAAAGGAAAACCAGAAGTAGCAAAAAATAGTGTAAAACAAATATTGTTTACAACTTTTGTAATTAAATAACAATGATAGTTGCAGTTAAAAGAAATAAAAAAAGAAATCTTTTAAAGATTTTAGCATTAATAACTTTGGTTGTGATGTTTGGAGCTTATTATTTTCATATGAATAAAAATTTTGAAGAACAACAACAAAAAGAATTAGAGTCAAAAAAAGCTTTAAAACTGCAAGAAGATAAAAAAGAAAAAGAAAAAAAAGATATAGAAAAAGCAATTTTAACTGAAATTGAAAAAGCAATAGATTTGGTTGGACAAGAAAATATTAGACATGTTAAAATCATAGAAGATAAAGTGATAATAATTTGTGAGCCAGCAACAAATCTAGATGCACTAATGGTAAGATATGGAGCTATGGCATTTATTAAGAAAACTTTAAATGAAATAATTATAGCTGTTGATATAAATTTTATAGTAAAAAGTAGATTAAATGCAAAATAGTTTTATGATTATATTTATTTTAATTATTTTTAGTGCTTGTACTTCTATATCAGAACAAAAATTAGCTTTTGAAAAACCTGAAATTCAAATACCTAAAAAAAGCCCTGAACCTAGAAAAAATAAAGGTTCTTTGTATTCTATGCAAGGTACTTCTTTATTCGCTGATAAAAAAGATTTACAAGTTGGAGATATTATTCAAATAATAGTTAGTGAAGATTTAACATCAAAAAGTAACAACAAAAGGGAATTATCAAGTACCAGGGATAATAAATTAGGTGGAGGATTAATGGCCGCCACAGGAACAAATGGTTTAAGTGGGACTGTTACAAATGTTGCTGATAAATTAAATACAAATCTTGGTGTTAATTTTGGAACTAATAGCTCTAGTGCAGATAAGGGAAGTGTTAAAACACAGTTAGATGAAACATTTGATACAACCATTTCTGCAATTATTGAAGAGACATATCAAAATGGAAACTATTATATTAAAGGTAGTAAAGAGATGTTAATTGAAGGTCAAAAACAAAAAATAATTGTAAGTGGTGTGATAAGACCTTATGATATTACTTCTGATAATTCCATTAATTCTGCACAAATAGCAGATTTAAAATTATTATATGATAAAGATGGTGTTGAATCTGATATTTTAGAAACACCTTGGGGTCTAAAATTCATAAGAGCAATATGGCCATTTTAATCTAATTTTAAGAAATGTAATGTAATAATTTGTAAAATTATACCTAAGGAGGTTCTATGATAAGTACATTGAGTGTTTCACAATCAGGACTAAATGCTGCTAAAACAGCAGTTGAAAATGTGTCTAATAATATAGCTAATGAGAATACTCCTGGGTATAAAAAAAGAGTAGTTCAAGTTAGTGAATTATCACAGATGGATTCTCAGTTTGCAGGTAGAGGTGTTGGTGTAGATGGTGTATATAGAATTACTTCTCAATATATGTATGACAAGCTTATTTCTGAAAACAGTAAAGTAAGTTATTATGATAAATTGTCAACTATGCTTGGAAATGTTGAATCAATTTTTAAAGAAACGATTGATAGTGGTTTTACAGCAGATTTAAATAGATATTATCAATCTGTTGAAAATCTAAGAGCCAATCCTAGTTCTCAAGTATATAAAACAGCTTTGCAAAACCAAGGAAAAATTTTAGTTGAGTCTCTTCAAAACCTTTATTCTGGTGTAGAAAAACAACAAGAAAATGAAAAAAAAGAGTTATATTCTAATGTTGATGGTGTAAATAGTATTTTAAAAGAAATAGGTTCTATTAATGAAAAAATACAAAAATATGGAGAGAATAATGATCTCCTTGATAAAAGAGATCAACTAGAATTAGAATTATCAACTTATGTTGATGTAAGTGTAAGTAGAGAAAGTGGCTATTATGAACTAAAAATTGGTGGCGAAACAGCTATTAGTAGTAATACAAATGTAAGAACAATAGATGTTAAAGAAGAAGAAACTTTACAAAAAGATAAATATACTTTGGTAAAGAATACCCTTCCTATTCCAACAGTATATGATGCATTAAAAAATAATAATGACGCTACCTTTAGTCCAAAAACATATAATAACGGAGATATAGTTACTTATAAGTTAAATAATGAGTCTGAAGTATCAGTTATTATGGGTGAATCAATAACAATGGATTGGGATGGAGATGGTTCCGTAACAATAGAGGCTGTAACTAATTCAAATTTAACTAGAGCTTTAGTTTATAGGATAAACTCAAATCCAAATATGAAAGATTCTATTACAGCATATAATGGAGATTATTCAATAGATGCAAATGGAAATAAGGTAACTAAAAATACTCAGGATAACTATTTAAGAATTGAATCAAATGCTGGCGGAATTGCAAATAAATTTGATGGAAGAATTAGTATTCAAAATTTTGATGATTTAGGGACAGCTGTTTCTGAAGAAGCTAGAGAATCTATTTATAAAAATGAATCACAAAGTACAGATTCTGAATCAAGAGTTTATATTTCAATCTATGATAAAGAAGTTTCAGCAAAAAGTGGTGTTATAAAAGCTCAAGTAGAAAACTTATCATCAGATTCTCCAAATAATAAATTTCAAGTTTATTTTGATAAATTAGATGCTTTTGCTCAAACTTTGGGAGATATAACTGATAAATATATCAAAACAGGAACTGATACTTATATTTATGGAGAAGCTGCTAGTGATGAGTCTCTAGGAGTAATAAATTCAGTAGGATTATTTAGTGGTTCAAGTATTAAAACATTAAAGTTTAATGACAGTTTAGTTAATGAATTAACTCAAGAGAAGCTAGATTATTTAGCAACTATGCAATGGAATAATGATTTGTCTTATGATGGAAAAGCTCAAACAGGAACATCAACAGCAAAAGCATCATTATCTGAATTTTTTAGAGATTTAAGAGTTACGGTTTCAGCAGATAAAGAGAGTGTAAATTTTTTAAAAGATACTCAAGCTGGTGTTAAAATGTCAATTAAGTCTTCATATGATCAATTAACTAAAGTTGATAAAGACAATGAAATGTTAGATTTAATGAAATTTCAAGCAGCATATACTGCAAATGCTAAGATAATTACTGCAATAGATGAAATGTTGCAAACATTACTTGGTTTAAAAAGATAAAAGGATAAATCATGGCTAATGGAGTTTTAGGATTAGGTTCTGGTCAAGCAGCATCTTTAAATAGTGAGTTAATCGATAAATTAAAAACTGCAGAAAGAAAATCAGCAGTTGCACCAATAGAAACAAGTATTGAAAAAATTACAAAGGAAAAAGTAACTTTTGCAAGTATTCAAACAAAAATATCAGAGTTATTGGATGCTATTAAACCTTTTGATTTATTTGTTTCAGGAGGAGTTACTGCATTCGAACAAAAATCAGCAACAACATCTGGCGATTCAGTAACATTTGATGCTGCTGATGCAAAAGCTTTAAAAAAAGGCTTTACAAGTGTTGATGTAACAAAACTTGCACAAAAAGATGTTTATCAATCAGAAAGTGTTAGTGCAGCAATAAAAGATAGTGCAATTAATCAAGGTCCATTAGTTATTAATGGAGAAACTTTTGATACAACAAATAAAACATATCAACAACTTGCAGATGAAATTACAGCAAAATCTGGAATGAATGCGAGTGTTGAACAAGTTGGAACAGATGCTTATAGATTAGTTATAAAAAGTGAAGAATCAGGAGTTGATAATAAGTTAATTATTAGTGGAGCAGCGAGTCAAGCTTTAGGTTATACAACAGATGGAACAGTAATAGATGGAACAGCAATTAATATTGTTAATCATACGTTAACGGCTCAAGATATGGACGCAACAGTTGATGGTATTAAATATAGTGTATCTTCGAATAATTTAACTGTTGATGGACTTAAAATTACAGCAAATAAAGTTGGTAGTTCGACTATAAATGTAACAGAAGATAATTCTCAAGTTGAAACATTAATGAAAAATTTTGTGACTAAATATAATGAAGTTGTGGCATTAATTGATACAGAAGTTTTGAGTGCTGATTCGACGCTTGGAGACAAATCCTCTATTAGAAGTATAACAAGTGAAATAAAGGATAAATTATTTGGTTCTTATGGATCTGTTGGAGATAAATCAGTATTTAATTTTGGAATAGAACTTGATAAATATGGTGGATTATCACTTGATAGTGCAAAATTTAATAAAGCAGTACAAGAAGATATGCCTGGATTAAAAGATTTATTTCTTGGAACAGCTGAAAAAAAAGGTTTAGGAACTACATTAAAAGAAACTCTTGATAATATGAAATTTACGGGTGGTGTATTAAATACTTATGAATCTTCAATGACAAAAAGAGAAGCAACATTAAATGAAACTAAAGTAAAAGCTGAAAAATCATTGGATGATAAATATCAACAACTAGCATTACAATTTAGTGCATATGGTGCATTAATAAATCAAATGGAATCATCATTTGGTGGATTAAAAATGATAATTAATCAATCAACTTCAGGGAATTAATTTTGAATAAGAGAAGGAATTTTTCTTTTTCTTTTTCTTTTATATAATTAAGCAAATATATAATATACTGACACATAAAATGATTAGTAGGAGTTATTAAGTATGGGAATAGAGGTATATAATCAACAAAATGCAATTTCAGATGATCCATATGTTTTAGTATTAAAACTTTATGAGGGTCTTATAAAATATCTTTCATTTGTAAGAAGTGCAATGGAAGAAAATAATATTGAAACAAAATTTACTTATATCAATAAATCAATAGCAATTTTTGATGAACTAAGAAATGTATTAGATTTTGATGGTGGAGAGGTTGCTTATTATTTAGATGGTTTATATTTATACCAAATTGAAACTCTATTTAGTGCTGGAATTGATGATAATATCAATGCAGTTAATCAAGTTATGAAAGTTACTCAAGGATTAATTGACGCATGGAAAGAAGAAACAGGTCTTTAAAAGCATTAAGTGAATTGGTTTATATCGATTCACTTGATTCATTTGAAAAAGCAGATAGCTTAGTAAAATGGTATGATAATTATTTGAGTAATGATTCTATTTCAGATTTTGATTTAGAGTTAAAAGACTTAGAAAAACTTCAAGAACTTTTTTTTAAAAATATTAATTTTTTAAAAGCTCACAAAGAAGAGACGAGATTAGAACTTGTAAAAATGCAAAAAGTAAAGAGATTTTTAAAACACTAGTTCTTCTAACTCTATCTTTTCTCTAAAAATATAAGTTCTAATATTTTTAGGGATTTTATTTATTCTATATAATTCTTTATATTTTTTTTCTATAAACTCACTACATATTGGTGCTATCCAGATATGATTTTGTTGAATTGAGATGTTTATTTTATGAGAAATAGTAATCTCTTTTTGTTTTAATATCTCATTTCTTTGGGCTGATGTTAATAAAAAACCTCTTTTTTTCAGACTTAAATCAATAGTTCTAATATTTAAATTATCATCATTTTGATTTAGAAAAATCTCTAATTCTTTTATCTTTTTAATTGGAATATTTTGAATATTTAAAGAATCTAAATCAATTTGTAGATATTCAAAAGATTTTTTTACACCACTACTAAAATTTTCTAAAAATTTATTAGAAAAAGTATGTCTAAAATAGTTTCTTTTGTATTTCTCATCAAAATTTGATTGGTCAACAAAATATTTGTGATTATTTATTTTTAGATAATTTTCAAGTTCCTCTTTTGTGATATTTAAAAGTGGTTTGTAAATTTTATGGTTTTCTTTTTGCTCAAATTCATTAAATCCAATAAGTTCAACTAATCCAGCACCTTTAGATAATTGCATCATAAACCACTCTAATTTATCGTTTAATTGGTGTGCAGTGATTAAATTTTCATAAGAGTTTTCTAGAATTATTTCATCAAAAAATTTATATCTTATATCTCTAGCATTTTTTTCAAAATTGGAAATATTTTCAATTTTTGTTTCTTTTAAAAAGATGTTTTTTTTGTATTTAGAAGCTAAATTTTTTGCATAAAAAACTTCATCTTTACTTTGAACTCTTAAATTATAATTAACAATAGCAATATCAAAGGGAATACTTTGTTCAAGTAGCAAAAAAAATAGCGCACTAGAATCAACTCCTGCTGAAAAAGCGAGAAGATTTTTTTGATTCCGAATTACACTAAAATCTAAGTTCATAACTATTTAATTACAGTTGCTAATAGTTTATCTCCAGCAAGTTCAGTAATTTTTACTGTGTAAATTTGTCCAAATTTAATTTGTTCATTTTCAGGAAGTTCATTGTCATTGATGTAAATTTCTCCATCAATATCAGGTGCCCAAATTGTTTTTCTTGCGCTCAATAAATATTCGTGTTCTTCACTTTCACCATCAACATAAACTTCAAAAGTTTTTCCAATTTCAGATTCAAGTGATTCTTGCGTTGTTAAAGCAATTATCTCACCAATAATTTCAGCTCTTTCATCAATAATCTCTTGCTCTATTAAATCTTTAGACTCTGCAGCTGCTGTTCCTTCTTCTGTTGAATAAGAGAAAACATTTGCTCTATCAAATTTAAAATCTTCAATATATTTACATAAAATTTCATGATCTTCTAAAGTTTCCCCTGGATGTCCTGCAATAAATGTTGTTCTTACAAATGAGTTTGGTTTACTTCTCATGTGATTCATAAGTTCATTTAGTTTTTCAACACCTTTTCCTCTTTTCATGATTTTAAGCATTGATGGAGTTATATGTTGTAATGGCATATCAAAATAGTTTACAAAAACTTGTGAATCTGCAATTTTATCAATTAAAGATAAAGTTGTAGTTGATGGATAAAGATATAAAATTCTAGCTGTTTTAATACCTTCAATTTTTTCAACTTCTTCAATTAAAAGTTCAAGACCATTTTTTATATCTTGGTCTCGTAAAAATGAAGATGAATCTTGAGATACAAATGAAAAATCAACATAACCCTTTGATACAAGTGATTTAACTTCTTTTACAAGTGACTCTAAAGTTCTTGAGTGAAGTTTCCCTTTAAATGATGGAATTGCACAAAAAGAACAAGTTTGATTACATCCTTCGCTTAGTTTTACATAAGCGTGGTATGAAGAACCTGTAATTACCCTTTCATTTTCATCTGAAGCTAAAAATACTTCATTTGAAAAAGCACTTCTTTTTTCATGTACAAGTAAATCTATTTTGTCATAATCTCCAACACCAGTGAAAACATCAATTTCTGGTAACTCTTTTTGAAGTTCACCTTGGTATCTTTGGCTTAAACATCCAGCCATTACTAAAACTGACTCTTTTTTTCTTTCATCGTGAAGAT
>OBMA010002151.1_pt1 | contig 11627 bp, 14 predicted proteins | sample 1539141 | NCBI WGS metagenome assembly OBMA01 (sample SAMEA3991484, study PRJEB22521) | metagenome | biome: anthropogenic terrestrial biome; feature: sewage plant; material: raw primary sludge | place: Sweden | collected 2012-09-26 | reverse complement strand
ATCTTAATGATCTTTACAGAAGAATAATAAACAGAAATAACAGACTTTCAAGACTTCTTGATCTCGGAGCTCCGGATATCATCGTGAGAAACGAGAAGAGAATGCTTCAGGAAGCGGTTGATGCACTTATTGATAATGGCCGTAGAGGACGTCCTGTTACAGGACCCGGAAGCAGAGCGCTCAAGTCACTTTCTGATATGCTTAAAGGTAAATCAGGACGTTTCCGTCAGAACCTTCTCGGAAAGCGTGTCGATTATTCCGGACGTTCAGTTATCGTTGTCGGACCTGAACTTAAGATGTATCAGTGCGGTGTTCCGAAGGAAATGGCAATTGAGCTTTTCAAGCCTTTCGTTATGAAAGAGCTTGTATCAAGAGGAATATCACAGAATATAAAGAATGCAAAGAAACTTGTTGAGAGAATGGATAAGCAGGTATGGGATGTGCTTGAGGATGTTATTCATGATCATCCGGTAATGCTCAACCGTGCTCCTACGCTTCACAGACTTGGTATTCAGGCATACGAGCCGGTACTTGTAGAAGGCAAGGCTATAAAGCTTCATCCTCTTGCATGTACAGCATTTAACGCAGATTTTGATGGTGACCAGATGGCTATCCATCTTCCGATTTCTCAGGAGGCACAGGCTGAGTGCAGATTTATGCTGCTTTCACCTAACAACCTTTTGAAGCCTTCAGATGGTGGTCCTGTTACCGTTCCTACACAGGATATGGTTCTTGGTATCTACTATCTGACACAGGAGCGCGAAGGTGCACTTGGAGAAGGAAAATATTTCAAGAGTGTAAATGAAGCTCTACTGGCTTATGAAAATAAGGCGTGCACGCTGCAGTCAAGAATAAATGTACGTATAAGCAAGCAGAATGAAAAGGGTGAGGTCATCACTGGTGTTGTCAATTCAACACTTGGCAGATTCCTGTTCAACGAGATCCTTCCTCAGGATCTGGGATATGTTGACAGAAGCAAGCCGGAGAATTTCCTTACGCTTGAAGTTGATTTCATCGTAAAGAAGAAACAGCTTAAGCCTATAATCGAAAAGCTTATCGACATCCACGGTGCAGTTAAGACCGCGGAAGTTCTCGATAAGATCAAGGCTATCGGATATCATTATTCGACAAGAGCCGGAATGACAGTTTCGATTTCCGATATGACAGTTCCGTCACAGAAGCAGAAACTCCTTGACGAGGCACAGGCTAAGGTTGATGTTATCTCAAAGAACTACCGTAGAGGTCTTCTTACAAATGAGGAACGTTATAAGGAAGTCATCGGAATCTGGAATGCGACTGATGAACAGCTTACAAAGTACCTGCTGAAAGGTCTTGATAAATACAACAACATCTTCATGATGGCTGATTCAGGAGCCCGTGGTTCTAACCAGCAGATCAAACAGCTGGCAGGTATGCGTGGACTTATGTCTGATACTACAGGACGTACGATTGAGCTTCCTATCAAGTCTAACTTCCGTGAAGGTCTTGATGTACTCGAATACTTCATGTCAGCACATGGTGCACGTAAGGGACTGTCAGATACAGCTCTTCGTACTGCCGATTCAGGATACCTGACAAGACGAATGGTCGATGTATCGCAGGATCTTATTATACGTGAGATGGACTGCACAAAGCCCGGTAAAGAGATCCCGGGAATGGAAGTTGATGCATTTGTAAACGTAGACGGATCTTCTATCGAGACTCTTCGTGAGCGTATAGTAGGACGTTATTCATGCAAGGAAATAAGAGACAGCAAGGGCAATATTATCGTTAAGGCTAATCATATGATCACTCCAAGCCGTGCAGACAGAATAGTCGTAGCCGAGAGCGATGACGGTGGTAAGCAGACTGGCGAGAAGATAGCCGGATATGATGAAAATGGCAAGCTTTATGAACATATAAAGATACGTACTATACTTACGTGCCGTTCGAAGATCGGTATATGCGCTAAATGTTACGGAGCAAACATGGCAAACGGTGAACCTGTACAGGTCGGCGAAGCAGTCGGAATCATAGCTGCTCAGTCAATCGGTGAACCTGGTACACAGCTTACAATGCGTAACTTCCATACAGGCGGTGTTGCTACGGCGAGTGATATCACACAGGGTCTTCCCCGTGTCGAGGAACTTTTCGAAGCACGTAAACCTAAGGGACTTGCAATCATAGCTGAGTTTGGCGGAACCGTAAATATCGAGGATTCACATAAGAAACGTGAAGTTGTAGTAAAGAATGCTGAAACCGGAGAAGAGAAGGCATATCTGATTCCTTTCGGATCAAGGATACATGTAAAGGAAGGACAGGTCATCGAAGCCGGAGACGAGCTTACAGAAGGAAGTATCAATCCTCACGATCTTCTTAAGATAAAGGGAATTACGGCTGTTCAGGATTATATGCTCAGAGAAGTTCAGCGTGTATACAGACTTCAGGGTGTTGATATCTGCGATAAGCATATCGAAGTGATCGTAAGACAGATGCTCAAGAAGATAAGAATCGATGATGCTGGAGAATCTGATTATTTCCCGGGAACGCTTGTAGACATTCTCGATTTCGAGGATACAAACGAGGAGCTCGAGGCTGCAGGAAAGAAACCGGCAGTCGGCAAACGTATAGTTCTTGGAATCACTAAGGCTGCACTTGCAACGAATTCGTTCCTGTCAGCAGCATCATTCCAGGAGACGACTAAGGTTCTTACTGATGCCGCTATCAAGGGCAAGGTAGATCCGCTCGTAGGTCTTAAGGAAAATGTAATCATCGGTAAGCTTATACCTGCAGGAACCGGAATGAAGAGATATCGTACAGTCCGTCTGAATACAGATGTAAAAGCTGAAGATAAGATCTCATTTGATGATGTGATGCCTGCAGATACAGATGCAAGCGCAGACAGTGCAGAAGCTACTGATAATGAAAAAGCAGAGAATGAAGCTGCAACAGTAACAGACGCTAAAGACTGATCAAATCAATGAGAAATAAAGAAACAGACGACAGAAAGACTGAACGAGTCAACTGCCAAAAAGGCACGAAAGACACAAAAGATGTAAAAGATATAAAAGACTGATTGAGTCAATAAGGCAAAGAAAAAAAGAAGTACCGTGGTCATGAAAGTTGTGACCATGGTACTTCTTTTTATATGAGGATGCTTACCTTGCAATGATTATGCGGTTTGCTTTGATACAAATTGTTAAGTTTCCCTTGGAAGCTTGCAGACGTTTACTTGATTACCGGCAGGCTTGTGTCCAGATCGAGGCTGGCAGTGTTTTCGACCTTCCAGCTTGTGATCTTGTAGAATGGCTCATCCTCCTTGGAGGGATACAGGATATCAAGTTCGATGTTCAGGGTCTGAGTGCTGCTTACGGTAACTGCAAATGATATCTGTTTTCCGGCTTTATCAAAATATTCTTTATCCGACAGTCCGGATGAATAATATTCGTAAAGGGTATTGTCTATATCAGCAAGCTTGTCTTCGGCTTTATTACATGCAGTGTAGTATGATGCGGTACCGGAGATGATCTTATCGTTAAGCTTCTTATCTGCATTTGCGCTTGCGATGGAGAGCGTAGCGAATGAAACGAGACAGAGTACGGTAAATATGAGAAGGAGCGATGACAGTCCGACGCTTATGCCGTAATCGCCACTGTTTTTTTCTTTTATTTGAGAGTTCATCATATCATTGCGCCTTTCCGGCATTTTCATAATATTTTATAGAAGTAGAGTATATCGCTGCTGCGATACCGGTATTGGATACCTGCTCTGTTATTTCCCCGGAATTACTGAAAGGATCGGATACAGTATCGGAAAGAACGAAAATGTCTATATCGGCATTATGCATAACTCCCGAAGAAGGATATTTTTGTGACTCTTTTTCATATAGACACGCCACGTAAGATGCTTTGGCGTTTTTTGACGACCGGTCGATCCTGTTCCAACTGCTGTCAAACGTTATCAATATGTGGTCTTCTGAATCAGGGAGTATATTGTTATCTTTATATATCGCAGCTATGCGGCTCATATCTGCTTCACATCCGTAATATGATTCTGAGATATTCTGAACCCATTCATCCGCGCTGTTACTGTTTGTTGTGGCTTTATCGATCATATGAGCTTTGGCATAGATCTGAAGACATACTGCACCGGCGATAGAAAAGAAGAGTATTGTCATTAATATCTCAATAAGTAGAAGACCTGATCTGGAAGATTTCATTTTGCAGTATCCTCCTCTCCGCTGTGCGTGCTGATGTACATCTCGGCATCTGTTCCATTACTGTTCTTTATGAGAACGTGGTAAAGTCTCTCATTTTCCTGCTCAATAGTGAAATCATCGGCGGGCATGATCTTGGCTCCGGCGTCAAGAGACATCTCCTGATCTGATCTTGCCAGAAGTTCACAGATATAGCCGTCAGACTCATACATGTATGTTGTGTAGCTTATACCGTCAACGTCGTCTTTCATTGTAAGGCATGGAGTGCCATCGAATGTTCCGGCGGAAACAGAACCTGTTTCGTCGTGCTGACGTATCTTCTGGACGATGTACGCATAAGAAGTTCGATTATTAAAATTGTCACTCATGTGGTGCATGGTGCTCTTATATATGTTTGCGCCCAGGATGATAAGCATCATCGCTGATACGGCAAAAAGGCATAAGAGCGCTATCACAAACAGGATATCGACAATATGATGAGTATCGTTACTTTGCTGTTTCATCGTCCGACGCTCCTTCCTTGTGAATCGTTATGACAGTGACACTTGGCAGTACATTTGAACCGATAGGCTGGTAATCTACGAAAAAAAGATCTTCATTATACTGAAGACCATAATGCTGCTTTATATAATCAAGACTTGGAGGATATGATCCTTCTACAGCGTAGCAGTGCGTTATGTCACGCTGCAGTGCGGTTTCAAGACTTTCTTTCTGGCGTTCTACTGTAGATGTGCTGACATCATTGATCCCGGTTATGAAAAGGATGAACAGCGCGATGAATAAGAAGGCTGATAAGTACTTCATAAGCCTTTTGGAAAATGAGATATTCTTTTGTGCGCTGAACCTGTTTTTCATATACTAGACCTCAGATGTCTTTTATTTGCAGGATGATCATTTATTACAAGGTCATACTGCCTGTTATCTTTTAGAAGATTATCCTATGCTCGTCATGATGCCCATAAGCGGGAGTATGACGGAAAGAAGTATAAGTCCGACTATCACGGAAAGAATTATGACGAGCGTTGGCTCAAGGATCGCGATGCCGTTTCTTATCCTGCGGTCAATATCATTTTCATAATCATCTGCGATCTTGCTCATTACAACATCGATCGAGCCGGATTTCATGGCCACGTTGATCATGCTGGAGTAGAGGTTCGTGAAGATTCCGGTCTCAGAGATCGCTTTCGCGAAGTCATCTCCGTTATGTATCGCTGATTTACATTTGCTGATCTTAGACTGCATCCCTGGATTATCAACGAGATCTGATACCATATCAAGAGCATTCGATGTGTCGAGACCGCTTGATACGGCAAGGGATATGCCGCCTGCGAACCTTCCTGCCGCTATGTCGTTATAGAACCTGCGCGTTGGGGGAAATGACATGAGGAAATGACGCCATATCTTTTTCCCTGATGATGAAATGCTGAAGAAAAAGTAGAGCACAACCGCGACAACAAGTATTACGGTGAAGATGACTGCATAGTGGCTGATCGCGTTTCCAAGGTGCAGGAGCGATCTCGCGAATCCGGTCATCTCTGTCCCCAACTGCTCAAATACCTGCTCAAATATCGGAAGGATTTTGGTGATAAGTACGATAACGACTGCAAGCATCATGACTATCATTATGAAAGGATAGCTTACTGCATTACGAATATTTTCATTCAAGCTTTCCTGACGCTCGTAGTATTGGGAAAGAGACTGCATGATGTTGTCAAGGTTACCGGATTCTTCACCAAGGTGAACCATGTTAAGGACGTAATCGGGAAATACATGAGTGGATTCGAGTGCGTGGTAGAAAGACTGCCCATGTTCGCAACTGTCGTGAATCTGCTGCAGTATCTTTCGCCCATCCCCATCTTTGGAATCGGAGAGCAGTATTGACAGTCCGGCTGCGGGAGTGATCCCGGCATTAAGGATCATTGCCATCTGACCGCAGAATGACGATATTTCGTTATTGTTCAGCTCTTTTTGTGCCTTCATTTGATTTTCCTTTCCTGATTGAAAATCAGTAGATGTATTTTACCTGATAGTTGCTGCCGTCGCCAATAAATTTCTTTAGTTTCTTGGAGTCTGATGATGCACCGAAAGTCGGATCCATAAGCTTCCAGTCTTTTCCGTCAAATTCAATGATACCATTGACCCAGCCTTTATCTTTAATATATGTGCTTATCCATGCATGATAAGCTTCGCCGGCGTATCCGACTTCCATTCGGGTAGGTATATGCTGGCTGCGCAGCATACACGTCATGACCGAAGCGTAATCAAGGCAGATTCCTTTTTTTGACGCAAGTACTTCATCGACATCAGGAATATAGCCGCTCTGTACATTCTGGGCTTCATCATAATCGTATGTGATATTAGTGATCATGAAGTTATAAACGTTTGAAATAACATCAAGGTCAGATGATGCCGTACTTGCAAGTTCCACTCCTTTTGCTACGGCGCTACTGTCCTTAGTGTAGCGGATATACTGGTTTGTGTAGAGGTAAGGTCCAAGCGGATCTGATATCGTTATATCTGCGTCTACAGAAAATGCTGTCGAATACTGGGTATCTTTGATATTTTCAAAAATGGCAAAATGATAATTTCCACTGTCGGATGTGAGTGGAAAAGTCTGATATTCATTCGAAAGATCATAAGTATAGATTGTCGTATCAGGGCATGTGATCTGCATCTTGACCTTTTTGACATTGCCTTTATAGACGGCCATTATGTATCCGTCGGAAGCATTTGAAGCGTCTATAGCGGCAAGATCGTTGCCATAGACTGTCTTGCCTGATGCTTCGGGAGTAGGGCAGTATGGCGTGTCGTCGCGCGTCCCGCTGGCTGCTGATACGGCACTTCCTGATGCATCGTTTGCGGCAGAATTTCCATTGTCGGATGTGTTCTTCCCGCAGCCCGAAGACAGGGATACAGATGCAGCCAGAAATAGACTGCACAACATATATGAAGTTTTTCGGCGCGAAAAATGAATGGCTGACATACAGTCCCTTCTGCCGATCAGCCCTTGGGGGTCAGCAGCAGATGTAGCTGACTTCCGTTCAGATCGGATATATAAATGTTCCATGACTCGTCATTGTAGTGAAAATCAACTTCCCCGGTCTTACCGTTGAATGAGATCGGCTGTATCTTTTCTCCATCTTCGTCGATCGCATATATCGAAGTGTAATCGATCATAAACCCGGAAAGGTGAAGGACGAATTTCCCGTCGCACATCTCACTTGAAGAAACAGTTATATCGTTTTCAACATGATGAGAAGTAAGAGGCTTGAAAATAAGAGGCATGAAAAAGGTAATTGTGAGCATAACAATCGATATCCACATGCATACTGCGAATCTTACGGTATTCTCACGTGAATGCTGGATAAGTTCCTCTACAGGAAGCGTATTTGGTTTCATGCTGCAGGCTTCAAACACTTTTTGAAGAGTACGGTCTGCATTGGGCATATCTTTTTCCGGCGCCCTGCGTTTAAATAGCTGATGTTTCATTGTTATCTACCTTTTGCTGCGCTCTTTGCGCATCCTTTTCCGTTCATGGTATCGGCCAGGTCAGACTGACCGGAAGCAAGATACCGCTTGGCGGTGCTTCGGCTTATGCTCATTGCATTTGCGATATCCTCAATCTTCATTTCGTTAAAATACCTGAGTATTATCACTTGTTTCTCATTTGCAGGAAGATTATCTATCGCTTCGTGCAGACGTCTGCTCTCGTCGGAGTTCTGAGCCTGATTCTCAGGGTTATTGTCAGTGTTACTATCTTCTATTATATCGAGCAGCTCGGGATCTGTGACATCACCATAATCAGAAGAACGGTGACGGCATATGTCGTAACAGACGTGGAAACCTATCTGGTTCAACCATGCGGTAAAGAGCATAGCGTCATTGAGCTGGTCGATCTTTTTGAGCACAAGTATATAGACCTCCTGTACAGCGTCCTGAGCGAGATAAGCATCACGCAGGTAGCAGAGGGCATAGTTATAGACCTTCTTATATGTAAGTCCGTATAATTCAGCAAACGCGTTGCTGTCTTTTGACTGGACTTTTCTTACAAGTCCGGCAAGGTAATTGTGGTCGGGTTCAAACATTTCTGGTTAATTTCCTTTATTTATCATCTATGCGATGTACTGTTTCGGCTATCAGGTCTGTGAGCGGTTCCGAGCCGGAAGAACTGCCGGAAGAATATGCTGAATCGATTAGGATTGGCGAATTTTCGTGAGCATCATTATATAGAGAGATCTCTGAATTAATACTATCCATGAAGCTGTTCATGTGTTTTTCATCACATGGGTCAAGGATAGCAATAAAGTCATTGCCTCCGTTTCTTGCGGCAAATCCGTAGGGCTTGCACGTACGCTGAAGTATTTCGCAGAAATCACGAATCACCCGGTCACCGGCTTCATGCCCTTCTTTATGATTTACGTCGTCAATGTTTGAGATACGGAAGATTATGCAGCAAATAGAAGAAGTGTCTGAACTTGATTCTATCAGCATATCGACACTGTTACGGTTAGGTATCCCGGTAAGCTTATCAAGATAGGCAGTCTTATTAAGATCATAGTTATCATCGACTGCTCTTTTAAGAAGCCGGAAATCTATGATCAGAAATACGAATGAAAAAATGAGTAGTATCCACATCATGCAGCTCAGCTTGAATAACACCGGGTTAGAATAGACTGCGACGCGGAGACGCTTGTCAATGTATATTGTAATGAAAAAAATAACTTCTATAATAATGAGAAGTATGAGTTCTACGAATTTAAGAAGACGATAAGATCCAAGGAATCCTTTTTTATTTTTCATGATCGTGTGATTCTCCTTCCAATTTGTCTCTTCTTATTATATATTATATGAGGAAAAAAGAAAATCATTCACTGATTTTGAAAAAAATCAAAAAAAACGGAAAATCATGAACCTTTTTGTAATTGAAGGTAGTCTTTATAAGTGAAAGGCAATAAAATATGAATTTAGCAAACATAGCAGCAGCGACAATTGAATATGATCTGACAGTGATTCAGGATGATAGTCAGACACCTTTAGCAGGTGCGATACCGGGAATCGCCGGACAGGATATTTTCAAAACTATGTTGATTGTACTTATTACAGCAGCGTGTGCGTGCCTAGTGATCATGTACATACATACGTGTAGAAAATACAGAAAGAGGATCAAGGAACTGGCCGGAAGATACAGAGATACAGAGATAAAAGATCCGGGATGGAACCTGACAGAGCTTAGAAAGCAGATAAGCGATCTTGAATGTGATATTTCAGAACAGATGATAAAGACTGAAGCTACATGCAGTATTCGGAGGGAAGCATAATGGTAAACAAAAAGATAATAGCAGCTATAACAACAGCAACAATGGCAGCAGCTGTGATAACTATAGTAGGAAACGGATCAGACAATGTACTTGCAAAGGATACCGGAAGAAACATTCAGGCATCAGCGGTTACTGAAGCATCTGTTACAGCGACAGTTGATACAACTGATGAGGAAGCAACAGTAAGAATCGATGATGCGGAAGTCGCAATGGCTGATTCAATCGATGCAGCTGAGGATGACGGATCATATGTTGTAACATTTGAAGGAATGCAGGATACTACCGGAGCAGCATTCAGAACTGAAGATTATCAGGCAGGCGAGCAGATAAAATCCGAAGATGTTCCAAGCTACGATGACGAAGCAGGATTCGAAGGCTGGAAAGTAAGCACAGATACTTCCGATAATGTATACTCAACAGATCAGATAGAAGCGATGACGATCAATGGTGATACAACATTTACAGCGGTGATGGGTAACTGAGGATAATAAAAGATCTCAGGATGCATCAGAAGAGTTAGATAGCTACTAAATCAGAAAATCTATTGACAACGCATATTTGTGCAAGTATACTATCCTCGTGCGCAATTTATGCGTTGTCTTTATGTCTGTCTCATTTTGGGACGTCATATGGATTAAATCTATTCACAAACAGGAGGTGAAAAAGAATGCCAACATTTAACCAGTTAGTCAGAAAGGGACGCGAAACGTCTATCAGCAAGCCGACAGCACCCGCTCTTCTGAAGGGATACAATTCTCTTCATAAGGCAGCTATCGACAGCTCATGCCCTCAGAAGAGAGGTGTTTGCACAGCTGTTAAGACTGCAACTCCTAAAAAGCCTAACTCCGCACTGAGAAAGATCGCCAGAGTACGTCTTTCAAACGGAATCGAAGTAACATGCTACATCCCGGGTGAAGGTCACAATCTGCAGGAGCACAGCGTTGTTCTTATCAGAGGCGGACGTGTCAAGGATCTGCCTGGAACCAGATACCATATAATCAGAGGTACACTGGATACAGCAGGTGTCGCTGACCGTAAGCAGGCCCGTTCAAAATACGGCGCCAAGAGACCTAAGGCTTCCAAATAAGTAGTCCACAAGGACTGCTTGACGGCAGCCGGGACCACAAACAGAGCTAATTAGAGATCGATAAGTGTTGGGATTCTTTTTTTTACTGTATCGCAAGATATCAGCAGCAAAAGCAATACCGCACGAACACATTCGAATTAGAGGACACATGTGAGTACCGATGATTAAATTATTGTTTAGGAGGGAAGAAACGTGCCACGTAAAGGACATATTCAGAAAAGAGATGTTCTGGCGGATCCGATATACAACGATAAGGTTGTAACAAAGCTCGTTAATACCATCATGCTTGATGGCAAGAAGAGCACAGCCCAGAAGATCGTATATGGTGCATTCGCACAGATAGAAGAGAAGACAGGCAAGCCTGCACTGGAGATATTCCAGAGTGCTATGAACAATGTAATGCCTGTACTTGAAGTAAAGGCAAGACGTATTGGTGGTGCTACATATCAGGTACCTATCGAGGTTCGCCCCGATCGTCGTCAGGCTCTCGGCCTCAGATGGCTGAAGGAGTACTCTCGTAAGAGAGGCGAGAAGACTATGGAAGAAAAGCTCGCTAACGAGATCATGGACGCTGCCAATAACACAGGTGCAGCAGTTAAGAAACGTGAAGATGTGCATAAGATGGCAGATGCGAATAAGGCGTTCTCGCACTATCGCTTCTGATATCCGCCACTAATATAAGGAGGAACAACCGTTGGCTGAAAGACAATATCCACTTGATCGCACCAGAAATATCGGAATCATGGCTCATATCGATGCAGGTAAGACTACACTGACAGAGCGTATCCTTTATTATACTGGTGTTAACTACAAGATCGGTGAAACCCACGACGGTACTGCTACCATGGATTGGATGGCAGAAGAGCAGGAACGTGGTATCACCATAACATCAGCCGCAACAACATGCCATTGGACACTTGAGGATCATACAAAACCCAAGGACGGCGCGCTGGAGCATCGTATCAATATCATTGATACTCCTGGACACGTTGACTTTACGGTTGAAGTTGAACGTTCTCTCCGTGTT
>OBMA010002144.1_pt1 | contig 11650 bp, 11 predicted proteins | sample 1539141 | NCBI WGS metagenome assembly OBMA01 (sample SAMEA3991484, study PRJEB22521) | metagenome | biome: anthropogenic terrestrial biome; feature: sewage plant; material: raw primary sludge | place: Sweden | collected 2012-09-26 | reverse complement strand
TGATTGTAAAACCTATGCAGAACATTATTCCCATGCATAAAGCCACTGTACCCTGTCCACGAATATAGTTGTTTAGCTCACGCTTCACATCTTGCATCAGTTCTTGCCAAAATGGACGATTCTTTGTTGGGAAGATGCGTATCCAGTTGGTTGTGAGATATTCGTAGTCAAGAAGTATGAAAAACATATATAATAAGGTAATCAAAGAAGCGATAATACTTATTATGATATTTGCTGTCTGACCAACAAAAGCAAAAACATTAGGCATGGCTGTCTTCACGGCGTCACTGAAATCCTTGCTGTTGAATATCTTTTTAAGTTGTGTCTGGTTGTCTTCTATCCAACGTGAAATGAGTGCCGTGATGTTATTGTTATGTGTGGTCTCGTGAACCCACCGCGTTATCACTCCTCCCAGTTTGTCAAATTGTTCAATCATTGGCGGAATGATTAGATAGATTACGCCTCCGATGATACAAACTAGAAGCAACATTGTGATGATGATGCTTATTGCACGTACATGTATGTGCATTTTATTCTCGATAAACTGCACGATTGGATAAATAAGGTATGCTATGAGCCATGCCACGAAGAATGGCAGTAAAACTCCACTAAGGTAGTTTACTAGCAGAAGTACTGCAATTATCAGCAGACCTGTTCCTGTCCATCGGATGAAACGGTCAAAGGTTATTTCTTTACTCATGGTTTATTTTTTCTTCTTTTATAGCCTTTTGATAGCATTCTCTGCATAGAGGTTCGTATTCTTCCTTTTCGCCGAGCATGACACGGTGATCGTTGTTTACCAATCTATGACTGACGTATGCCAATGAACCACATTTTACGCATATCGCATGAACTTTTGTAACTTCGTCCGCAATAGCGCAAAGTGCAGGAATAGGACCGAAAGGAACACCTTGGTAGTCCATATCTAGACCTGCTATGATAACTCTGATGCCACGATTGGCAAGTTGATTGCATACGTCAACAAGTCCACCATCAAGGAATTGCGCTTCATCAATTCCTACAACGTCAATGTCTGAAGCCAATAGAAGTATTGAGCCTGATGAATCGATTGGTGTAGAGTGAATTGTGTTCTGATCGTGGCTAACTACGTCTTCCTCAGAAAAACGTGTGTCTATTGCCGGTTTGAATATTTCAACCTTCTGTTTGGCAAATTTTGCTCGCTTCATTCTACGAATCAGTTCTTCTGTTTTCCCAGAGAACATTGAGCCACACACCACCTCTATTCGTCCTGGACGATGTGATTCTCCTGTTAAGTTTTCTGTCATAATACTGCAAAGATAGTGCAAGCCGAACACACTACAAAATAAAAAAAAGATTTTTTTTGTTTTTTTATTGAGGCGCAGTCTATCTTAAACACGATGTAAAGGTGTTGCCAATCTTGTAGAGAGCAAAATGAACTTATTCATTTTTATTTCAAGATGCCACTAACATGTAATGGGATGCAATGATTAGTTAATTATGTTTGAGCTATCATAGTAATTGGAGTAATCTGATAAATCATGTGAATAAAATTGTATATTTTAGTTGTAAATAGTTGTAGTTTCACTTTTTTTTAGTACAAACGTTTTAAAAATTGCAAAGAAATTACAAGTTATTTTGCATTTGGGTAATTATTGTATATATTTGTGATTGATTATGGGAATATTATATATTGTACCTACTCCGGTGGGAAATATGGAGGACATGACCTTGAGGGCCATGCGCATACTAAAAGAGGCAGATTTAGTGCTTGCGGAGGACACCAGAACATCGGGTCTTCTTTTAAAGCATTTTGAGATAAAAAATCACCTGATGTCACATCATAAGTTTAATGAACATGGTACTGCATTAGGAATTGTAGAGCGCTTGAAAGCCGGACAGACCATAGCTTTGGTCAGTGATGCCGGCACACCGGGAATAAGTGATCCTGGTTTTTATCTGGCGCGTGAGGCTGCAAACGCAGGTATTACTGTACAGACTTTGCCAGGTGCTACGGCATGTATTCCGGCAATAGTTTCTTCGGGACTACCATGTGATAGATTCTGTTTTGAAGGGTTCCTGCCACAAAAGAAAGGTCGTCAGACTCATTTGTTGTCTTTACAGACAGAAAGCAGAACAATGATATTTTATGAATCGCCATATCGTTTAGTAAAAACATTGACACAGTTTGCTGAAGCCTTCGGAGAAGACAGACAGGTGAGCGTGGCAAGGGAAATATCAAAAGTATATGAGGAACATGTAAGAGGAACCTTGAAAGAGGTGATAGCACATTTTACCGAAACAGAACCACGAGGAGAAATCGTGATTGTGCTTGCCGGTTTAAATGAGAAAAAGGATAAAAAACTAAAAAGGGAGATTTAATCATGAAAAGATTATTGATTGTAACTGTTGGTGCATTGTTGCTGACTTTTACTAGTTGTAAGCAAGATAAGACGAAGGTTAATCTTGAAAAGGTTGAGCAAAATGACTCTCTACAGAGTATCATTTCTCAAAAGGATAGTGACATCAATGATATGATGGGCACAATGAATGAAGTCCAAGAGGGTTTCAGACAGATTAACGAGGCTGAGAACCGAGTTAATATTGTGAAGGATGGTGAAGGTGCTGACAAAAAGAGCCAGTTGAGACAGAATATAAAGTTTATCTCTGCAACGATGCAGAAGAATCGTGAACTTATTGGTAAGTTGCGTCAGCGTCTAGCTAAAAGTAGTTTTAAGGGTACACAACTGAAGACTACGATTGAAAACCTTGTCAAACAACTTGATGAGAAGGATCAGCAGTTACAGCAGTTGAGGGCAGAACTTGATGCAAAGGATATTCATATATCAGAACTTGACGAAACGATCAATGGTTTGAATACGAATGTAACTAATCTCACTACTGCCAATACTCAGAATACTCAGATGATTAATAGTCAGGACGCCCAGTTGAATACAGCTTGGTATGTCTTTGGAACAAAGAAAGAGTTGACTGACCAGAGAATTATTGAAGGTGGTAAGGTGCTTCAGTCAAACTTCAACAAGAATTATTTTACAAAGATAGATATTCGTGTTGATAAGAATATCAAATTGTATTCTAAGTCTGTTAAGATTCTGACATTGCATCCGTCAAGCAGTTACACTCTAACACGTGACGCAAACAAGCAATATGAGTTGACAATCACTAATCCTCAGATTTTCTGGAGTACAAGTAAGTATCTTGTCATTCAGGTCAAGTAAAAGTGATAATTGCTAAGAAATAAAAAAGGCAGGAATGTGGTGTTAACCATTTTCCTGCCTTTTTCTTTTTATCTTACTTTCTTAAAAAAGTTCTGCATTATCTCCCTGCATTCGTCCTCAATGACTCCTGCCGTAACAGTTGCCTTAGGATGAAGAGCTTTCGGTGCAATCTTTGTATATCCGCGCTTTTCATCGGCTGCACCATATACCACTCTGCTTATCTGTGCCCATCCAATAGCTCCAGCACACATTGTGCATGGCTCTACAGTCACATACAGTGTGCAGTCACAAAGGTATTTGCCTCCTAGCATATCAGCAGCCGATGTTATTGCCTGCATCTCTGCATGGGCTGTGACATCGTGAAGGGTTTCTGTGAGGTTGTGGGCACGGCTTATTATGCGGTCATTGCAAACTATTACAGCTCCGATTGGAATTTCGTTGGCTTCTGCTGCAAGATTTGCTTCTGCCAAAGCTTTGCGCATGTAGAATTCGTCTTTCTTTATCTGATCTTCATTCATGTTTGCAAAGTTATTAAATTTATAATAAATAATTTGATGTGTGGAATAAAAATTGTACTTTTGTGTCTGTAAAGACTATGTTTGTCTTTCATAGAAAATATTATCAATGGCAGTTCATAATGATTTAGGTAAATGGGGTGAGGACTATGCCGCCGAATACTTGCTGAAAAAAGGTTATGAAGTTATCAGCAGAGATTGGCGACTTGGTAAGCGCGATATTGATATCGTTGCTCGCACTGAAGACGGAATGACTGTGGTGTTTGTAGAGGTTAAAACTCGTGCAACAGATATCATCGTGAGTCCAGAAGATGCCGTAGACGAAAAGAAAATAAGAAGTATCGGTTGGGCTGCCAATGCTTACGTAAAGGAGTTTCAAATATATGATGATATTAGATTCGACATCATCTCAATAGTTGGGACAAAGCCACAAGATGCAAGTGTAGAACATATCATCGATGCTTTTAATCCTCTGTTGGCTATGAACGGCCATTATTAGAAATATTACATTATAATATATGTGGGGCTTTAACAGAAAAAAAAAGAAAGATGTCAAACCTAATATCATGTGGCTTGACGAGACTGATTCAACAAATAACTATCTGAAGAATTTTATTCCAGCTTCTGACGAAAAGATAAGCGTTGTCGTTGCAGACTATCAGAATGTGGGTAGGGGACAAGGTGACAATACCTGGGAGAGCGAACGTGGAAAGAACCTTCTCTTCAGTATTTTAGTTCATCCTATTATGGTTCCCGTACATTGTCAGTTTCTGCTTTCAATGGCAGAGGCTCTAGCGTTGAAAGATGTTTTGGACAAATACACAGAAGGAATAACTTTGAAATGGCCTAATGATGTATATTGGAACGACAAGAAAATAGGAGGTACCCTTATAGAAACTACTCTTGGCGGTGGACATATAAAGAACTGTATTTTCGGTACAGGTATTGATGTTAATCAGACTGAGTTCAAAAGTAGTGCACCTAATCCTGTGTCCTTGAAAAACATTATAGGTAATGATGTAGACAGAAATAAACTTCTGGATGAAATAATAGCGTCATTCACAAAATATTATGCGATGATAGAAAATGGCCAGTATGGTGACATCTCAGCATTGTATCATTTGGCATTATATCGTAAGCACGGCTTCTTTAATTATCGTGATGTGAAAACTGGTGAAGTTTTTGAGGCAGCGATAATAGAAGTTGGAGATGACGGAACTTTGGTTGTGAGAGACAGAAATGGAGTTATCAGTGAATACCGTTTTAAGGAGATCGAAACAGTGTTGTAAACAAGTATATAAAAGAAAATAAATAATATATTATGGCAAGATTTAAGAGAATTCTACTTAAACTGAGTGGTGAGAGTCTTATGGGCAAACAGGGATTCGGTATTGATCCTGATCGTCTTTCAGACTATGCCAAGCAAATTAAGGAAGCGCACGATATGGGTGTGCAGATTGGAATTGTTATCGGCGGAGGAAACATCTTCCGTGGATTGAGTGGTAGTCAGAAAGGCTTCGACCGTGTTAAGGGAGACCAAATGGGAATGTGCGCTACCGTAATAAACTCTTTGGCACTTAGCAGTGCCTTGGGTGCGATAGATGTAAAGACAAAAGTACTTACTGCAATTCGCATGGAACCTATTGGCGAGTTCTATAGCAAATGGAAAGCAATAGATGCTATGGAAGCCGGATATGTTTGTATATTCTCTGCAGGTACTGGCAGCCCTTATTTCACTACCGACACAGGTAGTTCTTTGCGTGGTATAGAGATTGAGGCAGACGTAATGCTTAAAGGTACACGTGTTGATGGTATTTATACAGCCGATCCAGAGAAAGACCCTACAGCGACAAAGTTCAGTGATATTACTTATGATGATATCTACACTCGTGGACTTAAAGTTATGGACCTTACTGCAACAACAATGTGCAAGGAAAATAATCTTCCTATCTATGTCTTCAACATGGATGTTGTTGGTAACCTTAAGAAGGTTCTCGATGGTGAGGAGATTGGTACGTTGGTACACAATTAAGAACTTTCATAAAAAAGCATATATGAAAAATGCGGAGAATATATTATTCTCCGCATTTTTTATATTAAAAATATTCTATTTTTCTTCTTCTGTATAATCAACATATTCGCCTTCATCCTTGGTGAATATCTTCTTCTTTGCATCTTCCGGATTGCGGGTGTCAATCACCTTCTCATCGTCGCTGTAAGAGCTGTTTTTACGATGTTGTCCTTCTTTGTTCCCATTTTGGTTGTTGAATTGATTCATGCCTTTTCTGAAAAAAGTCAGTATGCGGAAAGCAAAAATCAAAATAAAGAGGAACAGTGCTATAAAAAGCAGTGATATAAACTTAAAAATAAACATACGTTATTTCTCCTTATTATTTAAATATAGTACTACTGAAATGATGAAATATAATGAAATGATTATCCACCATGCTTCCAATATTCCAAAAGCAATTACGCAGAATACCGATAAAGCCATAAAGCAATACTTAACCTTATTGCCCTTCCATCCCCATTGCTTGAATTTAAGCGCAAACATAGGAAGTTCTGATATCAGTAGATAGCAACTTACTAAAACCAATATGATGACAATCAATACCGACCAACTATTTCCTTCTAGCCATGCAGGATTAGCTACTACAAGTGAGCCCCAAAACAAAGCATTAGCAGGGGTAGGAAGTCCGATAAATGATGTAGTCTGTCGCTCGTCAAGATTAAATTTTGCAAGACGTAGCGCAGAGAATGCAGCCATAACGAATGCTATATAAGGAATAAATTGGCGTAAAGGTTCCATAAAAGTAGGATATTCCAAAACACCAAGTTCGGCAAATACAATTGTTGCTGGCGCTACACCAAATGTCACATCATCGGCAAGTGAATCAAGTTCCTTGCCAATAGGTGAAGATACATGCAGTAAGCGTGCGCTCATTCCATCAAAAAAATCAAATACGGCACCTATGATAATCCATATAAGAGCCATTTGGGGATTTCCGCTGAATGCGTAAGTGGTAGCAATGCAGCCTGAAATAAGATTACAGCATGTGATGCTGTTAGGAATGTGTTTCTTGAAGTTCATTTTTCTTTCAACCTTTTAACTTTGCGATAACGGTCTGGTCACCAGTAGTGGCTTGTCCCATCTTTACGCAAACTTCAGTGCCGATAGGTAAGTATACATCAACACGACTGCCAAGTTTGATGAATCCTAAATGCTCGTCAATATAGCAGTCTTCACCTTCTTTTGCATATGTTATAATACGGCGTGCCATAGCTCCGGCAATCTGACGGCACAACACTTCCTGTCCGTCAGGAGTTTCGATCATAATGTCGGCATGTTCGTTCTCTTCACTGGCTTTAGGAAGCCATGCCTTATGGTAGTTTCCGTCCTTGTGCTTTGTAAATTTAACTTTACCGTCAACAGGAAACCAGTTGGCATGAACATTGAAAAGGCTCATGAAGATGCTTATCATGAGTCTGCGATCGTGAAAATATTCATTTTCTTCAACCTCTTCTATAACCACAATCTTGCCATCTGCAGGAGCGACTACAATATTTTCTGTATCATCGTCTTCTGAAAATCTGCGAATTGGGCAGCGATAGAAGTTTAATACTATACTATATATAACACCGAAAATCACAAGGAAACTCCAAAAGAAGAGCTTGTTGTCTAAACGATTTAGCAACAAAGCAATTGCGGCCAATATAATAATGCCGTAGAGTAGTGTATCTGTACCCTCACGGTGAATGCGTATTTTCTTAAATTTCTTAATTCTTTTTATCATAGGTAAATTAGGATAGTACTAATTGAATGCAAAGATAATTATTTTTTATCGTTTCCGCAAATATAAGAATAAAAAACGACTTTTTATTTTGTGTTTTGCTCTATTTGCAGTAACTTAGCAACTCAAAACGAAAAATATTATATGGAAGACTTCATCCACTTACACGTACATACTAATTATTCTATTCTTGACGGTCAGTCTAAGATACCCAAACTTGTAGACAAGGCTATCAAAGACGGCATGAAGGGAATGGCAATCACCGATCACGGTGTGATGTTCGGCATCAAAGAGTTATCTGATTATTGTGCCGGAGTCAATAAGAAACGCAAGGCAGAAGGTCTTGAGCCTTTTAAGCCTATTCTTGGATGCGAGATGTATGTTGCCCACCATAGATTGGAAGATAAGGTAAAGGAAAATGGTGACAATTCTGGTTACCACCTTATTGTATTGGCAAAGAATTACAATGGTTACAAAAATCTTATAAAATTAGTCAGTAGATCTTGGGTTGATGGTTATTATTATCGACCACGTACAGATAAGTTTGAACTGGAGAAATACCATGAGGACCTTATTGTTTGTTCTGCTTGTATTGCTGGTGAAGTTCCATCAAAGGTTCTTCATGGTGATTTAAAAGGAGCGCGAGAGGCTTGCGAATGGTATCATCGTGTGTTTGGTGACGACTTTTATTTGGAGTTGCAGCGTCATGAGGTGAAAGATCCTTCATTATTGGCAAACAGAGGAGCATTTCCTCTTCAGCAGAAAGCGAATAAAGTGCTAATGGATTTTGCTAAGGAATATGGCATAAAGCTTGTTTGTACAAATGATGTCCACTTTGAGGATAAGGAAACAGCTGAAGCTCATGACCATTTGCTTTGTCTGGCAACAGGTAGGGATTTGGATGATCCAAATCGTATGAGATATAGTAAGCAGGAGTGGTTTAAGACCAAGGCTGAGATGAACGAGATATTCTCTGATGTCCCCGAAGCTATGGTCAATACCCTAGAGGTCCTTGATAAGGTTGAAATATACAGTATTGAGCATGGACCTATCATGCCATTTTTCCCGATACCAGAGGATTTTGGTACTGAAGAGGAATGGAGACATAAGATTACAGAGGAACAACTTTATAAGGAGTTTACTTCTGACGAGAACGGAAATAATCAGTTGTCGGAAGAAGAAGGACAGAAGGTTATCGCACGATTGGGCGGATATGATAAAATATACCGTATCAAGTTTGAATCCGACTATCTAGATAAATTGGCTTATGATGGTGCTAAGTTACTATACGGTGATCCTTTACCTGATAATGTCGTTGAGCATATCAATTTTGAGCTTCATGTCATGAAGACAATGGGTTTCCCAGGATACTTCCTCATTGTGCAGGACTTTATCAAAGCTGCACGTACAGAATTGGGCGTTATGGTAGGACCTGGACGTGGATCAGCAGCCGGATCTGTTGTAGCTTATTGCTTGGGAATAACCAAGATAGACCCATTGAAATACGACCTGCTGTTTGAACGTTTCTTAAATCCAGACCGTGTTAACCTTCCTGATATTGATACCGACTTTGATGATGACGGTCGTGGTAAGGTGCTTCGCTGGGTTATGGACAAGTATGGTCATGAAAATTGCGCGCATATTATTACCTATGCAAGTATGGCGACAAAGAACTCTATAAAGGATGTCGCACGTGTTGAAAAATTGCCGTTGGAAAAGTCTAATATGCTTTGTAAGGCTATTCCCGACCGTTTGCCAGATGGCTTGAAGATGAATCTTACAAATGCCATTAAATGTACTCCTGAATTGAGGGAGGCAGAAGTTTCGATGGATACACGTGAGCGTAACACTCTTAAATACGCCAAGATGCTAGAGGGTACAGTGCGTGGAACTGGTATTCACGCCTGTGGTTTCATCATCTGCCGTGACCCTATAAGTAACTGGGTTCCTGTTTCTACAGCCGATGACCCTGATTTCCCTGGGTTGAAAACAGCTGTAACACAATATGACGGACACGTGATAGAGTCTACAGGTCTTATCAAGATGGACTTCTTGGGCTTGAAGACTCTTTCCGAGTTGAAGGAGGCGTGTAAAGTTATCAAGAAGACAGTTGGTGATGATATAGATCTGGACAAGATTCCTATTGATGATGAATTGACATATAAACTATATCAGGAAGGACGTACTATCGGAACATTCCAGTTTGAGTCTCCGGGTATGCAGAAGTATCTACGTGAACTTCATCCTACCGTATTCGAGGACCTTATAGCCATGAATGCTCTTTATCGTCCGGGACCAATGGATTATATCCCAGACTTCATCAAGAGAAAGCATGATCCGTCTCTTGTTGCTTATGATATTCCATGTATGGAGAAGTATCTCAAAGATACTTACGGTATTACTGTATATCAGGAGCAAGTGATGCTTCTTTCTCGTCAGTTGGCTAGTTTCACTCGTGGTGAGAGCGATGCGCTGCGTAAGGCGATGGGTAAGAAGAAGAAGGCTATTGTTGATGCAATGAAGCCTAAGTTCATCAAGCAGGGACAGGAGAATGGTCATGATCCAAAGATTCTTGAAAAGATATGGACTGACTGGGAGAAGTTTGCCTCTTATGCTTTTAATAAATCTCATGCCACCTGTTATTCTTGGGTAGCTTATCAGACTGCCTATATCAAGGCTCATTATCCAGCTGAATACATGGCTGCGCTGATGACTCGTAGATTCAGTCAGATTACCGAAATCACTAAGTTGATGGAGGAGTGCCAGAATATGAAGATTGCAACTCTTGGACCAGATGTAAACGAGAGTTACTCTAAGTTTGGTGTAAATAAGAAAGGTGAAATTCGTTTCGGTCTGTCTGCCATAAAAGGAATGGGAGAGGGATCTGCTCTTGCTATCGTGAAGGAACGTGAAGATCATGGACCCTACAAGGATATATATGATTTTGCAGAGCGTGTAGATTATAGTAATGTAAACAGAAAGGCTTTTGAGTCTCTTGCGTTAAGTGGGGGCTTTGATAGTTTTGGCTTTCAGCGTGAACAGTATTTGGCAGCTAACCAAAAAAATGAGACATTCCTTGATGTGTTGGTTCGTTACGGTCAGCTGTTTCAGACAGAACAGCGTGAAGCTCAAAACTCTCTCTTTGGTGGAGAGCAAGCTGTAGAGATAGCACGTCCGCAACCAGTAGAAGCAGAAGGTTGGAGTAACATTGAAAAGCTGAATCGTGAGCGTGATCTCGTGGGAATATATATCAGTGCGCATCCGCTTGATGAATTCAGTATTATATTGAATACAATGTGCAACACCCATTGTTCAGAACTAGACAATAAGCAAGAGTTGGCAAAGAAAGAAGAAATTACCATGGGCGGTATTGTTACGGCAGTGAAATCAAAGTTTACCAAGACAGGAAAACCATGTGGCTTTGTCACGATAGAAGATTTTGAAGGCAGCGGTGAACTAGCTTTCTTTGGTGAGGACTGGGGTAAATGGCGAGGATTACTTACTGAGGGTTGCATCGTGTATATCAAAGCCAAGTGCCAGCAGAAGTATCGTGATAGTGATTATTATGATTTCCGCATTTCTGATATTCAGTATATGCAGACCGTCAAGGCTAATCGTCTAGAGAAGTTTACTATAACGATTAACAGCGATGCTATAGACGAGACGGTGGTTGCCGATATTTCTACAATGGTTGAGAAAGCTGCTGGCAAGACTCAATTATATATCCAAGTAGTGGACCAGGAACATAATGTGAGCATGATGCTGCGCTCAAACAACCGTTCAATAGAGATTAAGAAAGATTTGTTGAATTATATAGACAGTAATCCTGATATGTCATATCATGTGAACTAAAAATAGATTCTCTTTTATTTCTATTCTACATTTAATGTACGTGCTCGCGCGCAAACTATAATAATATTTCGATACACAAGCGTCTAAGTTGCTATATTCTAACTTGCTGATAGTCAGAAGATAGTAGTTTGGACGCTTGTATTTGCGAAGAATCTGTGTAGAACAGGTTCTTCGTCCATTTAGGGGGGCATCATCCATAAATGGGCTTGAACAAAGACAACTCTACCAGAAAAAGTTTTTTTAATGTCACTAATGTCATAATGTCACAAACCCT
>OBMA010002143.1_pt1 | contig 11655 bp, 9 predicted proteins | sample 1539141 | NCBI WGS metagenome assembly OBMA01 (sample SAMEA3991484, study PRJEB22521) | metagenome | biome: anthropogenic terrestrial biome; feature: sewage plant; material: raw primary sludge | place: Sweden | collected 2012-09-26 | reverse complement strand
GATAAAGAGGCACTTGAGCGCGGAACGAGCGTTTATATGGTGGATCGTGTTATCCCGATGCTGCCGCATAAGCTTTCTAACGGAATCTGTTCACTTAACGAGGGGCAGGACAGGCTGGCACTGAGCTGTCTGATGGATATTGATGAAAATGGCGGAATCGTTGATTATCGTATAGTTGAGAGTCTTATTTGCTCAAACAGACGTATGACATATACGAGTGTACAGAAGATAATCGAGGATAATGATCCGGATGAGATTGAAAAATACAAGGAGCTTGTTCCGATGTTCCGTCAGATGGCGGAGCTTGCGGACATCCTTCATGCAAAGCGGGAGAAACGCGGTTCGATCAATTTTGATTTTCCTGAAACAAAAGTTACACTTAATGAAAAAGGTGAACCGGTTGACATAAGACCGTATCCGAGGAACACTGCGACTGATCTGATCGAGGAATTTATGCTTGCGGCAAATGAAACTGTTGCAGAGCATTTCTATTGGCTGGAGGTTCCGTTCCTATATAGAACGCATGAACATCCTGAACCTGAAAAGGTAGAAGAACTTGACGGGTTTTTAAAGAATTTCGGATATCATATGAAGGCTGGGCGTGATGGCGTTACACCGGGCGAACTTCAAAGGATGCTTGATAAGGTAAAGGGAAAGCCGGAAGAATCGCTTTTCTCGACACTTATTCTTCGCAGTCTGAAGCGCGCAAGATATACTACAGAATGCATGGGACATTTTGGACTTGCATGTAAGTATTACTGTCATTTTACATCACCTATCCGCAGGTACCCTGATCTTCAGATACACAGGATAATCAAGGAACAGCTCTGCGGAAAGCTTAAGGGAGAAAGAACTGCGCATTATGACGAGCTCCTGGGCGATGTCGCGAAGCACACTTCTGCGATGGAGAGGCGTGCTGATGAAGCTGAACGTGATACCGTAAAAATGAAGGAAGCACAGTTCATGATGAACCATGTCGGCGAGGAATATGACGGAGTCATTTCCGGTGTCACCGGCTGGGGAATATATGTGCAGCTGCCAAGCACGATCGAAGGACTTGTGCATATATCGAAGCTGCCAGGCGACTATTTTGTATTTGATGAAAAGACATATCGTATGGTCGGCTCGAGGAAAGGTACTGTTTATTCGCTTGGGCAACCGGTCAGAATTCTGGTCGCCGGTGTCGATGCGAAGACGAACAATATTGACTTTGACCTTGTCATAGAGGAAAATGAGAAACAGCCGACGAAGGCTGAAAATAAACATAAGAAGATCGCTAAGACAGTCAGCAGGAGAAAACATGCTGATAGCGATAAAGAAAAGAAAGTCAAGACAGCAAAGATAACTAAAGAAGCTAGGATAACAAAGGGCGCAAAGGCAACCAAGGCAGTAAAGCCAACTAAGACGGTCAAGGTAGAGAAGACTTCGACAAGTACAAAGAAGAAATCAGCAAGTACAAAGAAGTCTGCAGATAAAAAGGTGAGAGCAAAGAGAACATCTGAAGATAAACCTTTGGAGAAGAGAAAGAAAGATGAAAAAGGACGAACCAAGAAAACTGATAGCAAACAATAAAAAAGCATATCATGACTTTTTTATCCTTGAAAAATATGAGGCTGGGATCATGCTTGCGGGGACTGAAGTAAAATCGCTCCGCATGGGAAAGTGCAGCATCAAAGAAGCATATGTCCGAATTGATAACGGTGAAGCTTATGTATTTCAGATGAATATAAGCCCGTATGAGAAGGGCAATATATTCAATAAAGACCCGATCAGACCGAGGAAGCTTTTACTTCACAAGATGCAGATAATAAAGCTTCAGAGTGAACTGACTCAGCAGGGATATGCGCTTATGCCGCTTGAAGTCTATTTCAAGGATGGAAGAGCTAAAGTTGAGATCGGTCTCGCAAAGGGCAAAAAACTCTATGATAAGAGACAGGATATCGCGAAGCGTGATCTGCAACGTGAGGTACAGAGGAAATTCAAGATATCGAATTTATAATATGAAGCAATACTGACAAAATATTGACGGTTTCCGTAAATGTGGTAATATAGTTATAAATACAGCTGATACAATTCATGCATCGGCTGTCATATGGGTTAGTAAAGGTTTCGACAGGGATCTTGCAGCTGGAGAAGCTATCCGCACGTGATGCGTCAAATCACAACTTTAAACACAAACGCTGAAGATAATTTAGCATACGCAGCCTAATGGCTGCTGTCCGTCCTAATGCACCTACACCTTAGGGTACGGGCATCGAGCCTGTAGGAAACGACACCGGCAAAGCTTTGAGCCAGTGGGCGTACCATGAAGCTACTGAACGCACAGGGGTGCCAATCTCCCGGTGCCGGAGGGAATGAGGAGCAATCCAAAATGATAGGCTACGATAGTAGAAGGACAGGGAATGGCTCTTTGGACGCGGGTTCGACTCCCGCCTAATCCATCCATTATTAACAGTATACCCGTAAGCCGCAAGGTGAGCGGGTTTATTTTTTCTAGTATTATGTCAGGTATAGAGATAGATATGTACAGATGCAAGGAGAGATAAAGCATGAACGATAACGACATCCTCGTAGTCGAGGGCTATAAATTCAATTCGACTAAAGATGCAGATCTTGCGCGTGGAGAAGTCAAGAAGGTCGCGTATCTTAATAAGAATATTGGCAGTCTGTCACCGGATAAAGTGCTTGATCTATATAACAAAACGATAGAGGGAAAATCATTTCAGACACCGATCGGCTGGACATATCTCCAGACGATCAGGGAATGGCTCTTACAGGCGGATTACCCGGAAGAAGAGGTAAGACCGATTCCGCTTTACTGTGTGTTTGCAAGAAGCATGGATGAAGAAATCCCGAAGTCAAGGCAGCGGATTATCGCACCGAAGAAAAAAGTTCCATATAAAGCAAATTTTCGCACATCTCTGGCGGTTAACATAATACTTGGAATACTTGTAGCCGCAATGCTGATCCTGGCGAAAAATTCAAATACGCCGAATATCGTAAATTATCGTGATGCAGTTGTTGATCAGTATTCAGAATGGGAGGACAGCCTTACAGAACGCGAACGTGCGCTAAGAGTTAAGGAAAATGAACTGGGAATCGAGGATACAACGGCATTTGAAGAGACAACATCAAAGGTGATCGAATCCGCGGAGATACAAGAAAGTGAATAATCTGTGAAAATCATTTTATTTCACATATTCAACATAAATCGCATATACAATCAATAGTAAATACTGATACATATATTTGCAACAGCAATAGTTGAATACTGATACATATATTTGCAACAGCAATAGTTGAATACTGATATGTATATTTGCAACAGTTGTACTTAAACGTCTGATGGAGGGGAATAGAGATGGATAAGCTGAAAATTCTGGTTGTTGATGATGAAAGTAGAATGCGCAAGCTGGTAAGAGATTTTCTTGTTAAGGACGATTTTGATGTTGTGGAGGCGGGAGACGGCGAGCAGGCTGTTGATATGTTCATGGCGGATAACACGATCGCACTTATCATCCTGGATGTGATGATGCCAAAGATGGACGGGTGGCAGGCATGCAGGGAGATAAGAAAGTATTCTAAGGTTCCGATCATCATGCTGACGGCAAAAGGTGAGGAACGTGATGAACTTCAGGGATTTGATCTTGGAGTTGATGAATATATATCAAAACCGTTCAGCCCGAAGATACTTGTTGCAAGAGTAGAAGCTATTCTGCGTCGCACGAACAGCGCGGCTGGTGAAGATGTGCTTGAAGAGGGCGGGATTAAGATCGACAAGACGGCTCATATAGTTACAATCGATGGGGAAGCTATCGATCTCAGTTTCAAGGAATTCGAACTTCTCACTTATTTTCTGGAAAATAAGGGAATTGCGCTTTCGAGAGAGAAGATTCTCAATAATGTCTGGAATTACGATTATTTCGGCGATGCGCGCACGATAGATACTCATGTTAAGAAGCTTCGCAGCAAGATGGGCGAAAAAGGTGATCTTATAAAGACTATCTGGGGAATGGGCTATAAGTTCGAGACAGAGTAATCTGCAGCAGGGGCTATAAATTCGAGACAGAATAATCGGCGGATTCCGAGTGCTTATAGAAGCTGCGCAAAGCAACTTACAGTATCATATCACATAGTTACTCTTGACACCCACATCACCATATGGAGACAAGCCTTGAAAAATAAAGAATATGTTATAGAGGATGGTCATAACAAAAAGAACAAAGTACATTCGATAAGGCTTCAACTGACACTTTTCTGTGTTCTTCTTGTGTCAGCGATAATAGGTATATGCGTTATCGCGGACAGATGCCTTCTTGAAAGGTATTATCTCAATAACAAGGAATCAGCACTTAAGGAATCATACAAGAAGATTAACTATGCGGCAAGTGAGGGAAGCATAGACAGCGATGATTTCGACATTGAGCTTCAGAATATCTGTGATAAAAACAATATCAGCGTTGTGGTTGTTGACCAGAGTACAGATACAGTCAAGTCGTCATCAGGTGACAGCAGACCGCTCACAAAGCAGCTTTTTGATCACATTTTTGGAAGCCACCTTCTGCCTGCAGACGGTAGTGCGGAAAATGAGACTGCCCCGAATGATGCCGGAGAGGATAATGTTGACGGCACGAAAGCAGTACCAAAGACGCAGCATAAGGTCATAGAGCAGAATGATGCATATACGATTCAGATAGTTAATGATGACAGGATGCAGACAGAATTTATCGAGATGTGGGGAACACTTGATAACGGTTATCTGTTTCTTGTAAGAAGCCCGCTGGAAAGTATAAAAGACAGTGCGCAGATCTCAAATAGATTTCTTATTTACATAGGTTCATTTGCGATTGTCCTTAGCATACTTCTTTCATTTTTCCTTTCAAAGCGCATTACAGAGCCGATCAGAGAGATAACAAGGGTCTCTGAGAAAATGAAAGGTCTTGATTTTAACGCTAAATATAAAGGTAACAGTAACAATGAGATAGGGGTTCTTGGAAAGAATATAAACGAACTGTCTGGAACGCTTGAAAAGACTATCTCAGAGCTTAAGACTGCGAACAATGAGATGAAAAAGGACCTCGCACAGAAAGAGGAAGCTGAGAAGATGCGTCAGGAATTTCTCTCAAATGTTTCGCATGAACTTAAGACACCTATCGCACTTATACAGGGATATGCGGAAGGACTAAAAGACGGGGTCACGGATGATCCCGAGAGTATGAACTTTTATTGTGAAGTCATCTCAGATGAAGCCGGGAAGATGAACAATATGGTCAAAAAGCTCTTGACCCTCAATCAGCTTGAATTTGGAAATGACGTTGTTTCAATGGAACGTTTTGATATAAGGATGCTTATCGACAACTATGTCCAGACAGCCGGAATTCAGATAAAGCAGCATGAAGTCACGGTAGATGTCAAAGGTGATGATCAGGTATTTGTATGGGGAGACGAGTTCAAGACTGAGGAAGTGTTTATGAACTATTTCTCGAATGCGCTGAATCACGTATCGGGTGAGAAACTTATAAATGTCAGTATCAAGACGGACATGGAAAATAAAAAAGCGCATATATCGGTCTACAATACGGGAGAACTTATCCCGGATGATTCAATTGGCAGACTGTGGGAAAAATTCTATAAGGTTGACAAGGCACGCACGCGTGAGTATGGTGGAAGTGGCGTAGGACTATCGATCGTCAAGGCGATCATGGATTCAATGAACCAGAAATACGGTGTGAGAAATCTTGAGGATGGCGTCGAGTTCTGGTTTGAACTTGAACTGGCGTGATAACAGGAGATACAGATGTTCATTATAATACTTGCGGCGTTCATCTTTGTTTCTTTTGCTCTGTCGCAGAGATATGACCGTGATATGATAACCGTTGTTCCGGTGACAACGGTTATTCTTGTGTTTATTCTTTACATTCTGGCTTTTTTCAGGGCGCTTGGTGCGATAGACATTATTGCAGCCGGTGTTTTGGTGCTACTTATATTCTTTTTTTCAGAAATGATAAAAATGAACGAAAGAAGATCATATCAGATTTTGTTAAGAAGATTACACGACCGGAGATAATACTTCTGGCAGTAATGTCATTGCTTATAATATTTCTTGAAAAAAACAGGATATTTACGTGGTGGGACGATATCAATTTCTGGTCAACAGATACGAAATCTCTTTATTTTCTCGGAGGATTTGCCGGAAAATATGGCAATGTCTCACCGTCGTTCGGCGATTATCCGCAGGGACTAGAGCTTTTTAAATGGCTTTTTCTTCATATGAGTCCGCATAAATATATAGCAGGACTTCAATTTGCAGGATACTATGTCCTGAATCTTATTTTTCTTATTCCGGTCGCACATAAGACGGCACCGCGTTTAAGACCGTTTCTGATAATTGCCGCAATACTTGTTCCCGGTGTGGCAGATGGTATTCATTTTGGCGGGACATGCGCAGATGTGACGATGGGGATAGTCTATGGTTCGCTTCTTGTATCATTGTATGAGATAGCTTCGGGAAATGAAAAGGATGATAACTTTTCGCTTATAAAGATAACATCATATGCAGTATTTCTGTCGTCGATAAAGCAGGTCGGGGTGCAGTGGGCACTTTTGTCTCTTATTTTCTGGATGATCGTGTGCAGAAAAAAATCGAGCGTGTGCTTTGGTAATGCTGCAGGCAACGGCAGGAACGTCAATAGTAAAGGCAACGGCGGAAAAATGAAATCGCAGTTTTGCCGTTTACTTATTCCAATTTTAGCGGTAATCCTGTATCTTGCGTCATGGCTTTCTTTCTGTCTCGTGAGAAGACGTGTGGCGAAACTTACAAGTGAAGGGCTTCACATGGCAAAATCGGGATTCACGGTTCCGGAAAATACATCGGAACTGATGCAATCTTTTGCAAAAGCATTCTTTGATTTTCCTATGCATGTAGACAAAAATCTGACTGTTGACCTGCCGCCGGCTGCGATGACAGTTATTCTTATCGTGGCTCCGCTTGTGATATATGTGGTATCGTTGATCGCCGCAAAGCGCAGAGGGAATATCTCCGTGGCGGTGAGGCTGACGATGCCAGAGACTGCATCCGGGGCGGTGAGGCAGACGATGCCAGAGACTGCATCCGGAGCGGTGAGGCAGACGATGTCAGAGACTGCATCCGGGGCAGTAAGGCTGACTATATTTGAAGTGATATCCGCGGCAGCATCGTATGGAATAATATTCCTTGCACATATAACGATATTCAGGACTGAGTCGCAGTATCTCAATCCGGCGAATATGGCACTGTCTATATCACGATATGGCGCGCCTTTTACGATAGGCGGACTGCTTTTGGCGGCTGGCATAATCGCTGCGAAGAACACTAACATATATGATAATTCAGAAGCAGGTGCAGATACTATTGACATATCTAAACAAGACACATGTATCAGAGAGGTGAAGATATGGCAGATCATAGCAGCTGTATTTACCGCATTTGCGATATTGTGTACCGATTATTCAGGACTTTGGAAGGCAGTATACGGATACCGGCAGACTCTTGATGCAGATAAAGAGTATATCAGTGAAATGCATGATGACGACGGACTTTTATTTGAAGAGGCAGCGGATAGATGTAAGGGCAGCGATAAACTTTGGGGACATAGGGTGATCTACTTCAGAGATTCGAAGAACATCCACTGGGTGAAAGACACATATATAAGTGCAGATGTGTCGCCCGTTCCTGTTATTTTCGCAGATATCTCAGAGAATGAAGAGGATGGTACACTGGCAGCAAAGGTGATGCAGTCGCATGCAGAGTATCTTTATTCAGATGATGCGGGCGATACAGCGTGTGCAGCGTTATCAGCGCATACTGAGGATGGGGAGTTCAAATATGGGCATTTTTATCGTATAATATGTGAGGCAGGTTCATATAGACTAGAACGTGCCGAATTTGATACAGAATAAAATGATGCGGTGTCGAAAGCAGCAATTGTGGTATGATACTGCGAATTGCTTTGAAACTTGTATCATAAGATTGGAAAAATAATAATGGAAAACGATCTGATCCCGGTAATAATACCGTCATATCAGCCGGATGCAAAATTACTAAAACTTGTGCAAAATCTTGAGGAAGCTGCTGTCTCTCCTGTCATCGTAATAGATGACGGCTCGTTAGGAGAGGAGTATCAGTGCATTTTCAGGCAAATAGAAGATTATAAAGACAAAGGATTTTATGTTCTGCATCATGATATAAATATGGGTAAGGGCAGGGCGTTAAAGACAGCATTTAATTTCTGTCTTAACAGATTTCCTGAGATGATCGGGTGCGTAACTATTGATTCTGATGGTCAGCACACAGTCGCGGATATGACAGCATGCAGAGATAAGCTGTGTGAAAATCCGGATGCGCTCATCCTTGGAGTTCGTGATTTCTCTAAACATAATGATAATATACCTGCCAGATCATCATTTGGAAACAGATGCACAAGTGCTGTTATGAAGCTGCTGACCGGAGTTGCAGTTAACGATACACAGACCGGCCTTCGTGCTATCCCTGCATCATTCATGATGAAACTTTTGAATGAAAAGGGAGAACGTTTTGAGTTTGAAACGAATATGCTTCTTGATACAAAGGAAAATAACATAAGGATAATAGAAGTTCCTATAAATACCATATATATTGAGGGCAATACATCAAGTCATTTTCATCCGATACGTGATTCGCTAAGGATATATGCGTTATTTTTCAAGTTCATAATATCGTCAGGTTCATCGTCACTTATCGATATCTTTTTATTCTGGGCATTCAGCACGATAATGCTGCATACCGGATTTTCCGGGAAGTGGTATATAATGGCGGCGACAGTGATGGCAAGGATCATATCGTCTGTATATAATTTCGTCGTAAATTATAAGGTCGTTTTTAAGAGTAATAAGAAGAAACGCGAAGCAGTGGTAAAGTATTTCGTGCTGGCTGCATGTATCATGATCGCAAGTGGAGTTCTGGTAACATTCTTCACTCGGGTTACGGGCGGAAACAGAATCGTAGTGAAGGTGATCGTGGACTGCCTGCTCTTCATTGTGAGCTTCTTTGCACAGAGGGAATTTGTGTATTGATTTGATATAAAGTCGTGAAAAAATAGTTGTATTTTATCGTCGGCTAGTATAGAATGGAAAGGAATTGTGACGTGTTTATATTAGGAGGACTGTTTTATTATGATATCAGCTAGTGATTTCAGAAACGGCATTACTGTCGAAATCGACGGAAATGTATGTCAGATACTTGAGTTTCAGCATGTTAAGCCAGGTAAGGGTGCGGCTTTCGTAAGAACGAAACTTAAGAATATCATCAACGGTGGTGTGATTGAAAAGACATTCAGACCTACCGAGAAATTTCCGCAGGCGCGTATAGATCGTAAGGATATGCAGTATCTTTACAAGGACGGAGATCTCTTCTATTTCATGGATACAGAATCATATGATCAGCTGCCGATAAGCGCTGATACGATAAGTGAAGCCATGAAGTTTGTAAAAGAGAACGAAATGGTAAAGGTATGTTCATACAATGGAAATGTATTCTCAGTTGAGCCTCCTCTTTTTGTAGAGCTTGAAGTAACCGAGACTGAACCCGGATTCAAGGGTGATACAGCTACTGGTGCAAGCAAGCCTGCTACAGTAGAGACTGGTGCGACGATCGCTGTTCCGCTTTTCATCGATGAGGGCGAGAAAGTCAAGATCGATACAAGAACCGGCGAGTATCTTTCTAAAGTCTGATATTACGATCAAAAAATATTGAACGCTTTTATTTGTTGTACCCAAAGCGTAAAATGTAAACCTGACAGACAATGAGACGTGTTTTCATTGTCTGTTTTTTTGCTTTTTTCTGCCCGGAGAGTAGAAAAGAGAGATTATGAATAACGCAGAATTTAACAGCAAGATCGTGGAGAAAATGAATGAATATGTAGGCGGTGGATATGAGATAAGTCTTGCAAAAGTAAGAAAGAACAATGGAATCATACTTGATGGAATGACTGTCAGAAAAAACGGGAAAAATACTGCACCGACATTATACTTGAACAGTCTGTATGAGGATTATAAAGATGGAGCATCTTTTGGAGAGGTGTTTGAGCATCTTAGATCATTTTATGATAAGCACGATGGATCAGATCCGGATGACAGTATATCATCTATAGATGCGAATATTTTCGAAAGCTTCGATAATATTAGAACGCGTATATTATATAAGCTGATAAATGCAGAGAAGAACGAAAAGCTTTTAGAAGATATTCCACATATTATATGGAATGATCTCGCAATCGTATTTTTTTATTCATATCCACGCAGATCGATCGGCGGTGCAACGGTTCTCATAAAAAATGAATATATTTCAAACTGGAATGTGACGATTGAAGATCTTATAAAGTGCAGTACAGAGAATATGCCCAAAGCAGCACCGGCGCAGCTTATTCCATTGACACGGATGATCGCTCAGCTTATGGGAGATGCGGATTCATTTGGAGAGCATGACGTAACAGATGAAGACATCAGTAATGCAGATATCAGCAATGCAGATACCAGTACTCCAATGTATGTTCTTAGTAACCGTGACAGAATGTTCGGAGCTGCCGCAATGATATATTCAAACCGCATAAGTCTCCTTGCGGAGAAACTTGAGCATAATATCTATGTGATCCCCAGTTCTATACATGAAGTGATCCTGGTGCCGGATATGGGAAACAGCGATCCGGATTACTTAAGGGATACGATAAAAGAAGTAAATGAGACTCAGGTCGAACCGGAAGAGGTACTGTCAGATCAGCTTTATTATTATGACAGAACAGAGAAGAAGATATCTGTACTGTGTGCGTAATGAATCATATGATGCGGTGCGCATAATGAATCATATGATGTGGGTGTCAAAAGTAGCAATTGTGTTATGATCAAATCTGACATGAGAACCTTCCACATGCGCGGAAGGTTCTTGTATCAGGCACGTCTGGAAGCGGATAAACGGGGATTTCACAGAATTTTAACTGGACAACAAAAGTGTGCTATGATAGTATATCTAATGGCGTAACAAATTTGTAACAATTTGCACTCGTAGTCTAATGGATAGAACGGAGGCCTCCGACGCCTTTGATGCAGGTTCGATTCCTGTCGGGTGCACTGTAAGTATGTAAGCACATAGAAAGCATACTGCATAAGCCTTATTATAATTGAGAGGATAATATGAATACTTCAAATAATAATATCAGCGAGTTCATAAAAGAAAGTTTCAAGAAAATATGGCAGTTTCTTAAAAGCCATCTTCGTGTAGTTATTCCGATAGCGATACTTATCGTACTTGTTATCGCTACAGCAGTTGGAACAGTGATGCAGAATAAAAAGGATGCGGAAGAAGCAAAGAAAGTTGCCGCTACTGCTGCGACAGTGACAGAGACTGCATCAGCTGCGATAGAGATTCCGGATGTTCCACTTGAAAAAAATGCAAATGCGGATATCAATAAACTTTTCGAATCGTATTATAAGGCAATGACATCTGGTGATATTGATTCGGTAAAGAAGCTGAACAATAATGTTGATGAGACCGAAAAGATCAGAATCAGCGAGACTGCAAAATATATAGATAAATACGACAAGATAGACGTATATACAAAAAGCGGTCCTGTTAAAGGAACATAT
>OBMA010002142.1_pt1 | contig 11658 bp, 6 predicted proteins | sample 1539141 | NCBI WGS metagenome assembly OBMA01 (sample SAMEA3991484, study PRJEB22521) | metagenome | biome: anthropogenic terrestrial biome; feature: sewage plant; material: raw primary sludge | place: Sweden | collected 2012-09-26 | reverse complement strand
CGGCGCAGATGCGTTCAGAAGACATTTATAATCATCTGAAACGATATGCCATGCTACATCTGATATGGAAGTTCAGTAAGACAAAGAAAAATAAGTGATGAGCAAGCTGAAATCATATCGTCATTTAGATGCCATAAGACTGCGGTTTAATGCGTTTCTGGATGGCCTCGAAGTCTGAAAGCAAGGGGTAATGCTAATACTATGAGCCCACTTTAAAAAATCTTTATGCTGGAATCTCACACTTGATAATCAATGAATTACAATGCGGGACTTGGCGATTGCATGCTTTTTAAAGTGGACTCATAAGATGTATATGAACCTTTTCCTTTTCCTTATTCTGCTGGCGGCTTCATGCAGCCTGTCGGCAACAGCGTAACCTGCTATGCAGACGACAGGTGTAGGTTTTCTGTGGCGCATATCCGGAAACGGATTGAAGAGTGATTCCTGTGTAGTGGGAATAAAAGCATTTGTGAGAAACAATATTTGTTAAATCGTGTTTTTCTTTATAAAGAAAAAACGGAAATTGAACATACAAATGCGCAAATACGTATCTTTGCAAAACCTAAAACATACTATTTTTGCATCAATATATCTAATACCCGTTCGCGGAATAATAAAGTTGATAAACAGATGGTCGAAAAGTTCTACATATCATGGATTTCTGGTATATTAGAAGTGATAGAACTTTTAATATCCAATCAGCGTGTGCACCACATCAACTATCTTCAGAAAGTCAAAACTGAATATCATGATAGCAACATGTTTGGTGATAGGGAATATATAGGCAAGGAGATTCGGTTAGACCTGCCTGAGACTGCCAAGATCAAGATGCACTGCCCATACGGGTTTAACCAGAACGACAGGGAACCTCAATTCGTCCCATTTGCGAAAGCAAGGAAGCGCATCGAAACAGTATTCTCGCAATTAAATGCTCAATTCCTATTGATAAGAAATGATGCTAAAGAAACAGAAGGAATGTTTGCCAGAGCCATTGGGAACATCAGTGCCTTTGTTTTTTATAAGCTGATTAACAAAGTAAACAACAATCTCATTGGAAGAGTTAAATATGCACTGATTTAATTCCGCCAACAGGTATCTAATATCTTTTATATGAAAAAGAGTATAACTAAGATGATCGTAGACATTATTCTGCGAAGACATAGAACGGTAATGGCTTCTCTGTTGCTATTGGCCTGTTCTGTTGTTATGGCGCAAACGGGCCGTACCGTTACGGGTACCGTGTCTACCGCTGATGGCGAGTCTGTGGTAGGCGCAACCGTCTTGCAGGTGGGTACGGAGAATGCCACCATCTCGAATACGGACGGCACTTTCACTATCACTGCGCCCGTGGGCAGCACACTGCGTTTCAGCTATGTGGGATGTGTTACCAGAGAGATGACGGTGGGCACTTCGTCGGCACCTCTTAAAATCGTATTGAAGGAAGCGAACAACTCCCTGAACGAAGTGGTCGTCGTGGGCTATGGCGTACAGAAGAAGAAACTTGTTACCGGGGCTACCGTTCAGGTAAACGGTGATGAGATAGAGAAGTTGAACACGATAAGTCCGCTGACAGCCTTGCAGAGTAAGACGCCGGGTGTGAGCATCACGCAAAACTCGGGCATGCCCGGTGAGGGCTTCAAGGTGAGCATCCGTGGCCTCGGCACCACTGGCAATGCCACACCTCTCTACATTATAGACGGTATTACGGGTGGCGACATCAACAGCCTGAACCCTGCCGACATTGAGAGCGTGGACGTGCTCAAGGACGCCGCTTCGGCAGCTATCTATGGCTCGCGCGCTGCCAATGGCGTGATTCTCGTAACGACGAAGCAGGGCAAGGTAGGCAAGACACAGATTGCCTACGACGGTTATGTGGGCTTCCAAAATGTTTATCGCATGCCCGACCTGCTGAATGCCAAGGAGTATGCTATGATTATGAATGAGGAGCGCTACGAAGACGGCCTTACCCCTTACGACTTTTCCTCGCTTGTGCCTAACTGGAGTGATATTGAAAACGGTACGTGGAACGGCACCAACTGGATGGAAGAGATACGCAACAAAAACGCCTCGGTGACCAACCACGCGCTCAACATCACAGGAGGAAACGACCGCAGCACCTTTGCCCTCGGTCTTTCTTATACTTATCAGGATGGTATCCTCGGCAAGCCCTGCGAGCCTAACTACACCCGCTATACGGCTCGCGTAAACTCCGACCACAAAATTCTGAAGAACGGTGACCTTGATTTGCTCACCGTCGGGGAGAATATCACTTACACCTATACCCAGAACCAAGGTATCAACATCGGTGACAATTACAGCAACGACATCCGCAACATGTTGCTCACCTCACCCTTCCTGCCCAACAAGAATGCTGACGGTACTTACCATTACGCCATTCCCTGGGAGATAAGAGAACCGAACCCTATTGCGAAGATGGACGACATCAGCGGCAGTAACATGGGGAAAAGCCACGGTCTGCGCGCCGCCCTCTTTGCAACCCTGGAACCTGTGAAGAATCTCAAGATAAAAACCAACTTCGGCTTTACGCTGGGCGTGGATTCCTATCGCAGCTACACGCCGGTGTATAAATTGTCGAGCAACACGATGAACGATATAGACAATGTCTATCAGAGCATGTCGTCGGGTTGCACTATCATGTGGGAGAATACAGCCAACTATACCTTCAGCCTAGCGGGAAAGCACAACTTCGACGTGCTGCTGGGACAGAGCATCGAAAAGGACGGCCTGGGCGAGAGTATCAGCGGCAGCAACACCAACTCGATATTCGACGACTTCAAGCATGCCTATCTGCACAACACGCCTATCATCAGCAGCCGCACAACGCTCGACGGGACACCCTGGGGAAAAGAGTCTATCGCCTCATTCTTCGGACGCGTGAACTACGACTACCAGAACCGCTATATGGCTACTGCCGTGCTGCGCGCTGACGGGTCGAGCAAGTTTGCCCGCGGCCACCGCTGGGGTTATTTCCCGTCGGTATCTGCCGGATGGGTTCTCACCGAAGAGCCTTTCATGACCCATGTGAAAAACGTGATGGACTTCTTGAAACTGCGCGTCAGCTGGGGACAGAACGGCAATCAGTCGATACCGGGATTCCAGTATCTGTCGACGGTCTCCTTCACGGATGCCGACTACACCTTCGGGCCAGACAAAAGCGTGCTCACCAATGGCGCTTATCCCGACATCCTTGCCAATAAGGACATCACCTGGGAGAAATCGGAACAGACCGACATCGGCTTCGACGCCCGATTCCTGGAGAGCAGACTAGGCCTGACCTTCGACTACTATATTAAGAAAACCAAGGACTGGCTGGTGCAGGCTCCCATCCTCGCCACTGCCGGAACGAATGCTCCTTACATCAATGGCGGTGACGTGAAGAACACCGGCTTGGAGGTGGCCCTCTCCTGGAACGACCATCAGGGCGACTTCACCTATGGCGCCAATTTCAACTTCGCCTACAACAAGAACAAGGTGACGCGCATTGCCAATACCGAGGGCATCATACACGGGCCGTCTGACGTGCTGAGCAACGGTACCGACGAGATGTACCGCGCACAGGTGGGTTATCCTATCGGCTACTTCTATGGCTATAAGACGGCCGGCATCTTCCAAAATCAGGAAGAGATAGACAACTACAAGAAGGCCAAGCTGAGCGGTGCACAGCCGGGCGACGTGATCTGGGTGGACACCAACAACGACGGAGTTATCGACCTCAACGACCGTACCATGATTGGCGACCCCCATCCTGACTGCACTTACGGGCTGTCGCTAAGCTGCGCATGGCACGGCTTCGATCTCAGCGCCACGATGAATGGCGTGACGGGCAATCAGATTATGAAATCTTATCGCTCGTTTGTGGATTATCCACGCAACAATTTCACTAGCGACATTCTGAACCGCTGGCACGGTGACGGCACCTCCACCAAGTGGCCCCGCCTCACTTCGGGCACATCTACCAACTGGCAATACATCTCCGACCTGTATATGGAAAATGGCGACTATCTGCGCATGCAGAATATCACCATTGGCTACGACTTCAAAAAACTCTTCAAGTCTATCCCGTTGCAGGAACTCCGGCTCTACTTCTCCGCCAACAACCTGTTTACCATCACAGGCTATTCCGGCATGGATCCCGAAGTGGGCTATGGCGGCGGCAACGACTGGACATCGGGCATTGACCTAGGATTCTATCCAAGCCCAAGAACTTATATATTTGGCGTAAACATTAAAATATAGACTGATATGAAAGCAAAATATGTACTATTAAGCGCAGCAGCCACCATCATGCTGTGCGGATGCAATGACTTTCTGGATTCTGAAAATCTTACGAAGAAAGACAATTCCAACTTCCCTAAGACAGAGGCGGACGCCGAACAGTCACTCGCAGGCTGCTATAACATGCTGCGTAATGAGGGTGACAGCAAGATAGAGCAGAATCTCATGATTGTTTCGGAGATTCTGTCTGACGACCGGTTCGGCGGCGGTGGCCCCGACGACCGTTACGCCCAAGCCCTGGATCATATCAAGAAGTCGAGCGACAACATGTTTGACGACGTCTGGGCCGTCAACTACAAAGGAATCTACCGCTGCAACATGTTGCTCGAAGGACTGAACAATATCAATTTCAACACAGAGGAAGATAAAAACAAGGTAGAAGGAGAAACTCGTTTTCTGCGCGCATTCTTCTATTTCAATCTGTGCAAGACCTTCGGTAACGTACCGTTGATAGTGACCTCGCAGAGCGGAAACGAGCCTCAGGCTTCTGCCGACAGCCTCTACGCACAGATGGGAACAGACCTGCAGAAAGCCATCGCCCTGATGCCTTCAACGCCTATCGGTAACATAGCAGCCTCGCAGCTTGGCCACGTCAACAAATGGGTAGCCGAAGGGATGCTGGCACGTGTCTACCTGTTCTATACGGGTTATTACAACAAAACATCCATGCCCTCGACCAGTGGGCCGATAACCACCGACGAGGTGGCCAAAGACCTGAAGGACTGCATCGACAACAGCGGTCACAAGCTGATGACCGACTTCCGCGACTTGTGGCCGTATTCCAACTCTTACACTAAGCCCGACTATCCCTATGCCAAAGACAATGACTTGAACTGGTATGGAGAGGATGGTGCCAACATGGAAACCATGTTTGCCATCCGGTATAATCCCAAATCTGTTTGGGACACGCCGAATACGGTAAGCCGCAATAACCAAGTAGATCTGTTCTTCTCTCCACGTGAAACCGACGGCAGCGTGGAAAACAACTTCCCCCTGGGCATTGGCTGGGGGCTTGGAACGGTGAACCCCAAGATGCTCGACGCCTGGAAGACGGCCGAGCCTAACGACCTGCGCATCAAAGGCTCCGTCTTTGATACCAGCGACGAAGCACCAAACTATGTGTGGGGCGCCGACAAGCAGATGAACGAAACAGGACTTTGGCAAAAGAAATACTGCGCCATCAACGTGAAGACAGCAACCAGCGACGGCACCACCTATGAGAACTATTCGCGCCGGTTGTATCCCACCATTGACACCGACTATCAGCTGAACAACATCCAGGATATCGTGGTGCTGCGTTTTGCCGACGTGCTACTCATGTATAGTGAACTGACAAAGACCACAGACGGTATCAACCGGGTGCGTCAGCGGGCAGGCCTGCCTGCCATCGCCTCTTATTCTGACACGGCACTGCGCAATGAGCGCCGGTGGGAACTGGCTTTCGAGGGCCTGCGCTGGTACGACCTGCTGCGCTGGCATATCGCCGGCGATGCACTGGCGGCACAGAATGGTGTAACGGTGCAGGATAATCTGGAAGAGACAGGAATGGACATGACCGACATCAAGCAAAGGGTCGCTGAGACCGGTGGCTTTATGCAGATACCGCAGGCACAGATAGATTTGTCGGGCGGTGTACTTAAGCAGAATGCCGGTTGGACAGGCGATAATCTTTTGTACTAACCAAATCACGGAGGATTTATAAGATGAAGAAAAACATATTCAGCATATTGTTATTAGCAGGCACCCTATGCGCCTGTAATCCTGTTTGCGATGACATTCCGTTGGGCAGCATTGCCAATGAGAGCGACTTGCAACTGGATGTGCATGCCACCACCGAAGGCGGCAACCAGATTGTGATGAGGAACAACACCAAGGGGGTAGGCTCTTACTGGGATTATGTCACCGGACATGCAGCCGCGCAGTGCGACACCGTCCTGATACCCTTCTCAGGCAAGACAACCATCACGTTTACAGGCCTTTGCGACGGTGGAACGGTGACCACCACGCGTACGGTGGACATTCAGCATATAGACCACCCCGTGGCTGCCGAGTGGACCCTGTTTGCCGGCAGCGAAACGGATGGTAAAACATGGACGTGGGATGACAGTGCTGATGCCGTCTATGGCACGGGCGGTTATCTCACCGAGTTTGTGCCCGACTGGACATCGGTGGCTCCCGGCGACACGGAAGACCCGGATGCCTATATGGTGTTCGATTTAAACGGCGGACCTAACTTTACGCGATATGACAGTACCGGCAAGGTGGTAGAGAAGGGAGCGTTCGCTTTCGACATGACCTCTACCAAAAACGACCCCGACGACGGCTCACAATGGTCTATAGGAACACTGACGCTTACGGGCGCCACCGTGCTCAACGGTCACATCTATGGCACCACCGTCGCACAGTCGAAGTTCGACATTCTTACCTTAACGGATGATAAGATGGTGCTCTGCGCAGCTCCCGAAGGCACTTCCGCATGGGACAACGGTACCTTCTGGATATTCAAGAAGAAATAGGGAGATTTCCTCCTGACCGTTAACAGTTTTTTGAGACCTGATACGCCGTATAATTGTTGAAAGCAAATGAAAAGATTATCAGCAGTATTATTATTTTTAATAATCATGTGTTCACAGTGTAATGCAGTACGTACCACTTATACGTTGCAGAACGGATGGACAGTGATAGGGGGCGAACATACCTACCACACTTCTATTCCTGCTACTGTGATGGGAGTACTGCTGGGAAATAATGTATATCCAGAAAGCATTCTCGAAGGGTTGAATTACAAAACCTTCGACCGCTCCTGCTTCGATCATCCATGGCTGTTCCGCAACCACTTTCAGCTGCCGGCACTGCACGCAGGGCAGCATGTCTTCCTGAAGATAGAAGGGCTGAGCTATTCTGCCAACATATCCGTAAACGGGAGGGTTGTTGCCAAACGAGATTCCGTGCAGGGACCTTTCCGCCAATATATGCTGGATATCACCCCCTACATAAGAACTTCCAACCAATTGGATATTTTACTGTTCAGAGCCCAGCAGGGCGATCCGAACATCGGCTTCGTGGACTGGAACCCAAGACCGGCCGACGAGAGTATGGGCATTTTCAGGAAGGTCAGCCTCGAAGTGGTGGACGACGTGCTGATGCAAAACACCGCAGTGTTCTCCAAGGTAAATACCGAAACACTGAAAGAAGCCTGGCTCACCGTGGAGACGGAACTCACCAATCTTACCGCACATGCCGTGAAAGGAACTTTGGTGGGACATATCGGAAAAGAGATTCCTATCTACCTCCCTGTAACCCTGAAGGCCGGTGAGCATCGCAAAATAAAAATCACATCGGATGAGATACGCCGTCTGCACATTATCAATCCGCGCCTCTGGTGGTGCAATAACATGGGAGAGCCCCAGATGTACGACCTGGCACTGCGGTTCGAAATAGGTACCAAACTCTGCGACAACAACAACGTCTCTTTTGGCATACGCGAGATAAAGGATTATCTCACGCCCGAAGGTTACCGAGGGTATACTCTGAACGGGCGGAAGGTGCTCCTCAGAGGAGCCGGCTGGACGGATGACATCTTTATCCGTGACACGCCGGAGCGCTATTTACGCCAGATTGAAATGGTAAAGGACATGAACCTGAACACGATCAGACTGGAGAATATATGGGGTAACTCCGACGACTTGTTCGACCTCTGCGACCGCAACGGTATACTCATGCTCGCCGGGTGGAGCTGTCAGTGGGAATGGGCCCAATATGTGGGAGGTTCCAAGGAAGACAAATACGGCTGTATCAACACCTGTGAGGGAATGGACTTGCTCGTGGCACAACTGCACGACCAGGTACTCCATCTACGCAACCATCCCAGCATCATCTGCTGGCTGATAGGCAGTGACAAACTGCCAAGGCCGGATTTGGAACAGCGCTACCGTGGCATGCTGTCGCTTATCGACGACCGACCCATACTGTGCAGCGCCCAGCACATCGTGAGCGACATATCAGGTTCATCAGGCGTCAAGATGTTTGGACCTTACGAGTATGTCGGTCCGAGTTACTGGTATGAAGACACGATTCGTGGCGGCGCATACGGCTTCAACACAGAGACGGGCATTGGCGCTCAGCTACCTGTGAGGGAGTCTATCAAGCGGATGATACCGGCTAATAAACTGTGGCCTGTAAGCGGAAACGAATATTACAACTATCACTGCACTTCTTCCAAGGCGGCAATGAACAGTCTCGACATGCTGACGGATGTCATCAACCGTCGCTTTGGAGGTGCCGACAATCTGGACGACTACCTGAAGAAGGCCGACTTGCTAAATTATGACGGTACCCGCGCCATGTTTGAGGCGTTCCGCGCTAATATTCCTAACACTACGGGTATCGTGCAATGGATGCTCAACTCCGCATGGCCGTCGCTCTATTGGCAGCTCTACGATTTCTATGGCGTACCCACGGCGGCCTATTATGCCGTCAAAGCAGCCAACCAGCCCCGTCAGCTTATCTATAACTATAAAGACCGCTCGGTATACGCCGTGAACGAGACCGGTGCCCCCTCTGAAGTTCATGCCTCGCTGAGGCTCTTCGACTTGCAGGCCCAAGAGCTGCAGCAGGCCGACAGCGTGCTGACGGTTCAACCCTATACCAGCACCCGCATATTCTCGCTGAAAGATTTCCACGACATGGCCTTCCTCTTCCTGAACCTGCAGAGCGAAAGCGGAAAGACAGTGACAAGAAATGAATACTGTCTGACGGAGAAGGATGATGTGTACGACTGGAAAAAGTCTACATGGTATTACACGCCTATGAGCGAAACGGCACAGATGCAGCCGCTGTCATCATTGCCGCACGCGAAAGTCGAGCTCTCCACCCGGTATGTCGGCCAGACGGTAGAGGTAACGGTGAAAAATATATCGCCGGCACTGGCCTTCTTCAATACGCTGGTGCTGTGCCGGGCTGACGGCAGAGCCGTAGCCTATTCACATTGGACCGATAACTATTTTACCCTCCTGCCCGGAGAATCGCGTCGTATGACCTGTACAGTGTACGGCCCTGCCGAAAAGCTCACGCTCTCCCTTCGCGGATGGAATACGAAAGAAAAGATGGTCTCTCTATCACAAACCATTTCGAAGTAACTCCATGCGAGTTCATCGGCAGCTACGGGGAGAGTCCCGTGCAATCCCCCAACAACACCTATGGTCCGACTGATATTTTTAACTGATTTCACAGAGGCTTTCCCGCAATATCTCTTACAAGGAATATTGCGCTACGCAAAAGAACTAGCCCACGAGCCTTGGGTCGTCTGCCGTATGCCCCTATCCTTCAAAGAAAAGTGCGGATTGGCTGGCGTGGTGGAATGGGCACAGAAATGGGGCGCCAATGCCATCATCGGGTGCTTCAACAATGACGAAGATGTGACTTTATTCTCCCAGAAAGGTATCGTAGCCGTGGCTCAAGACTCTCGCAGCCGGTTCTCGTCAATTCCCAATTTGACGAGCGACTATATCAGAACCGGAAACATGGCAGCGGACTTCTTTCTGGAAAAAGGATTTCAGAATTTCGCTTTTTGCGGTTATCATGCCACCGTATGGTCGGATGAGCGTTGTGATGGATTCCGGCAGAGAATAGAGGCTGCCGGATATTCAGACCGTTTCTGGGCTTATACCCGGATGCAACTCGATACGCCATGGTTTTATGATTCGGAACCGTTGTCGGTATGGCTGAAATCGCTGCCTCGACATACTGCGCTCTTCTGCTGCGATGACTGTCTGGGGAATGTGGTTACGGAAGTATGTAACTGCAGTGACATCCGTATTCCGGAAGATATTGCCGTTCTAGGCGTAGACAATGACATCACCATCTGCAATCTTTCGCAGCCTACACTTTCCAGCATCAGCCTAGATACTGAGAGGGGTGGGTACGAAGTCGCCGCTCTCATCACGGAGATAATGTCTCACCGCAAGGTGCAGCATCAGGATGTCGTGATACAACCGAGTACGATCGTGAGCCGCACTTCCACAAATTTATTTGCTACGGATGATCCTTATATTCTGAAGGCTCTTGACTATATACATGCTCATCTGGATAATCCTCTGTCTGTGGACGACGTGCTTAAAAAGTTGCCTTTGTCCCGACGATTATTAGAGTTACGCTTTCGTGCCGCGACCGGGGACAGTATCTATAGCTATATATCCCGTTGCCGCATGGAGCTCTTTGCCAGTTTATTGCAAGACAGCGAGAGCCCTATCAGCGAAATTGCCATCCATCTGGGTGTAAATAATTACGGAAATCTTACCCGGCAGTTCAAAGCCATCAAGGGATGCACACCTACGGAATACAGAATGAAGAAGAAAATGCCGAACATACTAGATAGCTCAAAAGGCAAGTTCCCACGATAACCACGAAAGACATAGGCCGGAAATGGAAGAGCATACGCCATCAGCGGTGGACCTTTTTTACCTTCTTGCCGTTCTTGACATACTCGACCTTCTCGTCGGTCAACCTACCGGGAAGGACTTTTTCTGGAGGACATCCGGGAGCTTGCGATTCTTTTTGTAAACCTCAAGGTCTGTTGGGGGAATTTAGTGTGCACTAAATTAATTAAGCCAACGGGTTATAGAAATGCAGAAAGGCACGATAGATGGAACACGGGTGCCTTTTATGTGTTGTCTTTAACTTGTTGCCTTTTATATTCTTAGATATTCTTTAGATATTCTCTATTCAGCCGCAGGCTGAGCGTTCATAAAAAAAACAAAAGGCAGGCTTTAAAGGCATAGTGAACGCGCCTCTTCGAGGCATTGAAGAATATTGGAAGAATATAGAAATGCAAAACGAATATCTTGACATGGTAGATACTCCCTTCCTCGTGAGCAATCTGAGAAAGCGAGATTGTCAAATTAAATTACCAAAAAACGCTCTCTGAAAATTTTCAATCTAGCGTGGAATTTGGAAAAAATACAGGCGTAAATCCTATTTTTTACCTTCGATTTTGTGAAAGGTAACCTTTGGTAAGGTCAAAGGATGCCTTTGAGCATGCCAAAGGCCACCTCTTGGAAGGCTGGAGGTTACCTTTTAGAGGCCAAAATGGTAAGAAATAGGACAATCCTAGGGCGGTTTAGACCAACAAAGAAATGTTCAAGAGTTTGTAGACGGCGGTTTCCTTTGATTTTCAGTGACTTATGAAAAGACCCTATTTTGACCGTATTTCGGACCGAAGGAAATATTTTTTGAAAAACAAGCCAAAATTTTGAGGTGTTTGTAAAGATTTTTTCCCCTCTCACTACTTCCTTCAAAGGAGGGGTTGTGCCTTGCCGATGCTGGCCAAGGAATCAGCCCCTGCCGACAATGAAACCGCCAACA
>OBMA010002141.1_pt1 | contig 11661 bp, 10 predicted proteins | sample 1539141 | NCBI WGS metagenome assembly OBMA01 (sample SAMEA3991484, study PRJEB22521) | metagenome | biome: anthropogenic terrestrial biome; feature: sewage plant; material: raw primary sludge | place: Sweden | collected 2012-09-26 | reverse complement strand
CTATTCAGGACCTCGACAGAGGTATTATTGTGGGCGAACGCACTTTTGGTAAGGGCCTTGTGCAGAATATCCGCCCGGTAGGCTATGGCGGGCATCTTAAAATTACAACTGCCAAATATTATATTCCGAGCGGAAGATGTATACAGGCCATTGACTACAGTCACCGGAATGAGGATGGAAGTGTGGGACGTGTACCTGATAGTCTGACAACCGAATTCACTACACGTAATGGACGTAAAGTGCGCGATGGTGGCGGTATAGTGCCCGATATTAAAACTACCGACGACCGCAAGCTTAATATCGCCTATTATATTTTTGCTCAGCAACTTTATTTCGAATTTGCCAATCAGTATGTGGCTTCGCATGCCACTATCAGTAAACCTGCTGAATTTGCGCTTACCGATGAGGATTTTCAAGCGTTTGTCGATTTCCTTGTCGAAAAGAAATTTACATATACTTCCGAAACCGAAAAGTATTACAAACAATTGCTTGAGATGGCTGAAATAGAAGGACTTGATAAAACGGCAAAAGAAGAATTTGAAGCCCTCAAAGCAAAACTGACGCCCGATGTGCTTAAAAATCTTCAGGACAATAAGAAAGATATCATCGAACTTTTAAGCCACGAAATCATTCAACGCTATTATTTCCAGAAAGGCGAAATACAATATTCACTCAGGGACGATATGGATCTGAAAACAACGCTTGAAAAACTAAACAATAAGGATGAATTTGCGTCATTGCTTATGAATAAATAGAATAAACATACGTTTAGTTTGATTTTATAAGGTTTCGGATTGAAAAAATTAATTTTTTCAATCCGAAACCTTTTTTATATAAGTTTTTTTTATATTTTTGCGACAATTTTTTTGACAAATTACTTCGGTAAAGCACCCGATTTAATGCATTCACATATATAATTCTATAATAATATGAAAAACAATTTGGTAGGAGGAAAAATCAATTCCTTAATGACTACGATGAACGTGACCATTCAGGATTTATCTGAACGATCGGGGCTTACTGTTTCGCAGATTGAATTGCTCCTTTCAGGTGATAAAGTGCCTTCGTTAGCAGTACTTATTAAAATTGCCCGTGGGCTTGGAGTACGTGTAGGTACTTTTTTGGACGATTCGGAGCAACTCGGACCTGTTGTTCATCGCCAGAGCGAACTGAAAGATGCTGCTACTTTTTCGAGCCAGCTTTCTACTGCCAATTCTCATCTCGACTTCTTTTCGCTGGCCGGAAACAAAGCCGGCAGGCATATGGAACCTTTTGTGATTGATATTAAACCTTCGCCAACACATGAACCTATCCTTTCGACGCACGAAGGCGAAGAGTTCATCTTTGTCCTCAAAGGTAAAGTGAAAATCATCTACGGAAAAGAGCAACATATTCTTAATGTTGGCGACAGCATTTATTACGATTCAATTGTGGATCATCTTGTAAGTGCCGTCGACGATGAACCTGCTCAGATTGTAGCAGTTGTGTATACACCTGTTTGATCCTGGTTTCCTGATAGAAAAATCACAAAATTAATTCTTTATGCAATTATTTGACAGAACATTAGGCGACTGGCTCGAATACTGGGCCGCTGAAACGCCCGACAATGAATATATAGTATACTCCGACCGTGATTTACGTTTTACATGGTCGGCCTTCAATCAGCGTGTCGACAATATGGCGAAAGGACTGTTGGCTATCGGTGTAACCAAAGGAGCTCATGTTGGTATCTGGGCACAGAATGTTCCCGACTGGTTGACTTTTTTGTATGCTTCGGCCAAAATTGGTGCTGTGGCTGTGACTGTAAACACAAGCTACAAAGCGCACGAACTTGCCTTTATTCTCGAAAATTCGGATATGCATACGCTTTGTATCACTGATGGCGTCTCGGGAAACGATTATGTGGAAATAGTAAACAACCTGATTCCCGAACTTAAAACTACACAGCGTGGAAAGTTGAATTCAGAACGATTTCCGGAACTTAAAAACCTTATTTATATTGGGCAGGAAAAGCACCGTGGTATGTACAATACTGCCGAAATGCTTTTGCTGGGCAGTAATTTGCCTGACGACGAACTGTTGAGAATAAAAAAAGCAGTCAGCTGCCACGATGTGGTGAATATGCAATATACTTCGGGCACCACCGGTTTCCCAAAAGGAGTTATGCTCTCGCATCATAACATTGCCAACAATGGTTATCTTACGGGTGAGCACATGAAGTTTACTCAAAAGGATAAGCTATGTGTATGTGTACCATTATTTCATTGTTTTGGTGTGGTTTTAGCTACAATGAATTGCCTTACACATGGAAGTGTTCAGGTTATGGTCGAAAAATTCGATCCGCTTATTACCCTGGCATCGATACACAAGGAACGATGCACGGCTTTGTATGGCGTGCCCACTATGTTCATTGCCGAGTTGAATCATCCAATGTTTAATATTTTCGATATGAGTTCGCTTCGTACCGGTATTATGGCCGGAGCTTTGTGTCCTGTAGAATTGATGAGGAAAGTGAACGAAAAAATGTTTATGGACATTACAAGTGTTTACGGACTTACTGAAACCTCACCAGGTATGACGCAAACGCGTGTCGATGATTCATTCGAGATACGTTGTACCACTGTAGGTCGGGCATTTGAGTTTACTGAAGTGGCCATCATCGACCCCGCTACTGGCGAAATTTGTGAAGACGGCGTACAGGGTGAAGTATGCTGCCGGGGCTATAATGTAATGAAAGGATATTACAAAAATGCCGAAGCAACAGCTCAGGTAATCGACAAAAATGGATTTCTTCATTCGGGCGATCTGGGTGTGAAAGATGAAAATGGTAATTATAGCATCACAGGGCGAATCAAGGATATGATTATTCGTGGAGGTGAAAACATATCTCCCCGCGAGATTGAAGAATTTCTTTATCATATGCCGGGCGTAAAGGATGCTCAGGTTGTTGCAGTGGCTTCGCCACGCTACGGCGAGGATGTGGGCGTTTTTATTATTCCTCACGACGAAGCAGAAATTACGGCCGAGGATGTTCGCGACTTTTGCAAAGATAAAATTGCAAGATATAAAATTCCACGTTATATCTTTTTTCTGACCGAATATCCTTTGACAGGAAGTGGGAAAATTCAAAAATTTAAACTCAGAGAAATGGCCCTGGAGTTTTGTGAAAAACAAGGTATTGACATTGTGTAAAACGCTGTCGACTGCATAAAATTAATCCTGTTGTATTAACAATATGAAAAAATACAACATCATATCAAATTTTTTGCTACTTTTGTTATGCAAATAATCATTATGAAATCGTTAAAGTTTATTCTGAAATATATAACTCATTGCTTGACAGCTGTAAATACAAAAGGACATGGCATTCATTCTCCTTACGTGTTTCAGCTTGTAAATTCAGTTTTTTATAACAAAAATCAGTATTATGTATTTGATGAGATTGAAAAACTAAGAAACGATTTGCTGAACGACAAAAGAACAGTTTTTATAAATGATTTTGGAACCGGAGCCGATCGCCACAGCAAGGTATCTGCCATTGCCCGCAAATCGGTTCAACGAAAAAAACATGCTCAGTTGTTGTTTCGGCTTGTTTGCCATGCTCAATCCAGACATATACTTGAACTTGGAACTTCGCTTGGTGTTACTACGGCTTATCTGGCTTCTGCTTCGAAATGTAAATGTGTTACGCTCGAAGGAAGCCCGGAAATAGCAAAAATTGCGGTTGAAAACTTCAGACATTTGGGCCTGACCAATATAAACTTAATGGAGGGAGATATAAACAAAACACTACCTACTGCATTGAAGGAACTCGATAAAGTTGATTTTGTTTTTGTGGATGCCAACCATTCGTCGGCTGCTGTTTTGGATTATTTTGATCAATGTGTCGGATGTCTGGCTCAAAATGCAATAATTGTTTTTGATGATATATACTGGTCCGGCGATATGGAAATGGCCTGGAATACAATTAAGAGCCATCCGAAAGTAAAGTCGACAATCGATATTCATCAAATGGGAATTGTATTTTTTAATACTGATTTGAGCAAAAAACACTATAAAATTTGTTATTAGCAGCGTATAAACAAATAATTTTGTTTATATGAATTTGATGTAATTATGTTATTCAGAATGCATTATGATACAAAAAACGCAGATTGTGAAAATCAGAAGTAAAACGGAATAAGAAAATGAAAATATATACTAAAACAGGCGATGCCGGCCTTACAGGTTTAATTGGAGGGACACGGGTTCCGAAAAACGATGTGCGCATCGAGGCCTATGGAACTGTAGATGAGCTCAACTCTTTTATAGGTTTGCTGGCTTCGTACGAATTACTTGGCGAAGAAGCTGTTTTTCTCGAAAAAATACAGCATCGTCTTTTTGCTGTGGGTTCGCATTTGGCAACCGATACTGAAAAAACAAATTTAAATCAGGCTTCGATAATTTCGGATGATGATATCCTGGCGATAGAGCTCGAAATAGATAAATTAACTCAAAATTTACCTCCTTTAACAGCATTTATACTGCCGGGAGGCTCTACCGAAGGTGGAATTTGCCACGTTTGTCGCACGGTTTCACGGCGTGCTGAACGTAGAATTATGGATGTAAATGAAGTTTATATTATTGAAAAGCAAATAATTATGTACATGAACCGATTGTCTGATTATTTCTTTGTATTATCACGTTTTATTACATTAAAAAAAGGCTGTAAAGAAATATTGTGGAAAAAATAGTATTAATAAAAAAAATACTTACTTTTGTACAAAATTTGACCTATTTACTAATTAAATTTATATTAAAAAATTTACCAGAATTATGTATTGGACATTAGAATTAGCTTCGAAAATTGAAGACGCACCCTGGCCTGCAACAAAGGATGAATTAATAGATTATGCCATACGTTCAGGAGCTCCTTTAGAAGTAATTGAAAACCTGCAGGAAATAGAAGACGAAGGAGAGATCTATGAAACAATCGAAGATATTTGGCCGGATTATCCAAGCAAAGAAGATTTCTTCTTCAACGAAGAGGAGTATTAAAATAATATTGTTTTTGCCTGCCTGAATCAAAATCAAGTGTTTAAGTAATGTGTTGATACTTTATTTTGCATAAAAAATGTTATGCGAAACAATTTTTTCTGAGTTTTGCAGTTTCATTATAAAAACTAATGAGTATCAAATAAAACGCGTACCAGACGCTTTGTGAATGAAATTGTTTCAGAAAATTCTATGAAAAAATATTATATCTATATTTTATTTTTATTCGTTTTTACTGAATCGGTTTATTCGCAATTCGATGCACAGTTAAGTCAGTACATGTTGCATCATTCATCATTCAATCCGGCAGCGGTTGGCGAGAGTGAAAGAATTGATGTAATTCTGCAACCGCGCATTAATTTGATAAATTTTGATGGGAGTGGAACCACCACTGTTTTCAGTATTCATTCCCCTTTGAAGTTGGGAGATTCGAAACATGGTGTGGGAGTAAGTTTTCTGAATGATGAAATAGGTTGGCTTTCGAATAAGACCTTTCATCTGCAATATGCATTTAAAAAGAACATTGGGAAAGCCAAACTAAGTATAGGCGCCGATCTGGGTTTTGTAAATATAGGATTTAGTGGCGATAGTGTGGCTCAGCAAAAAATAACTTTAGGAGAGTATCATAACCAAATTGTAAGCGATCCCGCCATTCCTCTGACACAGGTGAGTGGAACAAGTCTCGACATGAGTGTCGGGGCATGGTTTTCGTTGAAAGAGTGGTATTCGGGTTTTTCGTTAGTTCATCTGAATCGTCCAACAGTAACATGGACACCTACAGCCGAATTTAATGTGTTTAGCACTATGTTTTTTACAGGAGGATTCAACTATAAATTGCTGAATCCAAAATATGTGTTGAAACCAAGTGTATTGTTAAAATCTGATTTTAGTAGCTGGCAGCTCGATTTATCGTCCCGTGTGGAGTACGATAATAAATTCTGGGGCGGATTGACGTATCGGGTTAAAGATGCTGTGGTGCTTATGGCCGGATTGAATGTTGCCGGTGGTTTGAGCGTAGGATATGCGTTCGATGTATCGACATCAAAATTGATAACTACCAATTATGGCTCGCACGAACTTGTAGTTATTTACAGTTTCGAGTATGCTTTGGCTAAGGGCTCGAAAAAATATAAAAGTGTACGATTTTTGTAAGTATTTGTTAACTAGTAATATAAAAAAATAATATTTATCTCAATATAATTATTATCACAATGACAAAAAAGAATCTGATTATTATTGCGCTTGTCTTATTGATAATCATAGCTGCCAGACCTGTAGGGGAGTTGAATGGCATTACTAAAAAAACAAAGCGGTTTCAGGAAGAAAATCCGTATGGAATGGTGTTTGTTAAGCGTGGATCCTTTATTATGGGTGCCAACGACCAATCTGCCATCGGTTCGCTCAGCGACAAATCAATCAACGTAACTGTTGATGCTTTTTGGATGGATGCAACTGAAATCACAAATAACGAATACAAACAATTTGTTCATTGGGTGCGAGACTCCATAGCCATGCGAATGCTTATAAATTCAAATGCTTTGGGTTATCAAAAACTGACTACTTATAACAATCGCGAAAATCCTCTGGATAATCTTAGCCCCGAGGAACTGGCAAAAGTTCCTTTGAACTGGAAAGCTAAAATACCATGGAGCTCGAAAGATGATACCGTGAAGGCAGTTTTAGGTCGCTTCTATTTCTTCAGCGAAAATGCAATCGGTCGCTCGAATCAAATGAATCCAGCTATACTGACTTACAAGTATGAGTGGATCAATTATGATCAGGCAGCTTTGCCCGGCAACAAATACAATGTGGCCACCGGTGCCTATCCTAAAAATGCGAAAGTAAGAGTTGATACTTCTTATGTCGACGAAAACGGAGTTATTGTTAACAGAACAATCGAACGTAAACTTGTCAATCGGAAAGATTTGATCTCTACGCGCATTGTGAACGTATATCCCGACACTGTGATGTGGCTGCGCGATTTCCAGTATGCTTACAACGACCCAAAAATGAAAATGTACTTTTCGCATCCGGGATTTGCCCAATATCCTGTGGTAGGTGTTACCTGGGAGCAGGCACAAGCATTTTGTAACTGGCGTACTCAACTCTATAATACAACGCACAAAGTAGGTGGTCAGGACTATCGTTTGCCTACCGAAGCCGAATGGGAATATGCAGCACGTGGAGGCAAACAACTAGGTCTGTATCCATGGGGAGGAAATTACCTTCGCGACAACAATGGATGTTTCCTTGCCAACTTTAAACCTATGCGCGGAAGTTATACCGACGATACTGGTGCCACTACAATGAAAGTAGGTTCTTTTGCACCTAACGATTATGGCTTGTACGATATGGCCGGAAACGTGGCAGAATGGACATCGTCGGCTTATGTAAGTTCAACAAACACAATGGTGGCTGATATGAATCCAAACTTTCAGTACAATGCTAAAAATGACGATGCGGATGTGTTGAAACGCAAAGTGATAAAAGGAGGTTCGTGGAAAGATATAGCATATTACCTTCAGTGTGGTGTACGTACTTACGAATATCAGTACGAAAGCAGACCGTACGTTGGTTTCCGTTGCGTACGTTCGTTTAATGGTGAATAAGAAAATTTTTAAATCTAATTATTAAAAAACGACGATTATGTCCGAACAGACAAAATTCGATTTGTGGTGGAATTCGCCTAAGATGAAAAGAATTGTAGGAGCTGCTTACAGTTTGGGTGCTTCGGTTGTAATTCTTGGAGCTATGTTTAAAATTCTACATTTAAACGGAGCCAGTTATATGTTGGGCATTGGTATGTCTGTAGAAGCAATAATTTTTGCATTAGGTATTTTTGACAAACCTGTGAAAGAATTTGAGTGGAATAAAATTTTCGATTTTGAAAACGAGAGAAATCGTTCTAACAACTTAGTCTCGACGCCTCAAGCTGAATCAAAATCGTCGTTGAAAGTGAATTATACCGAAACAATAAGCGACGAGGATGTAAAAAAACTTTCGGAAGGGATCAAAAATCTTTCTACTACAGCCGAACAATTAAATGCGCTTACAGCAGTTGTTAAATCAACAGACAAGTTGACTTCAAACCTCGACAATGCTTCCGAAGTGACTTCAAAATTTATTCAAAGCCAGGAGCAACTTAATAATGCTACGTCTCAATTGAAAAGCTCCTATCAGTCTATTAACAATGGTATGGAGGTTGTCGACAAAAATACAAAGCATTATGCTTCTAAAGTAGAAGAAATTAATAAGAATCTGTCTTCTATCAATTCAGTTTACGAAATTCAACTTAAAAATATTCAGGCTCAGTCAGAAGGGTTGACAAAACAAAACGATTTGATAAAGGCGGTAAGTGCCGATTTGAATCAGATTTCGACGAATGTGGATAAGATGAAGTTGACGACACAGAATGCAGCAGAACAAACCGAACTTTATAAATCCGGAACAGAAAAGCTTGTGAAGCAAGTTGCCGATCTTAATTTGGTGTATGGTAATATGTTGAACGCTTTAAGCTAAAATGAGTGATTGTTTTCCTTTATTTACAAATTGTTAATGAATAATCACCAATGAGTGGAGCAAAAAATTGTCCGGAAACGCCAAGGCAGAAGATGATTGGTATGATGTATTTGGTGCTAACAGCCATGTTGGCGCTTAATGTATCAAGTGAAATATTGAACGGATTCACGATGGTGGATAATAGTTTGCATTCTACCATCGAATCATCAGATATGCGCAACGATGATCTTTATAAGGACTTTGAATATATTTACAAAGAAAATCCTGAAAAGGTGGGCGAATGGCTCAATAAAGCGAACCAGATAAAAAAACAATCTGATGAACTTTTTCAGTACATTGAGAATTTTAAAATTGAGATTGTAAAAATTGCAGATAAAAAGAAGGCCGATCCAAAAGCAAGAGAAATTGAAGCTCGCGATAATCTGGATGCTGCCGGACAATATGCCTTGGTAGGCGGAAATGCTAAAGTGTTGAGAAATAAGCTAAAAAGTTATTGCGATACATTGGTTTCTTATTCGGGAAACAACGAGATCAAGCAAAAAATGTATCTCAATCTTTTTTCAACCAATTCGGTAAAAAGCAAAGAATCGGGTGAAATGATACCATGGGAAAATGCCATGTTCGAGATGATGCCGGTGTCTGCTGTTGTCACTTTACTTACTAAATATCAAAGTGATATCAGAGCTTCTGAATCGGAAATAGTACAATACCTGAAAGGACAGACGGATGCCTCGGACTTCAGAGTAAATAAAATTGAGGCGCTGGTGGTGCCTAATTCAAAATTCGTTTTTCGTGGTGAAAAATACAGTGCACGTATTGTATTGTCGGCCGTCGATTCTACAAAAATACCACAGTATTTTGTAAATGGTGCTCAGCTAGGTCGCAACGGTATGTACGAGTTCGTAGCAGGAGGTAAATTAGGCCCTGCAAAGTATTCGGGCGAAATAAGAGTACCGGGAAAAGGTGGAAGTGTAATGTCTTACCGTTTCGAATCGGATTATATGGTGGGCGAACCATCGGCAACTATTTCGAACGAAGATTTGAACGTTGTTTACAGAGGAATTGATAATAAAATAAGTATTTCGGTACCCGGTGTTGCTCCCGAAAATGTAAGGATAAGTGTCGATGGAGCCAATTTTGAAAATCGCGGTAAAGGTAAATTCATAATTCACCCTACACGTGATGGTGAAATAAGAGTGGCTGTTTTCGGAAAAATAGATAAAAAGGAGATGAGCATGGGTGGAGGACTTTTCAGGGTTAAACGCCTGCCAAAACCTTCAGTATTTCTGCTCGATTCCAAAGGTGACGAAAATGAAGGAGCTATGACAATGGATCAGCTGAGAGGTGCTAATTTGATTGCCAGTTATGGACAAGACGCATTGGTCCAGGCTAAGTTCTCTATTGTTTCGTTCACTATGATTGTTGATGGATTGGCCCCACTTTCAGTTTCGGGTTCGAAACTTGATGGAAACTTCCTTAGTAGATTAACAAAAGGAAAAAATCTTATTCTTAGTAATATAAAAGCTGTTGGTCCGGATAAAAATGTCCAGTCTTTAGGAGCTATCGTTGTGAAATTAATTTAATAAACTGCCAGTAAAGTAAATTTATAATATGAAAATGAATTTTAAAGCATATTTAGTTGCTGTTTGTGTTGTGTGCTTGTTGCCTGTTAACCGCACCACAGCGCAAGAACAGGTTTTACCATTCTTCGATTTGAAAGGTAATGTTGCTATTCAAACTACTCAGTTGGATGCTCTGGCCGACACTATTGCACGTATTAATCACAGAGCTGACGACATAGTATGGTCGCGTATCGTTTACAGGGTAATTGATTTGAGAGACAAGCAGAATAATCAGCTTTATTTCCCGATTAAGCCCAACGAAAAGTATAAAAGCTTATTCAGGGTAATTCTTGATGCTTCGGTTGAAGGTGGATTGAAAGCTTATGATAAAATAGATTTTGATATTCAACCAAAGTACGACAATCCTATTCCTCAGGACAGTCTGAAAAACCGTTTTGTTACCTGCGACTGGAACACGGCTAATAATACACCAAGAATCAGTAGCCTGATAGAAAAAGATCCGTTGACGAATCAAAATAAGGTAAGTTCTTATTATTACGAAGATTATGCTTCGAAACAAATGAAGTTTATTATTCAGGAAATTATTTTCTTTAATAAACATTACTCCAGAATGTTTACCAAAATAATAGGTATAGCTCCGGTATATGTTTATAACGAAACAAATGTTACAAATCTGAATATGACTGGAATAAACAAATCGGGAGAGTCGGTTTGGAACTTCCTGCAAAGCTCGGTGACCTGTTGGTATTTGTTTGACGAATTACGTCCGTTTCTTGCTAAACAATATATGGTACCTAACGGAAATGATACTGAACGATTGACTTTCGATGAGTTTTTATCCCAAAAACTATATTCGAGTTACTTGCTTGGCGATAGTAATATGTTTAACCGAATGTTGCTTCAGGCTTACAACGAACCTGACCAGATTTTGAAAGAACAAAAACGAATCGAAACAGAATTGCTCAACGTGGAGCAGGATATTTGGGAATACTAATTCTTATTTGAGTATATTAAATGGCAGGATAAAATCAATTGATGTAATTTTGGTTTTATCCTGCTTTTTATTTTAGGTTTCTTATTTCAATATTTCATTCCCGATGTGATACATTATTGATAAAATAATTACAACGCTTCTAAAAATGAAAAATCTAATTATAGCCGATAATCAGGATATTACTAAAATGGGCTGGCGATATATTATCGATCAGCTTCCTGAACAGTTTACTGTAAATGAAGCAACTCAAAAAAAAGAGTTGATAGATTTACTTGTGAAGGATGGAAATGTGCTTGTTATACTTGATTATACTTTGTTCGATTTCGAAAGTGAAAACGAATTAGTGATCCTGCAATCGCGTTTTCCGGAAACTTTTTGGCTGTTATTTTCAGATGAGTTGAGCGATGATTTTCTTCGTTCAGTACTTTTCAATACTTATTCTTTTGGTGTAGTTATGAAAGATAGTTCAGCTGAGGAAATCAGAACCGGATTGAAGGAAATGTTGAAAGGCAACAGATATATTTGCAATCA
>OBMA010002139.1_pt1 | contig 11664 bp, 7 predicted proteins | sample 1539141 | NCBI WGS metagenome assembly OBMA01 (sample SAMEA3991484, study PRJEB22521) | metagenome | biome: anthropogenic terrestrial biome; feature: sewage plant; material: raw primary sludge | place: Sweden | collected 2012-09-26 | reverse complement strand
TACACGACGCTCTTCCGATCTTGAGGATCTTGACGAAGAAGACAGCAGATATGTTGACAGATATTTTGAAGAGAATATCTACCCTGTTCTTACGCCGATGGCAGTAGACTCATCAAGACCTTTTCCACTTATCAGAAACAAAACACTGAACATCGGAGCTCTTGTAAAGAAAAAGAAAGGCAGTACAGGACTTGAGATTGCGAAAGGCGTAGAGTTCGCGACTGTTCAGGTTCCATCGGGATTGCCTCGCATCATAGAACTTCCGTCTAAAGATGTAAGGAAGGTTATACTGCTTGAAGAGATAATTGAAAGGAATATGGATAAGCTGTTCCTTAATTATGATATTGTCTGCTCATGTTCATTCCGTATAATGAGAGATGCGGATTTCACAATTGATGAAGATGAGGCAGCAGATCTTCTTGAAGAAATAGAAAAAAAGCTGAAGAAGCGTCAATGGGGTCAGGCGATAAGACTGGAAGTCGAGGCTGGCATCGACAAGAATCTTTTGAAGATACTTGAGAAAGAATTAAATGTTAAAGATAGTGATGTGTATAGGATAGAAGGACCGCTCGATCTGACTTTCCTTATGAAGATGTATGGGATGGACGGATTTGACAAGCTGAAAGAACACTCTTATCTGTCACCGCAGCCAGTACCGGAGATCTCTGCGGATGCGGATATATACGAATGCATACGAAAGGGTGATATTCTTATGCACCATCCGTATGAGACATTTGATCCTGTTGTTAATTTTATAAGAACATCTGCAAATGATAAGGATGTTCTTGCAATAAAACAGACGCTTTATCGTGTCAGTGGAAATTCACCGATAATCTCGGCACTTGCACAGGCGGCCGGAAATGGCAAGCAGGTAACAGTTCTGGTGGAGCTTAAAGCACGATTTGATGAAGAGAAGAATATTGTATGGGCAAGGATGCTCGAAAAAGCCGGGTGTCATGTTATATATGGCCTTGTGGGACTTAAGACGCACTGCAAGATAACACTTGTTGTTAGAAGAGAAGAAGACGGGATAAGACGTTATGTTCATTTAGCAACCGGAAATTATAATGATTCTACGGCAAAACTATACACTGATCTTGGAATGTTTACGTGTTCTTCAGATATAGGTGAGGATGCAACGGCGGTATTTAATATGCTTTCAGGATATTCTGAGCCGAGATCATGGCATAAGCTCTCACTTGCACCACTGTGGCTAAAGGATAGATTCCTGTATCTTATCGATCGTGAAGCGGAGAATGCCCGTGATGGAAAAAAAGCGCATATCATTGCGAAGATGAATTCATTATGTGATCAGGATGTGATCGAAGCATTGTATGCTGCCAGCTCAGCGGGAGTCAGGATAGATCTGATAGTAAGAGGAATATGCTGCCTGAAGGTCGGAATTCCAAACGTGAGTGATAATATCACAGTGCGATCCATAATAGGTAATTTCCTGGAACATTCAAGGATTTTCTATTTTGAAAATGATAGTAATCCTGAATTCTATCTTGCGAGTGCAGATTGGATGCCGAGAAATCTTGAACGTCGTGTCGAGATCATGTTCCCGGTTGTAGAAGAAAGGCTCAGAGGACGTATCATGCATATTCTGCAGGACGAACTGAGAGATACAGTAAAAGCGCATATTCTTCAGCCTGACGGTACATATGAGAAAGTTGACAGACGAGGCAAGGAAACATTCAACTCGCAGCTTGAGTTTGGACTGGAAGCAGTAAGAGCGGCTGAACATATCGGCAGACCTGATAATAAACGTGTGTTTACACCAGAAATATCACATCCGCATATAGAGGAGAAAAATTAAATGAAGATTATACTTGCATCGAATTCGCCGCGGAGAAAGGAACTGCTTCATCAGATAGGTCTTTCGTTCAGTACACAGCCGGCACTTGGCGAGGAGAAGACAGACAAAACAGAACCACGCGAGATCGCGGAAGATCTTTCGTATAAGAAAGCGGTAGAAGTTGCCGGTCGCATGGAAGATGACGGGATGAATGAATTTATCGTAATAGGAGCGGATACAGTCGTATCATGCTGGGATGAGGTACTTGGCAAACCGGCCGACAAAGAAGAAGCTTCTAAAATGCTCCATATGCTTGAGGGTAAGAATCATCAGGTATATACCGGCGTTACGATAGCGTGGAAATATCCGGATACACAGGCTATGTTTTCCTCGTTCAGCGAGGTTACAGATGTTACACTGTATTCAATAAGCAATGATGAGATAGAAGATTATATAAAGACGGGGGAGCCTATGGACAAAGCAGGAGCATATGGCATTCAAGGATGTTTTGCTGCTTATGTACAGGGCATATGTGGTGATTATAATAATGTGGTAGGACTTCCAATAGGTCGTTTATATCAAGAGCTTAAGAGGCTTATGCTTGTCTGAAAGTCTTAAATTTGGAAAATGATATGCAGTTATAAGGGTAGAACAAAGACGGGATATAGATAGGGCAGAAACAGGATAGAGATAGAACAGAGATAGAACAGAGATAGAACAGAGACAGAACAGAGACAGAACAGAGACAGAACAGAGACAGAACAGAGACAGAAAAGGTGTAAGATAGCAGATAAGGCGAAGGGAGGAACAATTATGTATGATGATGCGGTGTTAAAATGTTTCCTTGATAATCAGTCACAGCTGTTCCCGGATGATGTTGTAAGTACGCTTGATGAAGCAGAAAAATTCCTTGAAGAGAATTTTGCGGTAGTAGTAGACAACACGCAGGATGTAATCACTTATTTTGAGGAATCAGATGCAGATACATCAGGTGAGAGCGAAGAAGAAATCCTTTCAGAATCAGAGGTGTTTGATGTCGGAGACGGAAGATATCTGATAGTGGAAGGGTAACTTGATACATATGATTATGTGATGTAAGAAGTATTATTGTTTATGATGCTGCGAATTGCTTTGTGCGACTTACATCAGGATATTCGATTCTATGAAGTGTGCCAGCCCATCGTGATCGTTGTCGCTTTCAGTGATATGATCGGCACATGCGAGAGCACTTTGGGATGAATTCTTCATGGCTATTCCGCAGCCGGAGGCTTTGATCATAGATACGTCATTGTCTCCATCACCGGCAGCATATGAATTACATAGAGGAATATTCAACAGATCACATATGATTTTCACGCCATTTCCTTTTCCGGCATCTGTACGGATTATTTCGAGATAATTCGGATTTGAAAATACACACTGTATCTTGCCGTTCATGACTTTAACAAGACCGTCGCCGAACTTTTCAAGTCTATTCCGGTCTTCAAGGTCGATAGCAAGCATTTTGAAAGGTTCACGGTCAAGACCGTTACGGAGATCATCTACAGTGATCACCGGCATATGAACATGCTTGGTGTAGCGCGTCATCTCAGGATCAATTCGTTCTGTGATAAGATGAGTGTCGGTGTAAGTGTGAACATGCATATTGTGCTCATCGGCATATTTCTGCACAGTAGCTACAGTTTCGTATGACAGTCTTTTTTCCATAAGGATCTTTTTATTGTCACAGTCATATATCTGAGAACCATTGTAGGCACTAATTATTATCCCCGGAAAATCAAGATTTTCTTTTTCACATACTTCCATGATACTTTTGATAGGACGTCCTGATGAAATAACAAATATATTGCCTGCTTTGCAGAACTTTTCAAGAATGGAGCGAGAGTATTCTGTGACTTTTTTTTCGGAAGTCAATAGAGTTCCGTCAAGATCGGTGAAGAGGATCTTTGGTGATGTTTTTGAGATAGCGCCTGAACCGGAAGTGCTCTTAGCTGCCGCACGGATCGGAGACAGGATATCTTCAGGTATAAAAAGATGACCGTAACCTTTGCCGAGCTCGAGCCCGGGCTTGTTATCTCCGTGAAAATCTGATCCCCCACTTATAAGGAGTCCATATTTATCAGCAAGTTTTTTGATCTGCCGCTCGTCAGCAGGCTTATATGTGCTGTAAAGTCCTTCTATACCGATCAGACCGGATTTGGCACAACGTTTAACAAGCTGTTCAAGATTTTCATTACTCATATGATATAGGATCGGATGAGCAAGAATGGGGACACCACCGGCTTTTAATATAAGATCTATAGCTTTCTCAGGTGTTATTTTTTCACGTGAGACGAAATATTTTGTATGATCGCCAAGGTAGCGGTCAAATGCTTCGGAATGGCACTTGACATATCCGTGCTCAATAAGATAACGTGCGTAATGCGCACGAGTTATGACTGAATCAGGGTTTTCGGACTGCAGTTTCTCGTATGTTATATCTATGCCAGCCATATCCTGGAGATTTTTGCACATCTTTATGTTTCGTTCAATTCTTGATTTAACGAATTCCTGCAGATAGTCTTGAAAGCCGGGATCATCGTATCTTATGTATAGCCCGACGATGTGGATGTCTTTTTTGTTGTATTCGGTGGAAAATTCGATGCCGGGCACGAATTCGATATCTTTACCGGCAGCATATGAAGCGGCTTCGTCAAGACCGGCAGTAGTATCATGATCAGTAAGTGCTATAGCAGCAAGGTTTATTTCCAGAGCATGATCGATAAGTTCGGTCGGGGACATGCTTCCATCAGACCTGTTTGAATGTGTATGAAGGTCTACAGCTCTCATTTGCTTTCTCCTAATTAAATATCCCCGCGGTATAAAGCCCGCGGGGAATGATAATGTATCAGTCTGTATCTTCGTCAGTGTTCGTATATACTGTACGTTTTCTCGCATTTTCATCAGATTCGAGATAATCATCATAAGTCGTGATCTTGTCAGTGATCGAACCATCAGCCATGATCTCTATGATCCTGTTAGCTGTTGTCTGAACGACCTGATGGTCACGGCATGCGAAAAGTTCTACACCGGGGAACTTGATCATTCCGTTATTGAGAGCTGTTATAGCTTCCATATCAAGGTGGTTCGTAGGTTCATCAAATATAAGGCAGTTCGCACCGCTTATCATCATCTTTGACAGAAGGCATCGTACCTTTTCACCTCCGGAAAGAACCTTTACTTTTTTGACACCATCTTCACCGGCGAAAAGCATTCTTCCGAGGAAACCGCGGACATATGTAACATCCTTGATCTCGGAATAACCAGTGAGCCATTCAGTGATCGTGTAGTCATTGTCGAATTCCTTTGTATAATCTTTAGGGAAATAAGCCTGGGATGTTGTGACACCCCATTTATATGAACCTTCATCAGGTTCCAGTTCGCCGATAAGTATCTCAAAAAGTGTCGTCTTTGCGAGCTCACAGCTTCCGACGAATGCGATTTTGTCATCGTGACCGACTATGAACGAGACGTTGTCAAGGACCTTGACGCCGTTGATCGTTTTGCTTATTCCGCTTACAGTAAGGACTTCGTTGCCGATTTCACGTTCTGGACGAAAATCGATGTAAGGATACTTACGGCTTGAAGGACGGATATCGTCAAGCTCGATTTTTTCAAGGGCACGTTTTCTTGATGTTGCCTGTTTTGATTTTGAAGCATTTGCTGAGAAACGTGATATGAAATCCTGAAGCTCCTTGATCTGTTCTTCTTTCTTTTTGTTTTCTTCTTTACGCTGTTTAACGATAAGCTGGCTTGATTCATACCAGAAATCATAGTTTCCGGCATAAAGCTGAATCTTACCATAGTCGATATCAGCTGTATGTGTGCAGACTTTGTTGAGGAAATAACGGTCATGTGATACTGCGATGACTGTATTTTCAAAATTTATAAGGAATTCTTCAAGCCATGCGATCGCATCAAGATCGAGATGGTTCGTAGGCTCATCGAGGAGCAGTATATCGGGATTGCCAAAGAGTGCTTTTGCGAGCAGGACTTTGACTTTCATGCTGCCATCGAGATCGCCCATTATCTTGTCGTGGTATTCGGTATCAACGCCAAGTCCGTTTAAAAGAGTAGCGGCATCGGTTTCTGCGTTCCAGCCATCCATTTCGCCGAATTCGCCTTCGAGCTCGGATGCCTTGATTCCATCTTCATCGGAGAAATCTTCCTTTGCGTAGATGGCTTCTTTTTCTTTCATGATCTGATAGAGTCTTTCATTTCCCATGATAACAGTATCAAGAACAGTATATTTATCATACTTAAAGTGATCCTGTTCGAGGAATGAGAGGCGGTCGCCGGGAGTCATTACGATATCACCATTTGTTGTCTCAAGCTGTCCGGAAAGTATTTTAAGAAATGTTGATTTTCCGGTGCCGTTAGCACCGATAAGACCATAGCAGTTGCCTTCGGTGAATTTGATATTTACGTCTTCAAAGAGAGCTTTTTTGCCGACTCTGTATGTTACATTACATGCCTGGATCATCTGTTTCCTCCGATAAGGTGTTTCTTATTATTAATGCATACATTTATCTATTGTACAGATATTGGGGAAATTTGCAAGCATTCATGTGTTCATGAGGAATCTTTTGGAATCCTCGATCGAGGGAAGGCGATGGTTGAAAAATACGGCATTAAACGGTATACTCTGAACCATGAGGAAGAGATAGGAACTGCGAGGTATGTAGAGCCTCAGAAAGCGAAAAAAATAGAAATGTTTCTATACATAATAGTGATAATTGCCATTATTGCAGCATTGCTTTTTATATTGTATCTGACAGCGATTATGCCCCGTACATATCACGGAGCTGACCACAGACCGTTTATTGGAACTCTTTATGCACATAGAGGGCTCTATGATAACAAAAGCCAGGCACCGGAGAATTCGATGGCGGCATTCAGAAGAGCGGTGGAATCAGGATATGGGATAGAACTTGACGTACAGCTGTCAAACGATGGAGTACCTGTGATTTTTCATGATTTCACGTTAAAGAGAATCTGCGGAATACCCGGGAAAGTCTGCGATTATTCATTTGATGAACTGTCAAAGATGCATTTGCTCGGTTCAGATGAAGTCATTCCATCGTTCAGGTCGTTTCTTTCAATGGTAAATGGAAGGGTGCCGCTCTTAGTCGAGTTCAAATCGGAATCATGGCATCCGGAGATATGTTCAAGAGCAGACAGGCTCTTGAGGGATTACAACGGTACTTACTGTATCGAATCATTTAATCCGTTCGTACTTTTCTGGTTCAGGATCAAACGCACGGGAGTGCTTCGAGGTCAGCTGTCGGATAATTTCGCGGATGCAAAGCTTCATGGGGTACGTTATTTTATGATGCAGTATCTTATGTTTGATTTTCTGACAAGACCGGATTTCATATCATATAATAAAAATCATTATAAGAATCCGTCGAGGATGTTATGCAGACATCTGTTTCGAGGTCTTTCAGCGGGATGGACTATAAAGAATCAGGATGAACTTGAGAAGATGAAGGATGAATTTGATATGCTGATATTCGAGGATTTTCTTCCGAATAAGACGCGGAACGATACATCGGGAACGGTGGGCGCGTAAAAAACGACATGTAGGACAAGTTAAACAGCTGGAAATTAGTCAAATTGTGTAATGCATTAATCTGCACGATGCGTTACAATATATAGAACTACAACGCGTTAATGCAACAAAGCGCAAAGGTCAAGGCATCAAAACGAATATTTTTTAGCATGGTAAAGTCACTGACAATCATATCATCTGAAAACAGGAGGGATCTACACCAATGTATTCAATCGAAGAAGTACGTAAGACTGACCCGGAGATCGCAGCGGCAATCGAGGCGGAAATGCAGCGTCAGAACAGTCATTTGGAGCTCATTGCATCAGAAAATTGGACCAGTAAGGCTGTTATGGCAGCTATGGGAAGCCCGCTGACAAATAAATATGCAGAAGGATATCCGGGTAAACGTTACTATGGTGGATGCGAATGTGTTGATGTCGTAGAGAATCTTGCCAGAGAGAGAGCAAAAGAGCTTTTTGGATGCACATACGCAAATGTTCAGCCACATTCAGGTGCACAGGCTAATATGGCAGTATTCTTTGCTGTTCTTGAGCCTGGAGATACATTTATGGGAATGAGTCTCGATCAGGGCGGACATCTTTCACATGGTTCACCGGTCAATATCTCAGGGAAGTATTTCAACTGCGTGTCATATGGTGTTGACAGCAATGGTTTTATAGATTATGAAGAAGTCCGCAGAATCGCCAAAGAATGCAGACCGAAGATGATAATCGCAGGAGCATCCGCATATGCCCGTACGATTGATTTTAAGAAATTCAGGGAGATAGCAGACGAAGTCGGAGCACTGCTTATGGTAGATATGGCACATATCGCCGGTCTCGTTGCAGCAGGACTTCATCCGAGTCCAATCCCTTATGCCGATATCGTTACAACTACTACGCATAAGACACTTCGCGGACCCAGAGGCGGCATGATATTATCAAGTCAGGAGACTGCGGATAAATACAAGATCAATAAAGCAGTATTTCCGGGAATTCAGGGTGGACCGCTTGAACATGTCATCGCTGGTAAGGCAGTATGCCTGAAAGAAGCACTCGATCCTTCATTCAAAGTGTATGCGCAAGGAATCGTAGACAATGCGCAGGCGCTCTGCAAGGGATTACAGTCGCGTGATATAAAGATAGTATCAGGCGGAACGGACAATCATCTGATGCTAATGGATCTTACGACATATGATCAGACAGGTAAGGCGATAGAGGCAATGCTTGATAATGCTCATATCACGGCAAATAAGAATACTATCCCTAATGATCCGCAGTCACCATTTGTAACAAGCGGAATAAGACTTGGAACTCCTGCTGTTACAACACGTGGACTTAAGACAGATGATATGGATAGACTTGCAGAAGCGATATCGATCGTTGTAAAGAATGGTGAAGATGGAGTTGAAAAGGCGAGAGAAATCATCGCAGAGCTTACAGCAAAATATCCGTTAGATATGTGATGATATGATATCTTGTTGACATGATGTGTAATAGGGGAAACGTTATGGCAAAAGAAAAATCAAATTCCGCAGATGATGAGATACGCGAAGCTTCAGACAGTGCGGGTAAAAGAAATGGTAGCGGTAAGGTAAGACACAGATACAGCTTAGGTCAGCAGATACGAAATGCACTTTTGCCAATGATGCTTGTGACTATGGGCACTATAATGGTCGTTCTGTGCGTTGTGATAAGAAGAGAGGGAATAAAGCAGGCAGAACAACAGGCAGAACTTAAGGGTACAAATGTTTATAATGATATAGCTGCGCCCGTACTTGAGATCGAGTGCGAAGAGAATTCTATAGCGGCAATGTATGAGCATGAATTTTTACAGAAAAATGCTGATGTCGGAGAATTTTTGCGGACAAATGAAGCAAAGCCGGAGATATCTTCAAACGGATTCTACTATGTTACGAGTGACGGAACATGCTACACAGTAGATGATAAAGTTGTTACGGGTACTGAGAAACCGGAATATCTTGATGAACAGTGGTACACATCAGGTGCCACACATACGACAGCTGCAGTGAGTATGTGTACTTTCAACAGCAAATCGGGAGAGTATTGCCTGAATGTTTCGCGACAGATGCGAGCCTCAAATGGAAATGTGGTTGGGGTCATAGCGATAGATATATCACTTGAGGAGCTCAAGAAAAGTTTTAATGAGCTCGAGGGAGATCCGTCGTGTGAGATGATGCTCCTTGATACGGCAAATAAGATCGTTGTCTCAGCTTCTGATACTAAAATAGACGGATATATGAGCAAGACCGGCAAAATCGCTATGGTGGATGATATGTTCCGCGATATAGCAAACGGACATATACAGAAATCATATTTTGACGGGATGAAGAGAAAATATGTGAATGTAACGCAGATCAATGATACTCCACTTTATTCTGTAGCGTATTTTGACGAAACGGATGTAATGAAAAACATGAATGTGATCATGCTTATATCATTCATACTTATCGTCGCAGGAGTGATTATTATGAGCTCGGCTATCGTGGCAGTGACCAGACGGAAGACAAAAGCTCTTATAGTTGCAAAAGAAGCCGTTAAACGGATGTGTAATGGCGATTTTACTATAAGCATAGATGATAGTGATCATAGATATGATGATGAGATATCGGAGATAACAGGCAGTCTTAATTCATTTATCGCAATAATGCAGGACATGCTCAAGCAGCTTAGAGATATTGCAGATCAGACAGACGCGCAGGCAAGCGATTTCAGCGATATGTCAAAGGGCATTGATGACAATGCTATGAAGCAGTCGACTGATATTCAGGAGCTGAATCAGTCACTTATTCAGATGGCTGGAGCAACCCAGCATCTGGCGCTTGACGCTTCCGAACTTGCACAGATTGCGAATGAGACGCAGGAACAGAGCGGTCAGGCCGGCAGAGACATGAATGAAGCCATGCAGGCTATGCAAAAAGCGAAGGATGCACAAAAGACGATATTTTATATCGCTGATCGAGCGCAGGAAGCAAAAGAGAAGATTGGCAAGCTGCCCGGAACAGAAGATATTGTTGCAAGTATTGATAAAAGCATTGAGAATATTCTTGTATTACAGAAATCATTTGAAGTTATGGAAGCATCATTTGCCAATTCATCAGATGCGCTGAGGATAGTTGGAAAGCAGAACGAGAAGCTGTATTCTGTAGCTTCGAGCATTGCAGCGATCAGTGAAGAACAGGCAGCAAGCAGCGAAGAGATCTCGGCTGCCGCAGAGAGCACAGCTTCAGTCGTATCAGGTACGGAAGATGAGACAGCGATACTGAATGATGGTGCGCAGATGCTTCGTCATAATGCAAGTGAGATGAAATCAAAGATGAAGCAGTTTACACTGCCGGGCGATAAAACGGATTATGATGAGTATGATAGGAGATAGGGATAATGGAGATGAAGGATAAGCGGAACTGTCCGCATTTTGGTATCTGCGGAGGTTGCAGCTATCTTGATAAGGATTATGAAGATGTTCTGAAAATAAAAGAAGAACGGGTAAAAAGTCTGATCGATGCGGCACTTGAGAATGATGATAAGACAAATATAGTGCCTGGTTATGAATGGGAGGGCATAAAGCCAAGCCCTGCCATCTATGGATACAGAAATAAAATGGAATTTTCTTTTGGTGATGAGGTAAAGGGAGGACCACTAACACTCGGACTCCATAAGAAGAAAAGCTTTCATGATATCATTGATGCGGACGGATGCGTGATCTGTGACGATGATTTTACGAAGATACTTACCACAGTGAAAGAGTACTGCACCATAAATGACTGGCACTTCTACAATAAGATGAATCATATAGGATATATGCGTCATCTGCTCATCAGAAAGGGCTCACACACGGGAGAGATACTTGTGGCACTTGTCACAACATCGCAGGTTGAACCTGATCTGTCACCGCTCACGAACGAACTTGCCGGACTTGAACTTAAGGGAACGCTTACCGGTTTCCTCCATATCATAAATAACAGTGTCGGTGATGCAATCAAGGCAGAGAAAATCGATACGTTATTTGGTCGCGATTATTTTGACGAGACACTTTTGGGACTTAGATTTCGAATTACACCATTCTCATTTTTCCAGACAAACAGTCTTGGCGCTGAACTGCTGTACAGCACTGCAAGACAATACATAACGGACGTTACGCCAAATGGCGACTACTTGAATGGAAAAACTGTTTTTGATCTGTACAGCGGCACAGGCACTATCGCGCAGCTCATGTCGAATGCGGCAGATCGGAAGAGCACACGTCTGAACTCCAG